>Ga0209636_10000510_pt1 | contig 38333 bp, 37 predicted proteins | sample DeeMarSWOR152_54_FD_187464 | JGI IMG/M metagenome (GOLD analysis project Ga0209636, IMG submission 187464) | Marine sediment microbial communities from White Oak River estuary, North Carolina - WOR-1-52-54 (SPAdes) (version 2) | ecosystem: Environmental > Aquatic > Marine > Intertidal zone >... | reverse complement strand
GGCTGTCCCAGAAAGCGTTTTGGCATTCAACAAATGTCTTTTTTTCTCTTTTGTATTTGGTATATCTCTATTGAAAGATAAGAAAACACCTATTTTCTAAGAAAATTTGAATTATGGGACAACCTCCTACCAAACTGATAACCGGGCAATCCCGTTGGTGAAAAAACTTGGTAACAGAAAAAGGCTTTTAAGTGAAGCAACTACTACACATTTATGAATATGTCCTCAATATATTGCACTTTCCTTGTGGCTATCCTGCTCGTGACCTATCCCTCTGTGGCAGGAAGTGGTCCTGAAGTGGTCTGGAAATTTCCTACTGATCGCTGTGTTACAACCTCTCCAGTCATCTACGGTACTATGGTTCTTTTTGGTTCCCGAAACCATTTTGTGTACTGCCTGAATGCAGAAACGGGAGATATCATTTGGAAGTTCCGAACGCAGGGGCAGGTGGATTCCACTCCCCGCATTTATGAGGGTAAGGTGTACATCGGGGGGCGAGATGATTTTGTGTACTGTCTTGATCTGGATACAGGTGAAGAAATATGGTCTTTTCAAACGGGAAATGATGTACCTGGCACACCAGCAGTTTCCAGTGGCAAGGTCTATATCGGGAGTAAAGATGCATACTTATATTGTCTGGATGCAGATACTGGAGAATTGATCTGGAATTTTCAGGCAGGAGATTACGTTTTCTCTTCTCCAGCCGTCTATGATGGAAAGGTTGTTTTTGGTTCGTTAGATCAGCACGTGTACTGTTTGGACACAGAAACGGGAGATGTCACGTGGAAGTTCTATACAGAAGATAAGGTGTATGCTTCCCCCTTAATTGAGGATGAAAAAGTCTATATAGGGTCCTGGGATGACTACATGTACTGTTTTGATCTTTCTACAGGGGATGTCATCTGGAAGTACAAGACAGGGCATAACCTCTACTCTTCTGCAACCATCTACCGGGGGAAGATGTACTTTGGCTCTGTGGACTACAATGTGTACTGCCTCAACGCAGATACGGGACGGTTTGTGTGGCGGTTCTTCACCCAAAATTTTGTGACGTCCTCCCCTACAGTACAAGATGACAGGGTCTATGTAGGATCTGTGGATTTTAACTTCTACTGCCTGGATTACAAGACAGGAAAAGAGTTGTGGAGGTTTTCAGCATCTGGTGATATTGAGTGCAAGGCAGCAGTCACTGATACATACATTTATTTCACGTCGTGTGATGGCCATTTATACTGTCTTGAGAGAGAGTTGAGTGTGATCACCGTTACCTCATCACCTGAGGGGAGCGATGTATACATTGATGGAGAATACCAGGGGAAGACTCCTTTGGAGACATCTGTGCCTCCCGATGAGTATATTGTCACTGTTGAATCTAGTACAGATGTGGAATCCAAGAAAATTGTCTTGGAAAAAGATGAGATAGAAGAAGTGGTATTTGACTTTAAAAGTGAAAAGAAAAGAGATTACACCTTACCTATTGTTTTAATAATTTTTGTTGTTGGTTTCTCAGGAATATATTGGGGTTACAGGAAAAAATACAGGTAAAAATGCAGGAAAAAATATAAGTAAAGGCATAGAATGATGCTTCCATCATTTTGCCACTTCTATTGGATTACTAGCCCATTACAGCATAACAGTAACAATGCAGCTATCACCCGCCATTTCGGAATATAGTAACCTTGAATTGGCTGTCCACTTCTTCAAAAAGAGGTTCTTTTCCCGTGGATGCTCTTACCATCTGGATCAATCGCGGAATACCAGTACCAATCTGACTCATCTTTCCAAGTTTTGTAAGATACGATACAATTATGGGGTTTCTTTCAACGTGGATACCATACCGTATGTTCTCTATGGTGACAGTATTTGGGAGCCTGCCAGGACTTATCACTTCAATCCTATCATCATACACAAAGACTCTTACATTCGAGGGTATAGTATAATCCCTGTGTGCTACAGCATTAACCACAGCTTCTCGTAGAGCCTCCATAGGTATTTCGAAATAATCTTTTCGATCAAATCCTTTTATCACTGCAGGGCTCTTCAAATGAGTTCTAAAGAAGGGTTCAACTTTATTCAGTTGTTCAACCAGGTTTCCTGAAATTTCTTTTCGATCTTCGAATTTTAGCGTAGAGGGATCTGTTCCAGCCATTCTGATTGCCCATATAATGCAAGAAGGCTTGAACTGCTGGGGATTCCTCCCGAAAAGTAACAACCCCGCGAGAGTGAGATTTCCATTTTTGACAATTTTCATGTTTTCCAAAAGTTTTTCTAAAGAAATCTGTGATGTCTGAAGTTCTTCTTCAATGCTCCTGTCATATTGTGCTTCAAAAAACTTCTCAAAAAAATTGATGTCGAAATCATCGAGCGTCGTATCAGGTACTGGCAATTCGTCCATGTGGATACTGCCGCTTTCCTGAAAAAGCCGTAAAAGTTCCTCTCTGGAAGCCTTTTTCTTTGTACTTCCGCTGCGGACCAAGTAATCTTTGTGCCCTCTATGACGAACTCCGTAGGGCTTTTGGATACCAAGCCTAATAATTAGTATGACGATAAGGTTTTTTTCACCATGATACATTTTTTCAACACCTATTTGGACACCAGGTTCTATCTTTGTGTATGCCATCTGCGATATCTCATCTGATCTATCTTTTTTAACGCCAAGGATGTCTCCATCATCAGATACTCCAACAATTATTCTCCCCCCCTGAGCGTTTGCAAATGCACATATTTCTTCAATTAGGTCATTCATATCCGAAAAGTCACTTTTAAACTCAGTGAAAGAGTCCTCTTTTTTCCTTATTAACTCAAGGAGTTCTATATTATCCATAATAGTTCTCCTCCCTTTTCAGCAATTTACATAATGCTCCAACCCATCCTCTATAGATATTGTGATTTTTTGCTGCCCCTTGTATGAGCTGATTTTTCAAAGCTTTATCTTTAACCAACGTATCGTCTACCTCTGGCAGGTGAAGCCTGAAATATGAATCTGCAAAAGTGTGCAGATAAGGTGTATTAAAGTATCGGGCACCACATTTGTGTATATCCATAGGGATCACTTTTGACAATTATACCTTTATCTACACTCCTGCTTATATATCTTCCTTCAGTAGGGGGTTGTCAAGTCTTCGGGTGATTCCCTACCATGTTACACGTGTAACAGATAGATTGTCATGAACATTTATGATTTGATAAGAATAGACAATTTAAGAAGTATGACAGGTTAAGCACCCAGAAATTTGACAACCTCTTCAGTAGGTTCTCATTTTTAGTTTCTCAGAGAAATATTTTCGTCCTCGTCAAGGCACCTTAGTCCTTTTTTACAGTCAATCTTGCATGAAATTGACTGTACACAGAAGAGAAGGCTGTCCATCCATTGGTGTTTGTCTCATTTGTTACACGTGTAACAATTAATTTTTCTTTTAATCATTTTTGAAGAAACTTTGGCATTAAAAGTTATTTTTCATCTGAATGTGACAACCTCACACATACATATACCAAACTCTTCAAAAATACGGTAATTACTTCCATATGCTTTTTCTCTCTTTCATTTTCCTTTTCCTTCTCAAATTCTCCAGGAACTTGTACACAGTAGAATGCATACATCCCCGCATTAACATGTCTAAAGCCCGTCTTGCGTCCTGTACGTTCTCAAATTCGCCGATTAAAGCAACTGTTCTCCCATACACACTGATGCGGACTCCGGTCATGTTCTCGATAATCTTCCGGGTTGTCCCATTTCTCCCAATAATTCTCCCTTTGACTCTCCTTAAAGAGTTCTCCGATTTACCGAAGTAATCTTCCAAATCGATGATCTCAAAACACATGCCATCCTCAATCAGTGCTAACGCTTTTTCGGGTGAGAATCCTCTGGCAATAGCCTTTATAACATCTCTCCCTTTCCAGACTGCTAAAGGGTCTCCTGTGGTCTCTCTACTGGATATGTGGGTCTGGCCACTTTCGGTATCAATATCAATGGCAATGTCTAGGGTTTCTTCAATTTTTTGCTTTGTTTCTCCCTCCTTTCCAATGATAGCCCCAATTCTAGCCCGAGGAACTCTCACGTACTCTTCTATGTAACCACCTCCTGCAGCAACTCTTCTGTGTCGGGTATTGTACAAAAGCGGGAGAAATACTTGTGCACATTTTCTATATCCCTTTTCAAGAATTCCTCTGCCCGCGGGTCCTCTCGTACAGTGGCCTGTGCAAAATCGATGAAGTACAGGTTATCATACACCAAAATGTTATACTCGCTCAGATCTGCATGGATTAACCCCTCTTTGTACATGGCTTTACAGGCATCCATCACTGTTTTGAAATCCTCTTCAGGGTCTAGAGGACCTTCATCCTTTAACAAAGGGAAGGGTAACCCATCTTTTCCTAAAAATTCCATTACCATCACGTTGTTGTTCACTGCAATAGGTTCAGGTGTTCTTATCTTCCCGTGGAGGGATTTCAAATTGGAAAACTCTCGCTGAGCCCACATAGAGATGACTTTCCGGGGGTTCTTTGCCACATTTCTGTATCGGGGATCAAAAGTGAGGTATGACCACTTGGTTTTAAACCCAGTGGTGGCAACACGGTATATCTTTATGGCAACCTCTTTTCCGTTTTGATCTTGTCCGTGGAATACATTAGCTTCCTTTCCCTTGGAGATTATCCCGTGTACCTCGTCGACAGCCCCCTGGCTCATCAAGTTGTATAACGTGAGCAAAGTGGAGCGGTCAAAAACATCTTCATAGATCTTGAATGCTTCCTGCCCCTTTTTCAGCCGTTTTTCTTCTGCCACTCAATCACCAGTTACAGACGAATTTTCTTTTTCCTTTCCAGCCAGTGGGATTGTGCCCGGGTGTATCGGTAAATGATGTCACCTTTTTCATCTTCTGCTAATTCCCAAGGTTTCACCAAGACCATGTCGTTCACCCGTATCCACAGTCTATTTCGAAATCGACCCGGAATCCTGCACAACCGGATCTTTCCATCAGTGCACTTCACTGTCATTTTTCCATAGCCCATCATTTGGACAACTCTCCCAATGACTTCACGTCCCTTAGGGAATCTGATTCTGCCAATCTGATCTGATTCTGTTCGGTTCTTTGCCAGTATTCTCACCTCGTTACGTCCTGTTCTGAAAACACCTCCAGATATTCAGGATGGTCTTTGAAATACTCCCTGCAGGGAGCAATCAATGCATTCAGCTCCTGCACCACCTTGTTCTTTAAATCCTGAGGGTGTAATTGTTTCTCTCTAAAATCTTTTTCCAACTCTTCATACGACCAGTAAGTGATGTCTCCTCCAAATTTTGCTGGCCTCTGAATGGTGAATTCCTTTTGCTGGCCTCTGAATAGCAATTGATCCACAATTTCTGTGATAGGATTTCCCTCCGGTTCCCCTGCAGGACAGTACGCCTTCTGTATCTTCTCTGCAATCTCTTTTTCAGAGTCATGCGCGTAAATACACGTTTCAGGGCGTGATTTGGCCATCTTGGAGGATATTTCCTGATCAATCTGTGTATCTTCATCGAATCCACCCATTTTTACCGGACCCTGTAACCCTGCCATCAAATGGTAGTGTACTGCCACCGGTTTGTGCAGCCCCAACTTGGGTCCCACATCCCTGGCTAACATGTGAGCCTTTCTCTGATCCATGCCCGCACAGGCAATGTCTAATTCCATCTGGTAGATATCTGAAACCTGCATGGCTGGGTACATATACTGGGCAGCTTCCTGGAGCTCTGCTTCTTTCCTTCCCATGATAGTTAAACACCGGGTGATCCGTGCTACGGTGGATTCTTTTAACACCTTGATAATGCGCCCCCAATACTCGGAATCGTTGACAAACTCGGAGCTCCACACGAACTCTGCAGATTCAGGAACGCCTAACGATAACCATACCTTCTGGAAATACTCCCCTACTCTGCGGATGACATCCAAGTCTCCACCCATCTTGTTGTTGATCCACGCGTGCCATTCAGCCAAAAAGAACTTGAACCGACAGCCCGCTTCAAGTAAGTCTTTGGCCTTTACAGCTGCTGTCACCCCCGTTCCTAAGTGGGCCAATCCAGAGGGCTCGAATCCCTGATAGGCTACTGGGTGCTCCTTGGTTTCTAGTAAGGTCTTCAAATCTTCTCGCGTTACTACTTCTTCTGTAGGTTTTCTACAGATCAGATCAAGCCGTTCTTCTGCATCCATTGTATCACATCCAGTAGGCATGTTCCTGAAAGAAAAGGATTCTGTAACTCTTTCCAATATCTACTTTTATATCTTTTGGTCTTTCCAAGTAGACCGTGGTGAAATCGGGGCGCATGATTAAAACCTGAGAAGGGGTTACATCCAGAACCTGACACTCTGTGAGGTCATAACCAGTAGGTGGCAGCACAGAAATCTGACCCCGGTTCTCCAGGTATTCCACTTTTTTCCAGGGGAGCACTTTTTCTTCTTCTGCATTTTTCATGTGCAGTTTCTGACCAGCATGGTTCACTTCATACACTTTATCCTGACAAAAAACGATTTCCTCATCTTTGTAGCCAGGAAGCGAAAACAAGATAGTCCCTCTCTTGATATCAGTACCAGTCTGTCGGTCTAACCCCACTGTCTTGTAAGATTCTTTAACTACCCCTCCTAACCGCTTTCTCAGTATTCCAGCTGCTCTCTTGGCGGCTTTTGTACTGGAAAAGTAAAAATCTGTACCTTCTTTCCGCTCTTTGATACGAGATATGAACTCTTTTTCTCTTAAAGAGTTGGTAACAATGTCAAGGCAGACCTCTCTCTCTGCATCAGTGAGTGCATGCCTCCGACGTCTCACCTGGAGAACTGCTTCGTAGTACCCTGACAGCATTTTTGAACAGTGGTCACATAAGGACTCCTTGACATACACGGAAAATTGAGTCTGCTGCACCAGGGGATGGGTCTGATCTTCATGGAATATTTGTCTGGCCACCACAGTAACAATGTATCTGTTGTAGCGCTCTTCTATGGAGAAATCTGCATCCTCCAGGATTATATACTCCTTAATGATGTCTTCCAGTGGACCATCTCTCCATGACTTGAAGTAGAACGCGCTGCATTCTCGACATATTAGAACTTTCAAATTCTTCACAGCCAAAGGAGGTTGTTCCTCGAGAAAACACGGTTCACATAATCCTTCTATTTTGGCCTCCCGTTTCCCACACTGGTAGCACATCATAGTCTGACCATTTGAGCGTGCACTGTTTCACCGATTTTTAGAACATTGCTCGGGTTGACCAACCCCATCTCAATTGCCTTTTGAACAATGTTCTCACCCACCAGATTGAGAATGGTGGCTTCGTAGAGGAATTTCCCGCACTCTTCTAGAGCGACAGCATCCCCGCAGTAGAAATCCTCTTTTACCTCTAAATGTAATTCGTCCTCTTCAAAGACCTTCCCTAAAACATCGGTATCGCATGCTGCCACTAACACTTCAGTAGGAGTCTTAATCATTCTCACGTACACATCCATCATATCGACCTGACTGAATGCCTGGCACCACATGCTTCACACTGGAGGAAGACGATCCTCCCTTCTTTCATCAGTTTTGTGTCAGGCTTTCTGCACTCGTGGCACAACACATACGTATTCGCATATTTCTCGATTTTTTCGTTGATCTGATGGCTGCTAAACCGTCCCTGGAAGATTGCTCCTCTACTTTCAAAGTTTCCCGATGTGGCTAACTCTCCAGAGAGAAACTTCATCAAATGGTTGGCATCTCTATTCATATTCTGGACAATTTCCTGAAAGTTTTTCACAATGGTTCTGTTCCCCATGGTGAAAGAATCACATCTAGGAATTTCAAATCGGCTCTGCTCAAATACTTTCTCTGGCAGATTGGAGAGAGCACGATCCAACATGTCTTCATAAGCGTAATTAAATTTCATGTACTCAATTTTTTTTGAAGGTTTATAAATCTATGGTACTCAGGGGATTGCCCATTTATCAGTGTTTGTCTCAAATTTGTTACACGTGTAACAAATTGCTTTCTATTTCTAATTTCGGAAGAAAATCAAATTAGGGATGGCATGCCAATGAAATATGAATCAGAAAAGGAGGTGGGCCATCTGGTGCGAATCCCGAGAGGTTCACCTGTTCACTGCAAACGACAGTACCTCTGGGCTCACCAGATCTTTGTGGCAATATGGTGCTGCTTACCGCCACATTGCTGCGTGTTCTCTCTTGGAGCAGAACCTTTTCCGCTCTTTCTTCTTTCACCCTTTCCCATGCATCCGTGAATACTGATCACCTAGTTGGTTCAGTTTCACCAGATGACCCTTATGTTTACATTACTCCTTTTTTGATTTCAAACTTAATAAAGGTTTCGACAGAAGTATCCATTTATCAGTGCTTGTCTCAACTTTGTTACACGTGTAACATATCAATCTGCATACACCAAAATTTAGAAGACTTCAACAGTTTTCCATCCCCCTCTTTTAAATCTCAAAGACACGAAAAAAGATCTCACAAAATACTCCACTGTCATGGCAATCCATGCGCCTATAACACCTATCCCTATGATGTATCCCAAAAAAACTGCCAAAGGAATTCTAAACCCATACAATCCAGCTGTGGACGCGTATAACGGCCATTTTGTATCTCCCGCTCCCCGTAGAGCACCTCCAATGGTAAAATGGATAGCTATTGCAGGTTCACCAAAAGCCAAAATCCTGATGAATATAACAGCCTTGTCAATGACACTTTCCTCGCTCACGAATATTCCAGCAATGTTCCTGGCAAAAATAAAGATAAAAACAGCTATGCCAACCATCAAAAAGATTGCAAGCCTGCACGCTTCCCACCCACTTTTTTCAGCTTCTTTTGGGTTTTTTGCTCCCAAATTCTGGCCCACTAAAGCGGTGGCAGCTATGGCAAATCCAAACCCCGGCATAAAGGAAAAACTCTGTACTCTCAGCCCGATCTGATGAGCTGCAATACTTTCTGTTCCAAAAGAAGTAATTATCACCATGTATGCGAGAAATCCTAACTGGATTACCAACTGCTCCAGAGCTGCTGGAGTTCCAATATTCAAAACCTTTCTAACAATGGAAAAATCCGGGGAGAACCTACGAAATGAAATGTGTAACCTCAATTTTTTCCTCCACAAAAGCATAATATATATAGAAGACCCAAAAGCAAAAGCTAACGTCGTTCCTAAAGCTGCCCCCCTCGCTCCCATGGGTGGAAATCCTAACTTCCCAAATATGAATACGTAGTTTAACCCGACATTTGTTGCATTGATAATGGAACTCACAACAAGCGGGGTTCTCGTATCTCCTGCACCTCGCAGCGCCTGAGCAGAAGCCAAGCAGATAAAGATGAACCCCGTGCCAAATATTGCAATCTCCAAGTATTGGGAAGCAATGAAAAGAACATCCTGTTCAGCCCGGTATATGCGAAGAAAATCACCTGCATAAAAGGACAAGAAGGGAGTAACTGCAAAAGCTACTAAAGCACCGGAGAACAATGACTGTTCCAGCACTTTTCTGGCTTTTTCTGCATCTTTTTCGCCAATACTGCGCGCCACCATGGCCACAGTCCCTGCAGTTATGGCGATCATTAAAGATTGAAATATGAATATGACCTGGCCTCCCAACCCCACCGAAGCTAAGTAAGCAGCTCCTAGACTTCCCACCATGATCATGTCCACGGTATGAGTAAGCGTATGCAGCAGGTTGTCCACTACTGCTGGCCATGCAAGACCTAGGATATCCTTTCTTGTTTGCATTATTGTGCATGTGTACCATTTCTTTATAAAGACGTGGTTTCAACGTTTTATCAATTTGTCTGCGTTGAAAGTGGGTCCAGTGCCAATTGATCCAGGGTTATATTGGGTGGTTCTCTCATTTGTTACACGTGTAACAACGTGCTGGTTTCTTATTCGGTTTTCTAGTTTTTAATATTCAAAGAGGTTAATAATCCCTGACACCACTTCTTAACAATCTTGACAAGCCCGAAGATTTATAAGCCCTTTTTCTATAAGAAACTGTAAATCTGAAAGGAGGTGATCATATGGATAGAGAACGAAAATGGATGTCGCTCGCAGCAATCAGTGCAATTGCTGTGTTTCTTGCAGTAACAGCTGTCACAGCCAGTTCTTGGAACGCAACGAATACACCATTGTACACCTTTAGGATAGAACAAGCAAGCAGCGACATGAACTTTTCTCCCACAGCAATGAATACCTTTGCCTACCTCACAGAAAAAGGATACAACGTGTACTATGATACCGGAGTGTGTGGCGGTGTAGAACCTCTCGAACCACCAACATACAGTACATGTGATGAGGAAATATGCACTCCCACGTGCAGTACGTGCTGCGGTACGTGCAATATCACCTGTGTGGTTACGTGTTCTTCCTGTGTGAATACCTGCTCCGGTACATGTCCGAATTCATGCTCAGGCACCTGCATTTATACATGTGACTATACGTGCGTGGGTACGTGCCGCACTTGTGTGGCGACATGCTGGTGGAGTTGTGCAGCTACATGCATCGACTAGGATACTGTTAATTACCTTTTTTCTTTTCCTTTCCTTTATATTTAACCTCTTAAAGGGAATCTTTAAAGGTTTTTTTATCACAGATAGATGGTAACCAGTTGAAGAAGAATTATCACTGAACAAAAGGTCACGTTACATGTATACATGGGAATAGATAATTGACTTTTTATCTCACAATACTATGAGTATTCCATCATTTCAGATAGAAAATAGTCAAAATCTTCAAAGATTTTGAATTATGAGACAACCTCAACACTATAATTTGCTATATGCTGTTGAGCCAAGGTTGTCACAGGTTCGGGTGTTGGAGATTCTGGCCTCTTATCAATTCATCTGCACAATGTAGTTCATAGATAATTTTTGTATTGCATAGTGCCTAACAATGAACACAACAACACAAAAAGGTTGACAATTCCCCAAAGTTTTCCATTTTTGCACCCAAAAAGTATATATATAACTATTCATTATTATCACACAATTTTAGAATAGTGACTAAAAAGAAAGGAATAGTCGAGGACAAAGGCCACTGAGGATTACGAGTTTAATCTCGACGGAGCAGCTTTCACCATAACCTCGACTAACTCACAAAAAGTAAGAGGAGGTGATAGAATGGATAAGAAAAAGCTGTTTCTTGCAGCAACGGGTATGGTTATCGCGTTTCTTGCAGTAACTGCTGTCACAGCTAGTCCCCGGGCATTCTTGAGTACACCACTGCATACCTTTAGAATGGAACAAGCAAGCAACGAGATGAGGTTCCTTCCCGTAGCAGCGAACAACTTTGCCTACAATGTTGAAAACGGGCACAACCTGAACTATGATGGTATGGAAGGATTCTGTAGCAATGCAGTACCTCTTATGACAGCTAATTACTGCACTTATGAACCTACATGCTGTGGCAGTACATGTGTGAATACATGCTGGTACACATGCGTGAGCACCTGTGCTACCTGTGTGAGTACCTGCTCGAGCACATGCGTGAATACCTGTTCTACCTGTGTGAGTACCTGCTCGAGTACATGTGTATATACATGCCCAAATACTTGTGCACTTACATGCTGAGTTGTTATATAATCTTTTTTTCTTTTTTTGTCTTAAAATTTAAAATAATCTTTATACACCCATGGAGAATTGCTGTTAGCAGCCATAAGAAATGAGATTGAACGCAGACAGTATAAAGCTGGCAGATAAGGTGAAATATGTCAAGGGACGACAAATGGATTGCCAAAAAGAGGGGATTCTCAATTTTAGGTGCTAAAAAATCTCCAATCATCAATCTTGTAATATTCCTAGAATAATTAATAACCCAACAATTTGTTACACGTGTAACAAAATTGAGAGAAACACTAAGGATTTGACAATCCCAGAAATTGATACACCCTCCCTAAAGACCTCAACCCACCCAAGTCAATGGCAGAACACATAGGCTGATTCCACTTACGGGGTTTCTCTTTTCAACAATAATCACAATCACTGATACTGAATTCGTTTAAAATGCCAATATATTTAAAGATGAAAATGTGATGATCCATATCACTATCAGACGATAGTGGCTGCAACACAATATTTGTAATAATAAGATCACAAAGGAGGTCAAAAAATGGATAAATATGAATGTACTGTTTGTGGATACATCTATGATCCAGCACAAGGCGATCCTGACTCAGGAATAGAACCAGGAACACCATTTGAGGACTTGCCCGACGACTGGGTATGCCCTGTATGTGGGGCGGGAAAAGAAAGCTTCAAAAAAGTTGATTAGCATGATTGTGAGAGAAATAAAGTCTAATGTGTACGCAGTTGGTTCTGTAGACTGGGACAGGCGATTGTTTGACGAGTTGATTCCTCTTCCCGATGGTACCAGCTATAATGCCTACGTGGTGAAGGGTGAAAAAACTGCACTCATTGATACAGTAGATCCAACCAAAGCACATGAGTTGCTGGCAAATCTTACAGAATTACAGGTGACTGTAGATTATGTTATTGCCAACCATGCAGAACAGGATCATTCTGGGTCTATTCCTCACGTGTTGGAGGCATATCCTGAAGCAAAGGTAGTTACCAATCCGAAATGCAAAAATATGCTCACAGATTTGCTTTTGATCCCTGAAGAGAAGTTTATGGTCGTCAATGATGGAGAGACACTATCACTGGGTGGAAAAACGCTGGAATTTATACTGGCGCCCTGGGTTCACTGGCCAGAAACTATGTTCACCTATGCAAAAGAGGATAACATCTTGTTCACCTGCGATTTTTTGGGTTCTCACTTAGCGACCAGCGATCTATTTGTCACTGATGAGGCAAAAGTGTATGAATCAGCCAAACGGTATTACGCGGAAATTATGATGCCCTTCAGAACCAGTATAAAGGGACATTTGAAGAAAGTGGACGCATTAGCCCCAGATATTATTGCACCCAGTCATGGGCCTGTACACGATAACCCGCAGTTGATACTGGATGCGTATAAGGACTGGGCGGGTGGCACTGTGAAAAATGAGGTGATTATCCCGTACGTGTCCATGCATGGGAGTACCCGTGTCATGGTTGACTATTTCACAGATGCGTTAATCAAGAGGGGCATCACGGTGAAACCCTTTAACTTGACAAGAACAGATATTGGAGAACTGGCCATGGCATTGGTGGATGCGTGCACTATTGTGATTGCATCTCCTACAGTTCTGGTGGGCCCTCACCCTGCTGCTGTGTATGCTGCGTATCTGGCAAATGCGTTGCGGCCAAAGGTGAAGCTCGTGTCTGTCATTGGTTCCTACGGCTGGGGAGGCAAAATGTTGGATATGCTCGTCCAATCACTATCGAGCCTTACGGCAGATATTCTTGAGCCTGTTATTGTAAAAGGGTACCCGAAAGAAAGTGACTTCACATTATTGGATAACCTGGCTAACGAAATCCTTAAAAAGCACAAAGACCTAAATTTGTAAGGAAGCGTTAGTATGGAAAGAAAAATGCTGTCAATCGGAGATAAATTCCCTGAAGTGGAAGTTGTATCGACGCACGGCAGCTTGAAGTTGCCAGATGCATATTCTGGTATGTGGTTCGTCTTTTTCAGTTATCCAGCAGATTTCGCGCCGATAGGCGCTACCGAGTTGGTATCCTTCCAGGTGAAATGCGATGATTTCAAGAAACTGGACTGTAAACTCATCGGATTATGTGTTAGCCAGGTATTCTCACATTTAAAATGGGTAGAGTGGATTAGGAACAACCTAGATGTTGAAATCCAGTTTCCACTTATTGCAGATACTGATATGGTTTCCGATTTGCTGGGGTTGATCCGCTCAGACAGATGGGTCAGCACGGTGAGGGCAGCCTTTGTAGTGGGTCCAAAAGGAAACATACGAGCTATCCTGTATTACCCACAGGAACTGGGCAGGAACGTTGACGAAATTTTGCGAATGGTTAAGGCGATCCAGATTTCTGATAGACATGGAGTAGCTATTCCTGCAAATTGGCCCAACAATGAACTGATCAAAGATGAAGTGATCTTACCGCCTCCACAGGACGAGAAGGCTGCCAAAGAAAGGGTTGAGAGGTGTGAATGTCTTGACTGGTGGTTCTGCCACAAAAAACTAGAGGAGGTGTAAAAATGACCAAAAGGTTGGAAGTGTATAAGTGTAACGTATGCGGGAACATAGTTGAGGTGTTACACGAAGGTATAGGACAGCTGGTGTGTTGCGGACAGCCCATGGAGCTGCTCGAAGCAAAACAGGAAGATGTGGGCAAGGAAAAACATGTGCCAGTGATTGAGCAAAAAGATGGAAAACTACTGGTAAAGGTAGGATCTGTTCCTCACCCCATGGAGGAGAAGCACTACATCGAGTGGGTGCAGGTCATAGCTGATGGGAAGGCCTACCGAAAATTCTTGAATCCTGGTGAGAAGCCAGAAGCAGAATTTGAGATTAGTGCACGAAGAATTCAAGCGAGAGAGTACTGCAACATCCACGGATTGTGGGCATCTCCATAGGTGGTTGTATGATAAAAGACAAGATAGAAAAAGCTCTAACCAGCCAGATCAATGCAGAGATGTACTCGTCTTATCTGTATCTGTCCATGTCATCCTATTTTAGCTCTATTAACTTGAATGGATTTGCTACCTGGATGCGGGTGCAGGCACAGGAAGAATTAACGCATGCTATGAAGTTCTATGACTATGTAATCGAGCGCGGTGGAAGAGTAACAGTAGCAGCTATTGAGGCTCCTCCTGCAGAGTGGGATTCACCTTTGCAGGTGTTTGAACATGTGTACACTCATGAACAGAAGGTTACAGGATTGATCAACGACTTGGTCAACCTGGCAATAGCTGAAAAAGATCATGCTACAACTGCATTTCTTCAGTGGTTTGTCACCGAGCAGGTAGAAGAAGAGTCTTCTGCAGATGAGATTGTGCAAAAAGTAAAGCTGGTAGGAGACCAGGGTGCTGGGTTATTGATGCTTGACCAGGAACTGGGTCAGAGAGTATTCACTCCACCGACCCAGGGAGAATAACTGTACCTTTCTGTACATGAAGATGATCCTCGTGGTGGAGTAATTTTGCAGGGTGAAAAAATGGATTTAAGCACCTACAATTTGGAGGAATTGCTGTTAGCGGCCATAAAAAGTGAGATTGAGAGCAGACACGTGTATCAAACCCTGGCAGATATGGTGAAAAATGTGTTTCTCAAGGATAGATTAACATTTCTAGCTGGTGAAGAGAATAAGCACAGGATATTCATTGAAGGGTTATTCAGAAAGAAGTTTCCGAACAAGGAGATAGTGCTGCCAGATGAGACACCTGTTCCTTTGCCTACTATACAGATGCCGGGTGAAAATACGCTATTGAGTGAAGTCGTTGAGAGTGCTATGGAAGCAGAAAAAGCTTCAAGTGAGTTTTACAGCGGGCTCGCGGATATATTTGACGATTCTTCAATAAAGAAGACACTGCAATACTTTGCAGCAATGGAGATGAACCACTACCGAATACTGGAGGCTGAACTGGAGTCTATAAAGCGATTTGAAGATTTCGATGTTGAATGGCCCATGATGCATGTGGGACCATAAATGTTGGTAAGCCAGTACAAGGCGATGAGGAACTAACTCAGTTCCTCGATTTCACCTATTTGTTGAATGGAACCTAATGAACCTGGAGGTGATACAATGGATGCAGAAGAGACAGTACTGGATGCTATGAAAAAGGCAGAAAAGCCAGTGAGACCAGGAGAAGTTGCAGAAATGACAGGTCTTCCCAGTAAGGAAGTCTCTAAAATTATAAAGGATCTGAAAAAGAAAGGAAAGGTCATATCCCCCAAAAGGTGCTTCTATGCACCAGCCGAATAAAAAGGGATTGTCAAAATTTTGGAGGATGGAATCTATCTGAATTTAAACCCATCTTCTTATAAACAATCAATAAACAATAAAAGTCAATTTGCTGGGATGTTACACGTGTAACAAACCAACACCTATGGATTTGACAACCCCATAAAAACACAAAGAATAAAAAGGAGAATGAAAAATGAAATAAAAAAAGGAAGTGAACCTATGGATAAGAAATCCTCTCAACCAGACATAACCTCGAATGCTCCCGCTGGACGTACCACTCTTTTCGTGGTTGTTATAACAGTCTTGGCGTTCCTTTTCTTCTTTGAGACCAGTCGAGAACTCTTAGGTGCGACATACAACATGAATCTAGCCACCATGTCCATCAATATTTCAGTTGTTTCGATTTTTGCGTTCCTCGCTCCATTTGTGTATCTACTTGGACTCGGAAGGCTTGGTACACGCGTTCTTGTTTTATCCAGTGGGATCATCCTTGCAGTATCACGGGTGGTAATGGGTGTAAACCCTGCCATTACCGTGTATTTGTGTGTTGCAGTAATCGCGGTCATCAGCTTCGGCATCTTTGTGCCTGCCTTTGTTGCACAGTTCCGTCAGTATTCAGGTACCTCAGCACCTGTAACCTTTGTGTGTGCTGTCACCATTGCAGCTGGTGCAGATTTAGTGTTCCGCGCACTTGGAGACACTTTTGATATTACTGTATACGGGGTTACTGCCCACCGGATAACTGCGCTGGTCTTGGTGCTGCCATTAGTAGCGATTTTTGTGGCAGCATTACTCCTCTGGTATAAAGCACCAACTGAACCCACTGAAACGCACGAATCTGTACCACCAAGCAGAGCCCTTTTCGGGGTCGGCTTGGGAACCCTGTTTTTCCTGTATAGTGCACTTCTGGGTTACCCCAACAATGTGGCGCGGTGGGTTGATGGATCATATCCCTTGGCCGTAATACTATTTGGCATTGCTATAGGTGGATTTGTTTTAGCACTGCTCACCAGTGCACGGACGTGGCTCACCAGTGATAAGGGTCTCATCACAGGAAGTATTTTGGCCCTGTTGGCCTTTGTCGTTCTGGCATACTTTCCTGTTCCCGTGCTTGCTATTGTCTTCTCTGCTGCAGCCTTATTCTTCTTCCCTGTGTTATTACATAATACTGTCTGTTACCTTATGCGTCCTGGTGTAACTGTCAAGCAAATAGCTGCTTTCATGACTACCGCAGCAGTCGTACTGGTTATCCTGGTTCTATTATTTGCATTTACGCTCACGTGGGCATTTGTACCAGGAATGGGATTCTTAAGAGGCCAGGCAGGCACCATCATTATGGTTGCGGTCCTTTTGTCTTTATTGGGCACTTTTGCAGTCCGGCACCACAGTTCACTCAGTCCAAGTTCCCCTATACCTGTGAGGAACCTTGCTGCTGTCCTTGGCATTCTCGTCATTATTGGTACCTGCTCTAGCATTTTCATCTACCAGTCTCATCCTGCCCCAGAAGGTGAAGATTACCTTACAGTAATGACTTACAACATACATCAAGGGTACAATACTGCAGGCAAGATCAACCCCTGGGAGATATTAGAGCCCATTACCCGCGTGAACCCTGACATTCTTGCACTCCAAGAATCAGATATGAACCGGTTAACCAGCACCAATGTGGACATTGTGCAGTGGATTGCCCACAAACTGGACATGTACATTTATTTTGGCCCCGAAACGAGCCAGCAAATCTATGGCGTCGCCATCTTGTCTAAATTCCCCCTTCACTATACAGAGACCTACTACCTCACCAGTATAGAAGACCAGCGCGTGTTAGTACGCGCAGACATCCAGTGGAAAGGCCAGCCTCTCTCAATCTATGCAGTTCACGCGGGGTTGAGTGAAGAAGACCGCACAAGTCAGACTGCAGAAATTCGGGACATATTACTACAGAATGCCAACCGAAAAGTCTTGATGGGTGATTTAAACTCTTTACCCAATTCGAAGCAGATCATACACCTCGTCGTAATGCTCAACGATGCATGGACCAGCTCTGGCTGTCCACCAATGGACCCTCTCGGATATACCTCCAGCTCTCTGGAACCACAGACGCGCATCGACTACATCTTGGTATCGAAAGAGTTTGCTGTCAGACACTGTGAAGTGATCCGCGGAGTCTACGGATCTGACCATCTACCAGTGTGGGCAGAAATAGAAATTGCTTGAGTATCTATACAGTATTACTAACTATACAGTATTGTATGTACTCTACACCTCTGGGCCCGTCCCGATGTTCCAGTCAAGAGCACATACGAAAAAGGAGAAAATCACCTTTAGACTATAACCAAAAAAGTAATAAGCAAAGGTAAGGAGGTGACTTCATGAAGATAAAAGGGACAAAAACAGAAAAGAATTTGTTGACTGCCTTCGCTGGCGAGTCACAGGCACGAAACCGATACACCTACTTTGCTTCTCAAGCACGAAAAGAAGGCTACCAGCAAATTTGTGGCATATTTCTGGAAACAGCAGATAACGAAAAAGAACATGCAAAACGATTGTTCAAGTTCTTGGAAGGTGGAGAAGTAGAGATCACTGCTGCATACCCCGCGGGAATCATCGGGACTACTAAAGAAAATTTGAAAGCAGCAGCCGAAGGAGAACACCACGAGTATACTGTTATGTATCCAGAGTTTGCACAAACTGCAGACGAAGAAGGGTTTACAGAAATTGCGTGCGTCATGAGAGCAATAGCAGTGGCAGAAAAGCAGCACGAGAAAAGGTATTTGGCCCTCCTCGAGAATGTAGAAAAGGGGAGAGTTCTCAAGAGAGAGAAACCAGTCACGTGGAAGTGTAGAAACTGCGGCTACATCCATGAAGGCACGGAACCACCAGAGAAATGCCCAGCATGTGCTCATGAGAAAGCATATTTCGAATTATTAGATGAAAACTACTAGGGTATGCAGGCTTCTGTTACCCATTTTTTTCTCATTTTTTTTTAGAATTTTCTTTAGAATTTCTCCTTCTTTATCCAATTGATTTTTTATGGAGTTCTTTCTCTTGAGCAAGTGTGCTTTTTGTGTTCTCTATTGGAATAAATCCCACAAACAAGCGAAAAGTATAAGATTATACAGGTGAAATGAGAATTGCAGCTATCATGAGCTACCATTGTTACTTTTCTACTGCCATTTACTTTCCAGCAAAACTCTTTAATTTTGCCACCAGTGCAGCCATGATGAGGAAAAGACAGGAAAACATCATGATATAAACATAGTACTGTGATACAGGTGTACTCTTAGTAGACGTTACACTGATCTCAATTCTGCGAACTTGTTCCTCTCCTGAGCTTTCAGGTTGTACAACTACCTCTCCCTTTACTATCTCTTCCTTTACTTCCTCTTCTTCAATGACGAATTTTACCAGAAATGTCTTTTCATAGTCCCTGCCGAACCGATCTTTGTACACCACAGTAACAGATCCCTGGTATTCACCTGGTTCCCCGTAAACCACAATTTCTTTTGAACCAGAACTCAACAAGTACCCGATATAACGTTCATACTGCAGCGTCAAATCAGACATAATTTCAAACTGAAAATCAATGGCTACTGCAGATGCATTTCTGAATGCAATCACAGTTTTATTATCTACCACTCTTAAAATGTTGGTTTCCAGGCTGATGCGGGGTTCTCCATTTTTGATAGTAATCTCATATACTCTTTTGCCCTCCATTTTCTGGCAGACGCCACCCTGGCATTGCTTGGTGGTTGCTGCATAGCGGTAGTATATATGTACGGGATACGTCCCATTTTGAAGATCTTTGCACTGGAATGTGAATTGTGATATGACAGAACCGTAAAGTATACTTTCAATTGTTGCAGTCTTGGTAAAAAAGAGGATATCGCTGCTTTTCACCTCTATGTCAATGTCTTCCACAAGCTGGTCTGAATCGTTGGTAAAAGTCACATTCATGACTCCTCGCCCTCCCGATTCATAGGTCTTCTGATCTGTGGCAACAGTGACTGTCAAAACATCTTCCGCCTGCACTGGTGCCAACAGGGAAAGCAGGAGTACTGTGAGGAGTAGCCATCTCATACTATGTGATGTAAGGGTATATATAAAAGACTTTTGGTTATAAATGAAAGATGTATTGAAGGTTTCATATTTTAGACAATGTATAGAAAGGAGATACAGCACTTCACGTATCAAGTATAGTATAGGAGACACATGGCTTTGGCCATACATGCGGTGGGTTCAGATCCTTCACGTATCAAGTATAGTATAGGGGACACAACCCCTTCATGAATAACCAAAAAGACAAAATTGTTACACGTGTAACAAAAGTGAGAGAAACACTCAAAATTGATACTTCCCAACCGAAAAGTTTATATAGGTTTTCACTACATAATATGTGTAAAGAGAAGGGTTCCAGAAGACGTTGGATTTTCAAGTAGTGTACTTTGTCATAGGATTCACCCTCATCTTTAGGTGACGCTATGTTGCGTGAAAAGATATGTCCTGAATGCAAGAGTAAAAGCTTGGTTCAGGACTATGATAGGGCCGAGATAGTATGCAGTAATTGCGGATTGGTGATCGAGGAAGGAATATTAGATATGGGCCCTGAATGGAGAGCCTTTGATTCTGAGCAGAGAGATGAGAGGGAGCGCACTGGTGCCCCCATGACGTATATGATTCATGATAAAGGCCTCTCCACAGAAATTGACTGGAGAAATAAAGACATCCACGGCAGAGACTTACCTCCGCGAAGGAGAGCACAGGTATACAGGATGCGCAAGTGGCAGAGCAGGATGAAAGTCTCCTCATCTGCTGCGCGGAATTTGGCCTTTGCATTAACTGAGATCGTGCGGTTATCCTCACATTTGAAACTGCCCAAGAACATTCGGGAAGCGGCTGCAGTTTTGTACAGAAGGTGTTTGGAGGAGGATTTGATCAGGGGAAGATCTATAGAAGGAATGGCTTCAGCGTGCTTGTACGCTGCTTGCCGCCAGTGCAGAGTGCCCAGAACATTGGATGAGATCAGTGAGCATGCCAGAGTGGAGAAGAAAGAAATTGCCAAGGACTACCGGTACATTATGAGAGAACTGGGCTTTAATTTGCCTCCCACCAACCCTATGGATTATTTACCTCGGTTCGCATCCCAGTTGGGTGTTAGTCCAGCAGTCCAGAGGAAGGCCACAGAAATTCTGCAGGAAGCCATCGACAAGGAGCTGTTGTCAGGCAGGAGCCCCAAGGGCATTGCAGCAGCTTCACTGTATATTGCCTCCATTCTGGAGGATGAGCGGAAAACCCAGAGAGAAGTCTCAGATGTGGCCAATGTCACAGAGGTCACCATCCGTAATAGATACAAGGAGCTCCAGGATGAACTGGGGCTGCAAGTAGAAATTTAACCTTTTTTTCTTTTTTTGAATTATTAATTCAATTTTTTTCAGAGATTTTTGGAGAAATAACGAAGAACAAAAAATGAGGAGCTTTATTGAGCAGCAATAACTACCCATACCCACTAACTATTGAGCACTTCTTTGTAGCATTTCTCATACTCAGGAACAACAATTTCTGATGTAAAGTGTTTTTCCACTTTTTCTCTTGCCTTTTTGCCAATCTCCTTCCTGTAGGATTCATCTCTCAAAAGTTCCACCGCATATTCTGCCATCTTATCAGTATCTCCCAAATCACATATGAACCCATTCTTCTCATGATCTATCACCTCTGGCAGTCCTCCCACGTTGGTGGCTATCACTGGCACATAGGACGCCATAGCCTCCAGTGCGGCCAACCCGAAACTCTCCAGCTTACTGGGTAACAAAAACACATCTGTTTCAGCCAAAATATCCTCTACAGATCGTACATTTCCAAAGAAAGTAGTCTTATCCAATAATTTGCATTTTTTCACCAGTTCTTCAGCCAGAGGTTTTTCTGGACCATCCCCCACCAAGTACAGCCGTGCAGGTACTAAAGCAGATATCTTACAAAAGGTATCAATAACATCGGGAATTCGTTTCAACTCTCTGAAATTGGAAACATGGGCGACCACTTTTTCTTGGTGAGGTTCTGTTCTGTACCGCGAAGGGTCTACAAAGTTATACATCACTTTAATGTCCTTTTCAATGGAGAATTCTGCTATGGTTAAATCCCTTAGAAATTCAGAGACTGCTGTCACTGCATCTGATTCATCGATGGAAAACTTGGTCACACTCTTGTAGGACGGGTCTAACCCCACTAACTGGACATCAGTTCCGTGTAACGTGGTTACCACCTTGATGTCATCCTTCAACAACTTTTTGGCTAAATAAGCAGATGTGGAGTGGGGTATAGCATAATGAACGTGCAGTACCTCTAGATCTTCCTGCTGGACGACCTCCAGCATTTTTGAAGCTAAAGCCAACGTATAGGGGGGAAACTTAAACAATGGATATGCTAATACAGGTACTTTGTGAAAGGGGATATCACTCCCTTCCAGACGGAATGGCTGTGCATAACAGATAAAGTGGACATCATGCTTCTTGGCAAGTTCACGGCCTAATTCTGATGCTAAAACACCGCTCCCACCAAAGGTGGGGTAACAGGTGATGCCAATTCTCATAGGTTAACTGGGTCACATATTCTTAAAAACCCTTGTACCAGAAAAGGTTCACCATATTCAACGTTGATTAATGATCCATAGTATAACGCTTTGGCTGTCACGTGGGGGATGTAGTCTCTTAGGTAGGGAAATCCAGATTGAAATTGTGACTGATAACAGGCCAACACCTCAACCTTTTTGTCAAAGGATTCAGTAATGTCTACAATAAAGGAAGGGTCAAAAGGTGTATTCAGCACGTAGTAGTACAAGTGATCAACGTAGTGAGGGTTACCCAGTTTTTTTAACCGCGCATATACTAAGGCGTGCTTCACAATGAGCGAGCAGGCTGCATGATCTGGGTGCCTGTCTTTGCAGTAGGGAGCTAAAACCACTCTTGGTGTTGACTCCCGGATGATGTCTGCCACTTTCAGCCGGGTCTCATACGAATCGGTAAGGGTGGAATCTCCCAGGTTCAAGTTTTTTCTCACCTTCAACCCCAGCAGTTCAGCCGCTTTTTCAGATTCAGCAACGCGAGTTCCAGCAGAGGTAGTGCTGCTCATTTCTCCTTCAGTCAAGTCGACAATACCAGTACTGTATCCCCTTTTTTTCATTTCCCATAAGAATCCGGCAGCTCCTAATTCTAAATCATCAGGATGGGGAGAAAATGCGAGAATATCCACATGTATGCCCGCATTTCTATTTTCATTTTCATCTACATCTTCATTTACGCCTGTGCCCATTTAATCACCTGGATGAACCAATATGTGTTCCCCTGGTTGAGCCTGCTGGAAAGCTTTGCACAGTCCATTGAGTAACTGTCTGTATCGGATGATGTACTGAAATACATTTAATACTCTCTCCTGTAAAACGCGATTGGGGAATACATTAACTGACGCTTTCACAATCTGTTCTTCCACGATGCGATTCTGATTCTTTAACGAGATAACTGTTTTCTCCTCCAGCGCTTTTAAATCATTTGCAATATGTGTCTTTACAGCAGCTCCCGTTTTTTTCAAATTGACATCTACAGAAGCCGCATACTCTTCCAATTCTTCTACTGTCTTTAGTATTCTTTCTTTTTTTTCATCAAAGAACTCCTGCATACCTTTTTTTAGCAGCACCTTTGTAACTTTTTCAGGTTCTCTCAGATCAGTTACATCAATATTGTACTTGGTGAGAACTTTCTGAACTTTTCTCTCCACTAAGGTAGCTCCAAACCGAGGTATAATGTACGGTTCCTCAATGTCAAAGAAGTGGTACACCTCTTTCATCTGGGCAAAGTAAGACACCTCGCCCGGTCCTGCACAGTACCCCAATGTGGAAAACAAGGAGTCCTGAACCAAAGGTCTGGATACCACAGTAGAAGAAAAGCACTCAGGATGTTCATCCAAAAGAGTTAATAACTCTTTCTTGGTGTATACATCGTTTTCTACATAGAATTTGCCGTCATAAGTAACATTACGGCGTGTGTCGTTGAAAACAATATAGAAACTGCAACTATTACCTGCCTTGTAGAGCTGTCTCTTGTATCCTTTTCTCTCCAAAGAATCTCCTGCACCATTCACCAGGGTTACCGCTTTTACAGGGTGCTCTATCAACTTCTGGTAAACAGGAAGTGCCAACTCCGCAAAAATGTGGGGCTCCACTACAACCAGTCCGTAGTCAGAAAAAAGGGTAGACAAAACCTGGGAGAACATCTCAGAAAAAGTTAATGAGCATTTTCTAACAATGTCCAAGACGTCCTCACGGAATTCAGTGGAAGGTGTCAACGTTTTTATCTGGGTGATCACATAATCGATGTCTTCTTTCTTTAAGACAATCTTTGAGAAGGGCCTTGGTTCCAGTCCTAACTCAATTTTTTTTAATTGAGAATTTACCATCCAGATGTGGTTGACCTCAGCTATGTCATCATCTTCTGATGCACTCCAGAACACGGGTACAGCATTCAACCGCTCTGCCAGAACAACAGTTGTCAGCGCTTTGTACATAACAAACAATGGGCCTGTTAACAAACAGGGCTGCTGCCCCGTAATAATGGGTGGATTTTCTTTCAGATGGTCAATGTTCTCAAAAGTTAAAGAAGGTGCCTTTATCTTTCTGTTATAAGACTCTATGCAGGTTAAAACATCATCTGGAACCCCTTGCTTTTTTGGCTTCATTGTTCGGTAGTCCTTGGCAAAATACGAACCTACCCTGGAAAAGTTGGTTACATAATCTAAAGGCAGCCCTTTCAAGTACTGGACAGGATCAAGAGATGACATAATCAGCCTCTTCAGCTTCCTTGAAAATTGCATCAAAAACGTACTGTTTCACTGTCTTTGCAGTGGATTCATCTTTGATCAATATTCCTATGTAGTGTCTCTCTGTGGGAGTTAATGGTTCTCTTATGGCAAAGACCACTTCTTTTTCATCTATGATCATGAACCTGGCCTCTCCTGCAAATTCATGGAGTTTTACAATGGCTCCAAGCTTCAACAACTGTCTTATGACATCTTTTGATTCATCTCCGTATTTCCCTACGACCTTGATGGTGATACCCTTGTTTATTAAAGCATACATATCTTCTAACGTTTCATCATCTGCCCAAGTGAATGATCTGGTGATAATGTCTATCTCTTCAGAAGCTCTCTTCATGAACTCCCGCGTCACCCGGGGAAGACGTTTGAAGCTCTTTCTGTTAACAATAATATCTGCCATACAAGTGAGTGATATTAAAGATTTATATGTGTTTTGCATTAGAGGGGCTTTCGCTCTTGGTGGTTATGTCAACTCTGTTACACGTGTAACAATATTGTCTTTTATCACACTATCCGAAAAAATGATATTCAAGAAGGTTAAAGTTCTTCATCTCCTGAAGATTTGATAATTTCATATCAACCCTTGTTGCAGTCCACCCGCCGACACCAGAACCTGATAGAAAACCTTTTATTGCGACCTCAAAAGATGTCCCATGGAAAATGCTCTAGTCCACGTCTACACAGGAGATGGAAAAGGGAAAACCACTGCAGCACTAGGGCTAGCAGTACGCGCTTCAGGCCACGGATTAAAAGTGTACATGATCCAGTTCATGAAAGGTAGAATCAATTACGGAGAATTGGAAACAGCAAAATTTATACCCAATTTTGAAATCAAACAGTTCGGCAGACCAGATTTCGTCTCAAAAGAGAATCCAGATCCTGAAGATATTAAATTAGCTCAACAAGGGCTTGAACATGCCAAAACAATTATTTTCTCTCAGAAGTATGACATTGTCATCCTGGATGAAATCAATGTAGCCATGGACTTCAATTTAATCCCTACAGATGAGGTTGTATCTCTCATTGAAAAAAGACCAAAAACAGTAGAGTTAGTCCTCACAGGGAGAAAATGCCCCCGCCAAATCGTGAAAATTGCAGACTACGTCACAGAAACACTAGAAATAAAACATCCATACAGCAATGGTACACTGGCCCGCAAAGGAATTGGGTGGTAACATGAAGGTCAACCTACTCTCAGACGGGTTTTTTACCCTGGATATGGGGCTTTTAGTATATGGAAAGACCCCTTACTACGGGAAACTGTACAAAGCAGCTTTGAAACCGCTTTTAGTGGAAACAGATACAGAAAAAGTCTTAATTGATACAGGTATAGGAGAACTTCCCGAATCCTACAAGAAATTTTACCAAACTGAAAGGACACAAACGTTATTAAAATCCCTCAACCAAGAAGGGTTAACCCCCGAAGACATAACAGCAATAATCAACACCCACTTGCACATGGACCACACCGGAAATAACCATCTCTTTCCCAACGCCAAAACCTATGTCCAAAAGGACGAACTAGAGTACGCCTACAACCCGCACCGATTCCAGAGAGCAGCCTACATCCAAGAATTCTTCGACGGACTAGATTTCATTACTGTGAACGGCGATTACCACTTTTCTGATACTATCGACATTCTAAAAACACCTGGACACACACCAGGACACCAATCAGTAGTCATCCACCACGATACAGACTACATCTACTGCGGTGACATTGCCCCCTTAAAGGAGAATTTGGAGAAAAGAAATATTGTGGGTGTCTTATACAATCCGGTGGATGCTCTAAAATCTTTGGACCGGTTACGAAGCCTTGAAGGAGTCCACATTTTTTCTCATGATAATGAACAAATGAGTATCTAGATTTTTCCTCTTCATTTCTAATTTCCTAACCTTCCATGGTAATTGCACCACTTTCGCAGCTCACTTCACATAAGTGGCATTCCAAACAGTCTTCTTCATTAACTACATGAGATGTACCATCTTTTAGCTCAAATACACCCTGCGGGCAGTTATCCACGCAAAACCCACAGCCAGTACACAAATCTGCATTCACCAGAATATCCATGACACTGCTGTTATATGCCATTTATAAAGGTTATCACAATCAGGGACTGTACAATTGTCAGGTGATTATCTCACATGCGTTACACGTGTAACAAAAAATTGCCTTTTATCACACTATCCGAAAAAATGATAACAAAGAGGAGTAGAATCCTCCAATCCGAAGACGTGACAATCTCCATAACTCAAAACAAGGGTTATCCAATTGGTTCACTGTTACACGTGTAACAAGTAAAGGCGTCACCTGTTAACCCTTTCCTTCATCGAGAACCTTTTCCAGTTCTTTTTGGTATTCATCCTTTGAGAGCTCCCCATAGACGAACTTTGCCTTCAATTCCCGTATTTGCTCTGATTTGTCAGATTCCTTTCTTTTTCCTTTTCTCTTTCTGAAAAGGTAATACCCTGCTGCCAGCCCTGCTGCCACCACCACGACAAGCACAAGAAATGCAAACCGTCTCCTCGCTAGTACCTTCTGTGTCCTTTCCACATGCCAGTCCTGACACAACCAGCTCATAGCAAAATTGAATATGCTATCGACATCCAGTAACAGAGACACAGTCTGGAACGTGAGGGGATCGTACCCTACGGTGATAATTCTTCCCCTTCCTTTTTGGGAGACAGCAATTCGCTTTCTCATCTCTTCAACTGTGTCTTTTTCCAGGAAGGGAAAGATAATATCGCTGCCAGTTTCTATGTCAGGAGGTTTTTCCAGGTTGTATTCAGCAAACACATCTTCCACATTGGGGTATGCTATAACATTGTAAATGATGAGGAGACCTCCTCCCTTTTCCACAAAATCTAGTATGACGTCCCTTTGTTCCTGCGTTGGTTCAGCAACACAGATCACCAAAACATCATACACGGAGAGCGTTTCTTCATCGATAGTACTGATGTACTTTACTGTGTAACCCTCTTCTTCCAGTGATTTGACACTGCTCTCAAATTCTTTTTCTCCATACCATGCTACCCTTCCTTTAGATGCAAGCAGCACCATGAATACAAGAGTAGTGAGGACAACCTTTTTCATGAGAGCACTTGTACACAGAAATTAAAAAGGTTTTGTATTGCCAGTCACCTTTTGGATAATGTCGTGTTACACGTGTAACATGACGTATCATGAATTTTCATAGTCTAATAGAATGATGGTTATCTATGACAGCACTGAAAGTGACAGGTTGTAATTTGATGCATCTTTTGCAGCTGTTGTACTTTTGGGTTTTCCAAAAAGTTTAATACAATCCTGTGAAAATTGAGCTGATGCCGCTGTACACAAAGAATATGGTCATCCTTTTAACATCTACCTGTTTATTCTTTTCCAGTTTCTACCTCCTCCTACCCACACTTCCCTTGTATGTAACGTACATTGGAGGAACCCAGCCAGATGTTGGCATCATTATTGGCGCATTTACCCTTTCATCCGTTTTGTTCAGGCCTATTGCCGGTAAATTTACCGATATACATGGAAGAAAATCACTCCTCATTGTGGGAGCACTCATCTTTTTTGTATCGCCCTTTCTCTATTTCTTAGCAGCCACTGTAGAGTTACTCCTGTTAGTGAGAATTTTTCACGGTATAGGAATTGCAGCATTTGCTGTTTCTTCTGTAACTATGATAGCAGATATGTCTCCTCCTGACAGGAGAGGCGAAGCATTTGGTGCTTTTGGATTATCAGCCATGATAGCGTTAACATGTTCTCCTGCAGTTGGGACCTGGCTGTTAACGAACATCTCATTTACAGCAGTCTTTTCAACAGAAGCTGTTCTGGCAGGTTCATGTGTACTCCTCTCTTTTTTTGTGAAAGAGCCTGTTCACACGTACAACCTTGAAAAAAAGGATACAGCAAAGGGGTGGTTCCTCCCTTCTGTAATCATCTTTCTATGTACAATCACCTACGGATCAATTGTTGCTTTCCTTCCTTTTTTTGCTCAAAATGTTCCTGATTTTGGATTTTACTACACTTTTTATGCTCTTTCATCCATTGCTATCAGAATACCTATAGGAAAAGTTTCAGATCGTATTGGCCGCCAAAAAATTGTTATCCCTGGGTTGTTAACTACGTCTGTGTCGTTGATGGTTTTGTCTCAATCACATTCCATATCTTTTCTTGCATTATCTGGGATTTTGTATGGTCTCGGGTTCAGCAGTGTCTACCCCACGTTGACAGCTCTTTTGGTGGACAGAACTCCCGAAAATGCACGAGCTCGCGGCCTCTCTTACTTTACTGCTTCCTTTGATCTAGGAATAGCAGCAGGTTCTGTCATCTTTGGGTTAATCCCCTTACTCTGGATATATCCTCTGGGGGCTGTAATAGTTCTTTCAGGTGTTATTTTCTTTTTTCTGGCAGAATACCTTTAATTGTTCATGCATTTGACGTTGAATGGAACCCAGTTAACGTTGAATAAAACGTAGCCTTATTAGTTGCATTTCAGATTTGTTACACGTGTAACATTCTGGGTTTAGGTTCTTTGAAGTGGAATGAGTAGGTTTGGTACACTCTCACCATTGAAATTGATGACTCCCTCTAGCCTGATGAAAGCACCTCAAGAATGGTGAAAAAGGTATTCGAGCGCACGACACCTTTTGCTGAAGAAATATTTACAGATGAAAGTAGCCTCTCAACTACCTCTTCCGAAAACCATTTAATACTATGCATTCATACAGGTATGGTGATTATGTGCATGGATGGAATGGTCAGATCCTGCGAGTGGACGTAACCAAGAAAAAGTCTTCTGTACAATCCTACAGTAAAGATTTCGCTCTCAAATTTCTGGGAGGAAGAGGGTTTGCCATCAAGATTTTGTGGGATGAATTACCCAGGGGAGTAGACCCTTTGTCTCCAGAGAATAAGTTAGTCTTTGCTACAGGTCCTTTGACAGGGCTGCCTGTGGCCAGCAGCGGAAAGATCGTGGCAGCAGCCAAGAGTCCGTTAACAGGAGGGTACGGTGATGGGAACCTGGGAACTAAAGCAGCAGTTAACTTGAGACAGGCAGGGTATGAAGCTTTGGTCATTGATGGGAAGGCAGACAACCCCTGTTACATTTATGTTGAAGATGAAAAGGTGGAAATTCTAAACGCCAAAGATCTATGGGGTACAGGGACCTTTACAGCAGAAGATGACCTCGTGAAGACCCACGGGAAGACTGCAGGTGTTTTAGTCATTGGCCAGGCAGGTGAGAACCTGGTGAAATTTGCTCCCGTGTTATCACAAAAGGGGAGAGCTGGTGGGAGACCTGGAATGGGAGCTGTCATGGGTTCAAAGAATGTAAAGGCCGTGGTCATCAAGGGTACAAGAGATATACCTCTTTTTGATGCTGACAACCTTAAAAAGTTGGGAAAAGAAGGATACAACGACATCAAAGGAAAGGAGAGCTACGAATTCTGGATCAGACAGGGAACCATGATGGCTCTCGAATGGGCCAATGAGAGCAGTTGCTTACCCACGTTTAACTTCAGAGAAGGAGTGTTCGATGAAGCAAAGGGTATTGACGGGTACCGCATGGAAGAGTTAAAAGTCTCCAGGAGAGGGTGTCCTAACTGTAATATGCAGTGCGGGAATGTGATAAAAGATGTGGACGGGAAAGAAGCTGAACTAGACTACGAAAATGTGGGGTTGTTAGGTTCAAACATTGGTCTTGGCGACCTGGAACAAGTGGCATTACTGAACAGGCTGGCAGATGAGTGGGGATTGGACACTATATCTGCAGGGAACATTATTGGGTTTGTCATGGAAGCTTCTGAAAAGAAGCTCATCCCCGATACATACCAGTGGGGATCTGTGGAAGATGCTCGTACCTTGATGGAGGAGATGGCCTTCAGAAAGGGCTTTGGTGATACGCTGGCAGAAGGTGTAAAGTACACTGCTGCACACATAGGTGGCGGCAGTGAGAAGTGGGCCATGCACTGTAAAGGGCTGGAATGTTCCGCATACGACTGTCATGCAGCTCCGGGAATGGCTTTAGCCTTTGCCACCTCCAGTATTGGTGCTCACCACAAGGATGCGTGGCTGATCTCCTGGGAGATTGCCACTGATAGATCAGGGTACAACAAAGAGAAAGTTGCCAAACTCATCGAGTTACAGCAATTGAGAGGAGGAGTCTTCGAGAGTCTGGTTTCCTGTCGGTTGCCCTGGATTGAAGTGGGATTCTCTTTAGACTGGTATCCCCAATTCTTGAAAGCAGCCACGGGAGAGGAGATCACCTTTGATGATCTGCTCATTGTTGCTGACAGAATATATGCCTTGATCAGGTGCTTCTGGAAGAGGGAATACCCAGACTTTGGCCGGTCATGGGATATGCCTCCAGAGCGATGGTTTACTGAACCATTAACCAAGGGACCCTTTAAGGGGACAAAAGTTGATCGTGACGGATATAAAAAGATGCAGAACTGGTACTACGAGATGAGAGGTTGGGATGGTAATGGCATTCCTACCAAGAAGACATTGGAGAACCTGGGATTATCTGATGTGACTCAAACATTGAACATATGAAAGTGAAATTTTTGGGATGGATAGCCTCACTGGCAGGTAGGAGGGAAATGGATGTTGCAGTGGAAACCCCTGTCCAGTTAAAGGAAATTCTTCCCTTTTCTTTACGTGAGAGGAATATTATTGTGATTGTCAACAACAAGCCGGGATCAGAAGAAACTGTAGTGAAAGATAATGACCACGTGACGTTGATGCCTGTCATTTCAGGCGGATAGATCGTGGAATAGGGGCACATATGATAAGGTGAGACCCAAAGATATGCAGTTCTTAAGTCAAATTTATTCCTCAAAAGAGTACAAAACCCATCTCCTTTGATATTATACTATTCTTAGATGATTGATAACGCCAAAAATTTGTTACACGTGTAACAAAGTTGAGAAAAATACTAAATAATTGGGCAACTCCATGAGAACTCAACAATTAAAGAGAGTTAGGATTAATATTTCAGCTTATTTCGTTAAATAGATAAGATAAAGCATTTTTATAACAGTGCATAAATTTCGATATAAGATTTAAGTCGCTAAATATGGATAGAACACTCTATTGCCCATACTTTGAGAATAAAGAGAATACATAATGTGATCACTGGATTTTCTCAGGATTGCATAGGACCCATTCGCAGAACCCAGCTTTTAACCCAATCCTCAAAACCATAAATCACAAACCTTAAATAGTTGCCCCCTTTTACAAACACATGCGCATATCCAGATTCTACGGACTGGCAATATACAACTCCAAAGCTGAATACGTCGGTATCGTCAACGATGTGGTCCTGGATTTCGACAATGGTGAAGTCTTCGGGTTAGCAGTAGGCCAGGAAACTGGAGTCCAGAACATTGCTGTCCCCTTCAAAGATGTTGTGGCTGTAGGTGACATCATCATTGTGAGAGCAAAAACTCAAGAATAACCAATAACCTGTAAAATCCTTTCGACAATTTCTTCCCCATAGTTTCCTTGAAGCTTTTCCAGAAGTATGGTAGCTCCCCCACTCAAGGGGTGTCCTCCCGCTTTCCCCAGCCCCCGAAACGCTTCTCTCAACAACTTCCCCACATGTAACTCCTCATCCCACGATCTCGCAGAGATATGTACAGAATCTTTAATCACGCCGTACACCACCACTACATCCACCTTCTCCATTTTTAACAGGAAATCTGCTGAATTACTGACTGCATCCCTGTACTTCACCTTTCCCACACAACTGAAAGCCACATTCCCCTTTACCTGCACATTCTTGACAGCCTCTCCCAAAACATCCAAAAAATCAGCATCCTCACGACTCCTTCCCACTACCCGAGATAGTCCGGCCCTCTCTATCCAAGAAAGCAGTTCCGTATCCATTCTCCCTTTTAAACTCCTCAAAGCCTCAATATCTCCCTCAGAAATTCCCCTTCTAAAACTATCTGTATCCACCAACAACCCATAAAATAATCCTGTTGCCAGTTTCGAATCAACATCAACCCCAAATAACTGCAAGTACTCAACCAAAATCGTGGACGTAGAACCTGCATCCTCCCTCACATCCACGAACCTCCCTTTGTACTCCGGCAGAATGTGATGATCAATCACAATATCAGGGTTCACCTCTTTGGCAATGGATGTGTAATCCCACGGGCTGTGATCCACAAAAGCTGTAAGATCATACTGAGAAAAGTCTGGTTCCCCCTCAGGAGAAATCAACTCTAACTTCAAAATCTCTACCAAAACCTTGTTCTCCGCATAACCAATCTGACCCCCGTAAAATAACTCTGAGGAAACACCCATTGTCTCAGCTATCAATTTCAACGATAGAGCAGAAGAAATACAATCAGGATCTGGGTTATCATGCATAATTATAGCCATTTTCTTTCCTGATGTGAGTACTCTCTCCAAATCTTCTTTTCTCTTCATTTTCTCGTAGTGCTGTATCTGGTGTAAACACTCATCAACAATACAGGTATCACTGGGTACAACAACATCTGCCTTCTGATACTTTTCACTTTTCCCTTCGGACCCACTCTTACCTTTCTCAACCACAATGACAAACGCCTCAGAATTCAACTCTCTCACACGATCCAAAACTGTCAACCCCACATCCAGTATGACCACCACACCCGCTTTTTCAATGCCTGCCATCCTCAATACATCACTATCTGCAGGGTCTCCTGTTACCACAGTAATTCCTTTCTCTGTTAATGTCTCTCCCTCTACATCCACCACGGTAAACCGGGGTTCTCTCTCTAACAACTGGCAGCCAATTGTACCGCAGCCAAGCATTACATAATCAGGAATCACCAATGTCTTTAAATAGGGGGATTTATAACTCTTTCTCAAAGAGGTAATTCCTGTGAAAACTGATGAACTATCACTCATAGAAAGCCAGATACGAACCCTGCGTGATAAGCTGGAGACTATCAACTCTCACATCAAGGAAGTAGTAAAAGAGCGTGACCAGCGAAATGAAAAGTTTTCAGAGTTCATAAAGGAAGTAAAAGAGAACAAACAGCAAAGGGATGAAATAAATTCACAAATTCAGGATGAATTAGAGCTAAAAAAAGAATCTTTATCCAAAATTAGAGAACTAAACCAGAAAATAGAAGAATTAAAACAAAAAAGAGAAAAAATCTACAAAAAAATGGAAAAAAGTGACTTGAAACCAAAAAATCCTGCTGCACTCCAAAAAGAGATCGAAGAGCTGGAATGGAAGCTCGAAACGTCTGTCCTCCCTTTAGAGACGGAGAACAAATTAGTGGAATTGATCAGGCAAAAACAAAAGCTTTTTGAACCGTCTCAGAAAATTGACACTATCAGAAGAGAGATGACAGCACTGTTCGATGAAAAAACACAAATAAAGGAGAAGCTCACTGAATACAACAAAAAAATCGATGACGTAAGACAAGAATCCCAGAAGTACCACGAGAGAATGCTGTACGCCTACAAGAGAGCTGACGAAATCAAGAAGGAAGCTGATTCATATCACCAGCAGTTCATCCAAAAAAAGGAAGAACGAGACAACATTTATAAAGAATACAACGAATTGATAGATAGGAAAAATGAACTAGTAGCCAAACTCCGTGAGGATAAAATCAGAAAACAGGTAGAAGCCATCAGAAAACGAGATGAACTGATGAAGGAGAAAGCGGAAAAGATTTATGAGGAATTTAAAAAGGGGAAGAAATTGACCACAGAAGAGTTCCGCATCCTCCAGGAAGGTGACCTCCTTGAGTAATGGAAAAAAAATGAACAAGAAAGTCCTGGTCTTAAGTGTGGACAGGGACGATGACTTAGGAAGAAAAGCAGGCTTAAAAGGCCCCATTATTGGCAGGGAGAAGGTTTTGGATGCTGCCGTGAATCTGGGGTTAGCAGATCCTTCTGATTCTGATACAAATGTCCTCTTTCGGGCTGTCAAAGTAAGAGATGAGTGGGAGCCCCAGGTAAAAAAGATTGAGGTAGCAGCAGTCACAGGAGATGAAAAAGTGGGGGTTGCCTCCGACATGAAGATAGGAGACCAGTTAAGTGCAATATTAAAATCATTCAAGGCAGATGGAGTGATCTTAGTAACAGATGGAAGAGAGGATGAATTTATTGAACCAGTCATCCGGTCAAAGACTGAGATCATATCTATAGATCGGATCATTGTCCAGCAGTCAGAAGAGCTGGAAACCACTTATTTTATCCTTCACGAGTACCTCAGTAATTTAATGGAAGACAGAAGGGTTTCAGGCCTCATTTTTGGGTTACCTGGATTGTGGATCATGTCTTTGTGTATTGCGTACTACTTTAAACAGTTCAAGATTCTGTATATCATTGGAGGGTTTACTGGATTTTATGTCTTCTCTAAAGGGTTTGGCATTGATAAGATTCTGTCGGAAGAGTTTGCACCAGGAAAGTTCAGCATCTTTACGTATTTAGCAGCACTCCTTCTAGCATTTGTGGGCTTTTTCAATATCTGGGAGCATGCTCCAAGCACGTGGCAGGATATCCAGTTGCTCAGGATAGTCCAGTTGTACCTCTATGCTAACCCGTGGATTCCTCTAGCTATTTTTGTGGCTTTGGCAGGAAAGACTATCGACGCGTATGCTCATGAGTCTGATTCTCGCAACGAATCTCCCAAGGGAAAATCAGTGATGTGGTACTACTTACGGGTGTGGGGATTTGCTGTCTCATTGCTTTTTATGCTGTACCAGGCAGCAAACCACGTAATAGGGGAAATCTCCTTTGAGGAGCTGTACATGACTGCTATTGTGGCCATGTTCTTTGCACTTGCAGTATGGATAATCTCTTACAGACAGGAAAGTAAGATTGAAAAAGAAGAGAGTGCAGCAAAGAGTTAGAGTTCTATTACCTCTTTCTTGACAATGCCATCCTTTTTTAATATGGAAATGCCTGCCTTTTTGTCGATAATCTCAATGAGTACTACCTTGTCGGGGTTATCCAGGTTTACAGGGTTTTTGAAGGTTTCAACAATTTGTGCTCCAATTTTCTGTTCTATCTCCTTACTGGATACGGAAAATCCCCGTCTCTTGCACCTGACTGCAAAGGACTCACCTTTCTTAAGCTTTTTTTGGGCTATGGTAATGGTTTCTTTTGTAATATCTGGGAGCTGTGCAGATACCACAGCATCCAGGGGGATTACCCTGTAGATGGCAGTAGTTTCATAATCTTTAATTTTTTGGAGCGCTTCTTCATCTGCTTCTATTAAGAATAATCCTTTGTATCTTGTTTTGATCACTTTACAATTCTCAACTGCCCACTGAATTTCCCACATACCATCGTACTGGCGGTTCACAGGAGTTGTCACGAGGTAGAACATACAGGAGAAAGGGACAATACCATTAAAAGGTTACTGGTTCTGAGGTTTAAAGGTCAGTAAGTGGGAGTCTCGTAGGTTGGCACTGGAATTACTTTACTTCTTTAAGAATCTAATTTCTTTGAAAATAGAAATAAGAGACAACAAATTGTTACACGTGTAACAAAAATGAGACTACCCCTTTAGTGATTATTCATAAGTGATACTGTACCTTAATTTTAAGAATAACTCCTTCCCCATACATATGAACTGGAAAAGTTCCGCTCTTGACCCTTCAACTAAACGTTTCTAGCATCCACATTTATGAAATTTTATAAATCGAAATGTTTAAAAGTAAAAAAGTATTTTTAGCTAAGGAGGGGAAAGAGGGAGTTGCCAATCCCTTGATCCTTGAAAAACAAAAAGGAGGTGAACCACATGTTTGCGAAACTGATAACTGCAGGATCAGATCCGATAATACCACCTCTCCGTTGTCGCAGTTATGGTTATATACCTGATCCCGGATTCTGCGGAACTGGTTACGCCCCAGTGGGTGGGATGTGCGGGGATGGTATAGCCGATTAATACAGGAGTTCAACATACGTGTTAGTGTTACACGTGTAACAAGTGACACTCAATGACAATTCTGTGACAGATACCTTTTTACAGATTCCTGTGCAGTTGATGGAGGGTCCCTGTGTCGGCTCCAAGCAGTTTGAGAGCCTTTTGGCAAGACCCGATAAAAATTGACCCGTACGAGGTCGGATAAATTGGTCGAGCCGATACACCCTCCACCTTTTAATGGACTCAACCGATACCTAGATGAAATCGGTAAGGCTCAATTGCTGTTGTGTCTCATGGAATACTAAATCTATCTCTTTTTCTACTAATTCAATTCTCTGTCTCACATAATCAGATATATCGTACGTTTGTACTAGATCTTTGACAATAGACAAGTACTTTTCCACCGACCCTCTGGGAATAGTTAAAACGATCTTCCCTCCGCAGCGGGTACATTTCCCTACTAAGGGGACTCTCCTGTATTTCTTGTTGCAGTTCACGCATCTGAAGGTCTGTTTGGAAAAAGAACGTAAGTTTCCGATTAAATCAGGCAAAAAATGGGATTTTATCAATCTTTCAGCAGTATCATCGATGTCAACTGCTCTGATTCTTCTGGCTATTTCAAACTGGGCGGAAATTTTGTCTTTCATAGCAGGTAAGGTCTTGTACGCACTTTCGGAGGGTCCCTGGGCAATATCAGTGTTGGAGTGGGTGAACTTGAATCCGTAGTACTGTTGGGGAGTTCCCAGTCGTTCTTTCACTGTTTCTACTTTGATATCAGAAGGAGACACAAATTCGGATGTGTATAACTCAAGAGAGTAGCACGAGACAATATCCAGATCGTGAGCTTCTTTGTCCACTTCTCTTGGGTCGATCTTGGTGGTCAATACCAGGGGAGCATCCATTTTTCCTCCTCGCTTTTCCGGGAGGTAGTACTGTGAAAAGTTCAACAACGCATCTAGTGCCATGATAATGGCATCCTCATCCCCATCACAGTTTCTCCTTTTGGCTGCATGGAAGAAAGGATGGGCGTACCCCACTTTTGCATCCACAAATCCAATGATCCTCCCTAAGACACCTGCAGACGTGTGGGGAGCTAACCCAACAACGAGGTGGCCTAACAAATCTTCTGCAGTTTTCACATTGTAATGGCATGGTAGTCCATAGAATTTTTGCAGCAGCTCATCCAAGAATTTTGTTACTCTAATCAAGTACTTGATAGCATTTTGAGAAATGACAATATCCTGCACTTTCAATTCCAGAATTTGATCTTCATTAGTTAAGGGGTTCCCCAGGTAATCTGTGGTGTATCCTAGTTCTTTTAACTTCTCCACAGATACTCCCACTTCTTTACTCGTAAAATGGGTTAAAGGCATATCAGTAGCGTCAAACCGGATTGTACCATCCTTGAAGACGTATACCTTATTTTCAGCTCTCAAAATACCTTTCATGACTGGTTCAGGGAATTTATACCCGGATGTCATGCCAATGACTCCTTTTACCTGTTCTGGCACCTTTTCACCAGTTTTTTCTAATTCTTGTGCTACTGACAGCTTTTTCCTGGAGTACAACTGCAAGGGAAGGTTACACGCAGGGCATAACTCGTAATCCGTTTTAATTTTGTCTACTGTGCAGGATCTGTTGGTGCAGGTTTTAAACAACTCTGTCACTGACCCGCAGCTGGGGCACGTTCTCTTGTAGGTAATCTCTCCGCACTTGGGACACTCCAAGTTCACTACTTCCACTTCAATGGGCCGATGTCCCGCTTTGACCAGGTTCCGCGTTCTCC
>Ga0209636_10000509_pt1 | contig 38361 bp, 37 predicted proteins | sample DeeMarSWOR152_54_FD_187464 | JGI IMG/M metagenome (GOLD analysis project Ga0209636, IMG submission 187464) | Marine sediment microbial communities from White Oak River estuary, North Carolina - WOR-1-52-54 (SPAdes) (version 2) | ecosystem: Environmental > Aquatic > Marine > Intertidal zone >... | reverse complement strand
CTCTAGATGAATAAAGCTCATCTAGAGATTGTTCAATTTGATTCCTAAATTTCTCACCGTATTGGTATCCTCTGTCATGTGGTTTGCCTGAGACTTCTGTTACCTCAACCTTGGAAGATTTCATGTCTACAAGCCACTTTATTGATTGACTGCAAAGTGTTTTGATTGAGGTGATGTATTAAAGATTTATCTCTAGATACGCGCTTGTCTCTTCGTACTATCCATATGTTTTATGGCGGAGAATACGCAAAAAACCTTTTTAAATAAAACTTAGATGTGGGTTAAAGTCGGTGATTGAAGAATGGCCACGAAGGAGGCTAGAGGTGGTCAACTCAAGGTCCTGAATAGAGACCAAATACGTGATGTTCACTATGCAACCCTCGACGTGCTCCAACATACTGGTGTGGTTGTACACTCGGAGGACGCTCTGAAGGTCTTAGATAAGGCGGGGGCAGACATCGACTATAAAAAGGAGCGGGCATGGATTCCAAAGCATCTGGTGGAGGAAGCGATACGGAAAACACCACACGGATTCAAATTGTGTGGTAGAAATCCACAGAAATACTGTAAGTTCGAAGGCAACAGAGTCTACTTTTCCACAGCGGGTGGTCCTCCCAATGTTTTGGACCTCAATGGCAGGAGGAGACCCGCAACAACAAAAGACTTTGAAAATCTTGTCAGGCTTACAGATGCGCTAGAAAACATAGACATCGCGGGCGCGGGCATCAGCGGCATGGTGGACGAGTTTGAGCTCCCTGAAGCCGTTCAACGTGCTCGCAACATTCTAAGAAGACTAAGGAATACAGATAAACCTGGAGGGGTAGGAGCAGGACTGGGAAAGGATCAAGCAATAGACAGTATCAAGCTGGGTTGTGTGGTCATGGGAGACCTAAAGAAACTGAGGAGAAACCCGATGGGATGGTGCCATGTTAATCCTGTCAGTCCATTGATGCTATCGAAAGAACTCATAGAAAGCGCTATAGTGTATGCGAGGCACGGCCTCCCTATTCACTTCGGCAGCGAGGTTTTGGGAAGCGCTACTGGCCCCGCAACCTTGTCTGGAATACTAGTTCAGATGAATGCTGAAAATCTCAGCGGAGTAGTGGTTGCCCAGTTTGCGGCCAGCCCTCAGCACAAACCACCAATACTCTACGGTTGTATTTCCGGAATCCTAGACCTAAAAACCGGAGTGCCTGCTTTGGGTTCCCCAGAAGCAGGCCTGCTCAACGCAGCTTCAACGCAGATCGCAAAATACTACGGAATGGCGAGTCGAGGAAGTGGGGGGTATACTGAGTCAAAGATTCCTGATGCCCAAGCCGGATACGAGAGCATGTTGACGTTGATGATGGTAGCCCTAGCTGGAACGAACTTCATTTATGCCAGTGGGGGCCTCGAGCCTGGAGTGTTATCAATCAGCTACGAGAAATATGTTCTTGATAATGACATGATTGGGATGGTTCGCAGAATCATGGATGGGTTCTGCGTCACCGATGAGACATTAGCTGTGGATACAATTGACAAAGTTGGACCGGGAGGACACTACCTAGCCCAAGAGCACACCAGAAAGTTTTTCACAAAAGAATACTATTTCCCCACGATCTTTGACAGAAACAACTACGAACGCTGGGTGCAATCCAACTCCAAGGATGTCCGCGAGGTCGCCAGAAATAAAGCCAAAAAGATCTTGGAGGAACATCAGCCAGAACCCATAGACAAAGACGTTGAAAAAGACCTGCAGAAAATAATCAAACAAATTGAGAAAAGAGAGATCAAAAAGCTAGATTGAAAGAGAACACGATTGAAAAAGAAGCTTTGACAAGATTGGATGACCAGCCTATTGGTGACAAAATGAAAGAAAAAGAAATCTTGATCAGATTAAGAGAGTGCATCGTGAAGTTAGACATTGAAGGAATATTGCAGGCGTGTCAAGATGCCTTAGCTGTGGGCATTCCTCCAGTCAAAGCCATCACCCAGGGAATGGCTGAGGGCATGAACATGGTTGGCGAAAAATACGAGGCTGGTGAATACTTCCTGTCGGAGCTTATCATGGCTGGGGAAGTAATGAAAGAAGGCACGAAGATCTTAGAGCCACACCTAAAGAAAGCAGAGACAAAAAAGCTAGACAAAGTTGTTCTAGCCATGGTTGAAGGAGACATTCACGATGTTGGAAAAAACATAGTCGCCACGCTCCTAGATGCAACTGGCTTCGAAGTAATCGACCTAGGCGTGGATGTGCCAGCTGAGAGATTCTTAGAAGCAGTACGTACACAGAAACCAGATATTTTGGCAATGTCAGCCTTGGTTACGACCACCATGCCAGAAATGAAAAACGTGATCAAGGAACTTATAAAAGCTGGGCAACGAAGAAAAGTCAAAGTAATAGTTGGAGGCGCACCGCTCACAGAAGGATATGCTGAAACAATAGGAGCAGACGCTTATGCCTCAGATGTGCTAGCAGGCGTAAACATCTGCAAAAAATGGGTTTCTCAGAAGTACTAAATGAACTCTTGAGGCTACATCATGGGCGCGCGCAGACTGGAAAAAGCAAACAACATTTAAGTTACATGTGCTGCTATAAGAAACTTTTGAAGGCGAGTAAGGGGGATAAAATAGTTAAGAAAAAATTGATGTCTTTGTCAATTCTCCTGCTACTTACGTTCAACATCCTTGCTGTGCTCAGCCTAAACATGATAGAGATCACCATGGCGCAAGCGGATCACGATGTAGCGGTCATAAACGTCACACCCTCCCCAATCTCGGTGAAGGCCGGTGAACTCGTAAACGTCACAGTGATTGTTGAGAATCAAGGAACAGCATCCGAAACATTCAACGTCACCACCTACTACGGTACCACTGCTATCGAAACACAAAATGTCGTGAATTTGGCTTCGGAGGCAAATACCACTTTAACCTTCACTTGGAACACGACAAGCCTGTTCTACAACCTAGTTTGGCACCCCGGAACTTACACTATAAGCGCTAGAGCTAGCACTGTACCCGGCGAAGACAACATAGAGGATAACACACTTGTCTCACCCAGCACGGTCAGAGTATCTAGATCTCCTTTCATCGGGGTAATTCCCCACAACACCGTGAACCTAAACCTAACGACAGGCAACTACCCTATTTCCATCTATACAGACTATAATGGAAGCGACATTACCAGCTATCAGTTTGCTTTAAGCTATAACCCCAACGTCCTACACGGCATAGACATCACAAACGGAGACCTCATCACCAACGCGACACATCCTGGCCAAGCTGTTTTTGTGCCGGGAACCTTCAACAACACTTCAGGCGAACTATCGTTGACGCTGGCGTACTTCGAAGGCATGAACGTGACGGCTGGACCCGGAACCCTAGCCAACGTAACCTTCACCGTGGTAGGCGAGGGAGACTCTGACATAACTCTGGTTAAGAAAGAAACCCAGCTCAAGGGATACACTGACGATGTCTACAACATTGTAGACGACTTTACACCTGCATTGGGGCACATATTTGACGGTTACTTTAGGAACAAGGAAGTAACCCACGACGTAGCTGTCATCAGCGTCACACCAGAGCAAACCTCTGTGCAATTGGGCGACCTTGTCAACATCACTGTTGTCGTTGAAAACCAAGGAACAGCATCCGAAACATTCGATATTGCAGTCGAACGATCTTTAGATAAGGCCAGTTGGTGGCGCATCGGAACGAAAACCGTATCGAGCCTGGCAGTTGACGGAAACATGTCAATGACTTTCGCTTGGAACACGACAGGCGTATCAACGGGAACCTACACTATCAGGGGTGTGGCGAGCACAATATCTGGCGAAGGAGATACAGAGGACAATACACTTGAGAGCGACGCCACAGTTACGGTAGTACGCTCACAGGCTCCACCTGGACCTCCAGTTGAACTTATTATCATCGCCATCGTGGTAACTGCAAGTATTGTGGTACTCGCGTATGCCATAAAACGTATGCGCGCGCAACCAAAACCAGAGGCATAACCAAGACAAAGGATGCGCAGACATACATGTATTAAAAAAAGTTGAGGCTGGCTCCATGACATTAAGAACCTACATTGTTAGAAGGCTACTAGTATTGGTCCCTACGCTTTTCTTGATTACCCTAATAATATTCGTGTTGATTCGTCTCGCTCCCGGTGACCCAGTTACGATCTTGATCTATTCGAGTCGCAAACAACCGTCCCCGGAGATTATTGAGGCATTAAAGAAGGAACTAGGTCTTGATCAGCCAATTCCTATGCAATACTTGCTATGGCTGGGCAAATTGCTGCGGGGTGACCTTGGATACTCATATGTCAGTTTTCAACCAGTCTCAGAAATGATTGCTATTAGGATCGGGCGCACATTGGAACTTATGCTCGTGGCTGAAGTTGTTTCAGTGGGGCTGGCTGTTGTTCTTGGAGTTATATGCGCCGTTAAACACCACTCTCTGACCGATGCTGTCTTTTCGCTTGGGGCGCTAATAGGTTACTCCATACCTAGCTTTTGGATAGGATTGATGGCCCTATTAGTGTTTTCGTTGCGGCTAGGATTGCTTCCCAGCTTCGGGGTTCAAACCAAAGGCGTCTCATTTTCTTTGTTCGGCTTATGGTTTGACCATTTGAAGCACCTCATACTTCCAGCCGCAGTTCTGATAATTGGATATATAGCATATCTCTTCAGGTTGGTGCGGTCAAGCATGCTAGAAGTGTTAAGGCAAGACTACATTTTGACTGCTAGGGCAAAGGGTCTGAAAGAAAGGATTGTAATATACAAACATGCCCTAAGAAATGCTCTCCTTCCCGTGGTAACATATGAGGGCTATTCCATTGGGTTCCTGCTTGGAGGCGCAGCGATCGTTGAGACAGTATTCTCTTGGCCAGGGTTGGGCAAATTCGCAGTTGATCTTGCATTAAGGAGAGACTATCCCCCACTCATGGCTCTCAGTGTGGTTATTGCCTTGATGGTTCTTCTAGGCAATTTATGTGCAGATATAGCTTATGCAATAGTAGACCCAAGGATAAGATATGATTGAGATATGCATCTCTGGTGGAATGATGATTCATGGTCAGCCGCTTGAGTGTAGAATTGAAGGAAGAAACCAAAGAGGTTCACAGACCGTCAAAGGCTAGCCGGCTTTATGTTACGCTAAGAAAACTCAAAAAAAGTAGACTAGCACTTGTCGGCAGTGCCATAACTTTACTAGCAATAACTTTTGCTTTGCTTGCACCGGTAATTGCTCCACACAATCCTCAACAAATGTTTTACGGAGAGGAAATGCTTCCCCCATCTTCGAAGTTTTTGTTCGGGACAGACACTGGAGGTAGAGACGTGTTTAGCTGGGTTATTTGGGGGGCCAGGGTCTCACTGTATGTTGGATTTGCCGCTGTCGCCATAGAACTCCTCATTGGTTGTAGCATTGGAATGATCGCAGGCTATTTCGGAGGGATTACCGATGAGATACTAATGCGACTCACAGATATAGTTACAAACTTTCCCGAACTTCTGCTACTAGTTCTAGCCGTCTCTGTGTTTAAGGCAACGAGTATACACATAATAGTTCTGGTGATGGGACTTCTAGGATGGCCTTTCATGGCTAGGGTGGTGCGAAGTGAGTTCTTAAGTATTAGAGAGACAACTTTTGTTGAGGCGGCAAGATCGATGGGAGCAGGTAGTTGGCGCATCATATTGCGTCACATCTTACCTAACATATTATCTACAATCATTGTTCTTGTGACTATTGACATACCCAGCTATATCTTTTGGGAGTCAGCTCTAACTTTCTTAGGTTTTGGCGATCCTCTATCTCCCTCATGGGGTGTATTAATAGATAGGGGTACTAGTTACTTGACGGCGGCCTGGTGGATTACCGCTTTTCCAGGGTTGGCCCTATTCTTCACCTCATTGGGATTCAACCTGTTTGGAGATGGACTTAGAGACGCCTTAGACGTGAAAACAAGCGTCTGACGAAACCCACTATCCACTTCTCTTAATGTCGGTAAACCTCTAAATCACCCGTATTTTCTATTTGAAACATAATTTCTCTTAGCACTGCTCCAATGAAGACTTGCGTCGCACACACGCAGTCTCATCGACTAGGCTAGAAGTCCCGAAGAGCCAACAGAACCCAAAGGCTATCCTAATTAGTTATGAAGATTCTTATGTCCCTAGAACAGCTGGTGACTCGGCCTTGCCGTCCATGATTTCCAACGAACTCATTCAATTGCTGAAAACTCAGAGGTACCACCTGGTTGGCGAGCACTCTGCCGTGAAGCGCTGCAGGTGGCTCTACGAGACGCTCGTCCACAATCGACCATGCTACAAACAGAGGTTCTACGGAATAAAGAGCCACCAGTGCATACAGATGACGCCCACAGTTCTCTATTGCACTATGCACTGTCGCTTTTGCTGGCGCATTCAGAGCGGAGACTCAGGACTAAAATGGGAAGAGACTCGGCTCCCCAAAACGGACGATCCTGAAGAGATTGTGGAAGGCTGCATCCGCGCACAGCATAAGATTTTGAGCGGCTACAAAGGAAACCCGAAAACGAATCAAGAAAAATACAGAGAGGCTCTAACCCCCAAACACGTGGCCATCAGCCTAGCCGGCGAGCCAACGTTGTACCCTCGTCTAGGTGACCTGATAAGAGGTTTTCGCAAGCGAGGCTTCACAACTTTCCTCGTCACCAACGGAACAGTTCCAGAAGCCCTGTCGAAGCTGGGCGAAGAACCCACTCAACTCTATGTTTCAGTTTGCGCACCTGATAAAAAAACGTTTTCGGCTACTTGCCGCCCCCAAGTCCGTGGGGCCTGGAAAAAGCTCATGGAGACACTTGCTCTGCTGCCCAGTTTTAAGTGTCCCACAGTCACTCGGCTAACGTTAGCGCGGTACCTAAACTTGAAACGACCTGATCTGTATGCTCGGTTGATTGAAAAGGCTGGTCCAACCTATGTAGAGCCCAAAGCCTACATGCACGTGGGCTTTTCTCGGCAGCGCTTGGACTTCGAAAACATGCCCAGCCACCTGGAGATTCGAGAGTTCGCGGAGGATTTGGCTGAAAAACTGAACTACAGCATTCTTGATGAGGCGCCAAAGAGTCGGGTGGTTCTGTTAAGCCATTTGGAAAAGCCTATTAAGCTCGCTTGAGGCATCCCTTTGGAAACATGCATGGTGGGTGACATGTCATTAAAATCTCTCCTTGACAAGATGGAAGAAAAACTCAAGAAGAAAGAAGAGGTTCGGCAGGATCTTCAAAGAGACATGCGCAGAGCAACACGTTTGTCTAAGCAGGCGATTCTCTTCATGCACCAAGAAAGATTTGATGACGCCAGAGACCTGCTCGAGGAGGCGAACGCGCTTCTTGCCAAGCTTGATCAAGTTTCGAAGGATAATCCAGACCTCGTTTACACAGGTTTGGTCAACGCCGCGTTTGAGGAATACGCCGAGGCGCATGTGCTCCTTACGTTGATTGCGGAAGACCGGTTCATCGGCCCCGAAGAGCTGGACGTTCCTGCGGTTTCCTATCTGCTAGGACTGTCAGACGTAATTGGGGAACTTAGGCGTCGGACTCTCGACTCGCTTCGAAGAGGAGACGTGGAAACCGGCGAAAAATATTTACAGAGAATGGAGCAGATCTACGTCGAGTTGACAGCCATGGACGATGCCTATCTCTTAGTCCCGGGCCTTCGTAGAAAGTGTGACGTTGCTCGACATATCATCGAGACCACAAGAGGAGACCTCACAATCGAAGCTCGGAAAAGCTCTCTGGAACGCTCGATAAAAGAGTTGGAGAAAATCACTAGGGGAAAAAGCAAGGTTGGGAAGAATAAGGCCCAATGAAATCTTGAAACGAGTTGAAAAAGAGGGATTTGAACAAGTCTGGCGCGAAAGCGCAAGCCTCATGCCCAAGCCTAAGAAAAGGTTGGAACTAGGTCCCGATAAACAGGGCAAATCCCATCCTCTCTTTGACCTCCTTCAGAGCATGCGTCAATCTTTTCTTGACCTAGGCTTTGCAGAAGTTTTGAATCCTGTTATCGTCGACGAAACAGAGGTCTACAAACAGTACGGGTCAGAGGCGCCGATCATACTGGATCGTTGCTACTATTTGGCGACGCTGCCTCGACCTGACATCGGCCTAGGCAAAGCTAAGTGTCAAGAGATCGAAAGTCTCGGGGTTCAATTAACAAAACATAAACGTGCACTTCTGCAAGGAGTCTTACGCGACTACAAGAGGGGAGACTTGGACCCAGACGACTTGGTGGAGAAGATCGCCGAGTCTCTCGACATCCCTGACAGCACCGCAACGCTCATTCTCTCCGAGGTTTTCCCAGAGTTTGCGGCTCTGAACCCTGAGCCCTCCACTCACACGCTGCGGTCTCACATGACTAGCGCGTGGTTCCTCACATTACAGGCGTTGCAGTACAAGCTCGGATTGCCCATAAAGCTGTTCTCGGTAGACATTCGGTTCAGACGTGAACAGAGAGAAGACTCCACGCATCTCCGTGCACACTATTCCGCAAGTTGCGTGGTCATGGACGAAGCGGTGGACGTTAAGGACGGAGAAGAGATTACGAGGGCTATGTTGAAACCTTTGGGCTTCAACCGCTTTCGTTTTGTCCAGAAGAAAGTGGCTTCCAAGTACTACACCCCGGGGACAGAATACGAGGGATTCATTCACCATCCTAGCATGAAAGAATGGATCGAGATTGTCAACTACGGACTGTACAACCCCGTCGCCCTCGCAAGATACGACCTTGAGCATCCCGTTCTTAACGTAGGCATAGGGGTGGAACGAGTAGCCATGGTGATGCACGATGAAAGCGACATGCGAAGACTTGTGTACCCTCAATTCTATGTGGAACGAGAGCTTTCAGATCGGGAAATTGCAGCCATGGTGGGGGTTGACGTTAAACCTCAAAGCGAAGTTGGCACGAAATTAAGGGAAAAGATCAAAATCACCGCACTGAATCATGCTGACGAGTCAGCCCCTTGCGAATTCTTGGCATATGAAGGAAAGTTATGGAAGAAAAGCGTCAGGGTCTACGTTTATGAAACCGACATAGGCACCAAGCTTTTGGGGCCAGCCGCTTGCAACCACATCTACGTTTATGACGGAAACATCGTTGGCGTACCGGAAAGTTGCGTAGAACGCGTGGCCATAGTGAGAAAAACTCAGAAGGCCAGGGAAAAAGGAATTCCAGCTGGTTTCAGCTACCTCGACGCGGTCGCATCCTTGGCAGCCGCAAAAATCGAGGACGCCACGCGTTCGGAAAGGAAGAATGTGAAGGTTCGCGTAAGAATGGCAAAGCACGCCAGTGACGTCAACGTGAAAATAGATGATGTGGCTCGAAGGTTCATAACGAGCAAGAAGAAGAAAATTGAAATAGCTGGCCCAGTCTTCATTGGAGTTCGAGCCGAGATTGCCGGTTAAGGTCAGCCCAAGGTTTTCCGAAGAAAAAGCGCATGCGATGCAATTGCAGTTATCCAGACTTCTGCTACAGGAGGATAAGCTTCCCGAAAACATCAACTATGTGGCAGGAGTGGATGTTGGATACGCAAGAGGCGTGTCCGTTGGCATCGTAGCTGTTCTAGACTTTGATTCGTTATCACTCGTAGAGACGAAAGCAGCTCATGTCAAGACGAGGTTTCCATACATTCCTACCTTATTGTCCTTCAGAGAAGTCCCTCCATCCTATTCAGCTATCAAAAAACTGCAAACGCATCCAGATGTTTTCCTCGTTGACGGACAAGGATTCGCTCACCCCTACCGCCTAGGATTCGCCTCACACTTAGGGTTGACTGTAGAAAAACCCACTATCGGTGTCGCGAAAAATTTGCTCTGCGGAAAAGTAGGGCACGTTGGCGAGCATGGATGGGCGCCTCTTATGGATAGAGGAGAAATCATCGGAGCCGAAGTTGAATCAAAACGTGGAACAAAGCCAATTTACATCAGCATTGGCCATCGCGTATCGTTGAAACGAGCCGTAACCATCGTCATGCAGTGTGCGCGGACTTGCAGAATTCCGGAGCCAATCCGAAGAGCCCACATAATAGCAAGTGAAGAAAAAAGGAGAATACTAACACACACCAAACAACATAAATGAAAATCGAAACGATGAATTATAGTTTGAACGGAGGACTGCTTGTGGATCGTAGACTTCGAAAAATTATTGACAAAATCGGAGACGAATCGCTTCGAGCGAAGGTAGCTCAGCTTGTCGAAGCCCCGACAATTGAAATTGAAGGAAAAGTGTACAGCGGACTGCCCTTGGAGCTGTCACCAGCCGGCATCTCTCGTCACCACAGCTATCCAGGAGGCCTTATTGAACATATGGTCGCCACAAGCGAATTTGCCTTGGCCCTCTGTGACGTGATCAAGAGAGTGTATCATGGAAAAGTAGATAAAGATCTCGTGCTCTCCGGCGTTATTCTGCATGATATTCTGAAGCCCTTGATCTATGAGATGGAAAAAGACGGAACCTACGCAACAGCTCCGTTGGCTGAACGCTTAGACCACCTGACGCTCATCGTTTCAGAAATGATTCACAGAGGATTCTCCTTGAACTTAATTCACATAGTTTGTGCACATCATGGAGGCGAAGTAGGTCCGATGTGGCCGAGAACCATTGAAGCGTTGGTATGCCACCTAGCAGATATTACTGACTCTCGACTCAACGGCGAAGTGCTACAAGCGGCAAGGTATCTTTCGAGGGAGGCGACTGGCGAAGAGCTGTACCGCCTAACCTCGAAGGAAGCCTTCGAAATAGTCCACTCGAAGGTAGTCGAAGGTTGGAACGGAGTCAAAGAAACGGTTGAGAGGATGAGACAAAAAAAGACTTAGCGCTTATTGATTTTGCTTGTCCCAAGCTGCAATAATTCATAACGTTATTATTTTTACATCTAACGTTTGAGTGTTCAACGTGGCAATTGTTGATTTTCCTGTTAGATAGCCACAAACCTCTCCGGGGTTCACGACAAGCGTTCTTCCTTGTTTTTGCGATTTCGCCTCGTGAGTATGTCCATGCACGATCACGTCGTAACCTTCAACCTGGACGAGTGATCGAAGAAGCTCTTCTTCCTCTCCATGCACCATGCCGATCCTTAGCCCATCGGTAGTCACCTCTGCGAACTTGCCACGAATCTCCGCGCCTAAATCTGAAAATCTTTTCTTGAGCACTTCTCGATCGCCGTCGTTGTTGCCGAAAACACCGATCAAATCAGCTTTCAAAGGCTTGAATAGCGACACAACGAAGGGAGCAATGTAGTCTCCCGCATGCATTACTAACTTGACGCCTTCTTCGTTCAACCGTTTCACAGCCTTATTGACCAAAGGCAAGCGATCGTGGGTGTCTGCAATAATACCGATGAGATGATCCATCTGTTCGCTCTCCAAATGTTATCAGACGGCATGGAATCTGACTCAAAAAGTATAAGAAACTATCGTATTAGGTGCGCGCTTGGGCGCTTAAACGTCTCGCGTAACTTAACCAGACAAAAGTTTACTTGTTCTGGAAGGAACATCAGGCCTAGACATATTTGTCATATGGTCTCACTAGTAGAAAAAGAAGTTGCGATGTAAGATTAACTTTCTTTATCTCTGTCGACCTCTGCACCCTGTGGACGCATGGATGCTTACATTGAATACTGCGTCAATGCTGTCAATGCCTGCGAAGAGTGTCCCATTGACTTCTCCTGTTATGGTAAGGGTTACGTTGCCATATGTGATGCCTCTGTAAAGTATGAGTTCTGAAACCATTGTTCTGTTAAACTTCACCATCAAGTCTGGAATACCATCACCGTCGTGGTCTCCGATTTTTGTGGGAACAGGTTTTGGAGCTGGTACATCTGGAAGAGAGACGGGAATAGTCGCGTTCAACATAACTGTAGAAATGTTGATGTCACTTGCATCATAGCCTTCTGGTAGCTCGATGAAGCAGGTAATCCATTTGCCTTTGCTCTTCAAGTTTAAAGTATCGGGATGAATGTCTATGGTGGCAGTTGCAGCTTTTTCGAGTGTAAGCTTGACGTCATAAAGCTCTATGTCGCAGTATCCTTCTGCGTCCCCATCCACCGTGAAAAGCCATTTCCATGCTAATGTATGCGCACCTGGTAATAGAACGCCCGGACCCCACTTGGTACAATGTCTCCCACCACCACCGCTCCCGCCCAAACCCCATCTTATGTAGGTGTAGCCCGCCAGCACACCGTCCTTGTGAAATGTTCTATTTACAAGTGCTCCCTTCTCTGTTTCGTAGTATTCAGTGTAGTATCCCACAAGAGTGAAGTTGATGAACTCGTCGGTTGTGAAGCTAAACGTAAGATTCATCGTGTCTCCACTGTGAAGTCTGTATGTTGTAGCATTTAGTTGAATACCAGTGGATTCTATGGTTGGGTATATTATAGTTGGATATTCCAAACTCTCTTCTGTGAACACTGTTGGAGTCAAGGTTGACAGTATTAAAAACAACACAGAAAAAGCCAACAAAACAATTCTATTTCTCACTTCGACTTCTCCATTTCAATACAAATGTTAATTTGTAAACGTAGATTTAAAGGTTGAGGAATAATTTTCTATTGAATCAAATATACAATCTGTGCGCACTTCCTCAAAAAAAGAGAAACGTAGATAAAAAGAATCTGGCAATCATTAGACATAACTGTATTAGACGGCATTTCAGACAAAGGAAAGTTGAGACGATGGACAAAGTGAAAGTAGTTTTATACGGCGTAGGTGCCGTTGGAAGCCTAATAGCCAAGCTCATTCTGGAAAAAGAGGGAATAGAAATCGTTGGCGCCATCGATGTGGCAAAAGAGAAGGTTGGGAAGGATTTAGGAGACGTATTAGCGCTGGACAAGCAATTGGGGATAAAAGTGTCTCACGATCCAGATGCGGTCCTCTCCAAAGTTGAAGCCGACATAGTTGTACACACAACCACCTCGTTTCTGAAACAGACGTACCAGCAAATAGTCAAGGTCATAGAACACGGAGCAAATGTCGTGTCCACCTGCGAGGAACTCGCGTATCCCTATCTGAAAGCGCCGGAAATCGCAAAGAAACTTGACGAACTCGCCAAAAAACATGGCGTAACCGTACTGGGAACAGGCATAAACCCAGGTTTCATAATGGACACACTACTCATTGCACTTACGGGTGTGTGCCAGAAGGTTGAAACAATCAAGATGACCAGGGTGATAGACGCAGCCAAGCGCAGGGCTTCTTTCCAGAATAAGATTGGAATTGGACTCACAGTAGACGAGTTTAAAGAGAAGATCGAAAGAAAAGCCATAACGGGCCACGTCGGAATTGAAGAGTCCGTTTCTATGACAGCCAGCGCCTTGGGATGGGAACTGGACACGATAGAGGTGACTACTGACGCTGTTAGAGCGAAATCGGGCAGAGTTGCTGGTTTAAGGCAGCTCGCACGAGGCATAAGAAACAAGGAAAGAATAACCTTTGACCTTCAAGCCTATGTGGGCGCAGAGAAGGAATACGACTCAATCGCTATTGAGGGAGTGCCAAGTATCCACGCTAGGATATCACCGGGTATACATGGTGACATTGCAACCGTAGCGATCGTTGTCAACTCCATTCCGAAGGCCATAAACGCCGCGCCCGGCCTTGTGACCATGAAGGATCTACCCGTTCCCTCTGCAGTACTTGAAGATATGAGAACGTACGTGAAGAGATGAATGATTATGAACGACGCATCGCGCATCTTATATTGACTGCTACAAACGGTTAATCGGTGATCCGCGTGATTGATGGCACCTGGATTCATAAGAAGAAAATGTTTCCCCTAGACAGCTTGTTAACTTCGATTAGACAGAAAACGAGTTTTCACAAGGTAGGTGCTCTAGCGGTTTTCGTCGGTGTGGTTCGTGGCGTGACTTCAGATGGTGAGACTGTGCAAAGGTTGAAGTTGGAGGCTTATGAGGAGAAGGGCAACGAGGTTCTCGAAGAAATCTGCGAGGACCTTCGAAAGAGAGAAGGCGTGATCGACGTGCAGATTCATCACTTTGTTGGAGAGTTTGATGTGGGCGAGGATCTAGTTTACGTGGTAGTGGCCGGAGCTCACCGACAAAATGTGTTTCCGGTTTTGAAGGAAGCTGTGAACAGGTATAAGAAGGAGGCTCCAATATTCAAGAAAGAAGTTGTAATAGACGGGAAGGGCGCAACCAAATCGCGTTGGATTAGTGAAAGAGAGACCTTATAGTTTGACAGGTTTGAGTGAAGATGAATATCTGCCCCGCTATCTTAGTTATGCGCAGTGCCCATGTCGCGAAAGTGCACGAAGCTTCACTATTTTTTGAACATACACCGTAGCAGTTCAGGGCATGTTAGACAATCCTCAGGAATTGAGTCACCTTTTGGAAGAGTTTTTAGAAATCCAACGTGATGCGTACATGAAGAAGACCCCGGTTCTTTTGGTCCTGTAGGGACCAGGGGAGCTTCGACACGGACGAAGCTTGATTCTCTCTGATCATCTGAAGGAACATTGTTCAGTTTGATTATACAGTGCGGACAGACGTAATAGCGCTCTACGGGGCTTTTGGACAGATTGCGTAACAGTAGAGGCTCATCGAACTCCTTTCCGCATCTAGGGTTGGGACAAGTTGTACTAGGCTTATGAAGTTTCACTTAAGAACCTCCGCGTGTACACGCGTGCTCCATATAAACAATATGTATCACTGGTATATTAAGTCTTCTCTTTCCAGAGACTTGCACGTCGCACACATACGCCTCACCATGATTGAATCCAAAACTACACCTCGCCCACAGCAATCAACTAGGAAATAATGAATAAATGGGGGGGAGTTTTTGTCAGTGCGAACCTGATTCTAGGCATGCAACCTTCGGAATCTCAGGTCCTTTTTTCGATCAGCCTCTTCAACTCTTCGTAGGCTTTTTTGACCTCTTCCACCGATGCTTTGTCCTCCAGTGTGGACACATCTCCTATGGGCATGCCCAACAAGACTGACTTCAGAACTCTTCTCATGATTTTGCCACTTCGGGTCTTGGGAAGGCTGTTCACGAAGTATATTTCCTCTGGAGTGGCTATTGGTCCTATGACCTTACGGATGTGTTCTCTCAGTTCTTTTTTCAATTTTTCTGTGGGTGCGTAGCCCTTTCGCAGTATGGCAAAAATGATTATGCTCTCGCCTTTGACCTCGTGGGGCTTAGCTACAGCTGCGGCCTCGCTCAAAGCGGGATGAGACACTGCTGCGCTCTCTAACTCCATAGTTCCTATTCTGTGACCAGCCACCTTCAGCACCTCATCAGCCCGTCCCAGCAACCACAAGTAGCCGTCGGCATCTCTTATGGCATAATCTCCTGTATAGTATACCCCAGAAAACCTTGACCAGTAGGTCTCTTTGTATCTTTCAGGATCTTGATAGAGGGTCATGAGCATTCCTGGCCAAGGTTTCTTTATTACAAGATAACCTTTGACGCCTGAGGGGGTCGGCTTGCCTTTGTCGTCAACCACTTCTGCCTCGATGCCGGGCAAAGGCAGGGTTGCTGAACCCGGCTTGAGGGGGACGAGTTCTATTCCAGGGGCTGGAGATATCATGAAGCCTCCTGTCTCAGTCTGCCACCAGGTGTCCACGATTGGACATCGTTCTTTACCTATGTTCTTATAGTACCATGTCCAAGCTTCGGGGTTGATAGGCTCTCCAACTGTGCCCAGTATCTCCAAGCTTGAGAGAGAGTGCTTTTTGGGCCACTCTTCTCCATATCTCATGAGCATTCTAATTGCCGTTGGGGATGTGTAGAATATGGTCACACCGTACTTGTCTATTATTTCCCACCATCGATCAGGGTTTGGGTAGTCTGGCGTTCCTTCGTAGAGAACCAGGGTTGCAGCGTGGCTTAGGGGTGCGTAGACTATAGAGCTGTGCCCCGTCACCCAACCGATGTCTGCCGTACACCAATAAACGGACTCGTCTCTTGTATCAAAGGCCCATTTGTATGCTGAGTGGTTGAAAACCATGTAACCTCCTGTGCTATGCACTATACCTTTGGGTTTGCCTGTTGTTCCAGACGTGTAAAGAATGTAGAGGGGATCATTGGATTCGATTGGGAGAGGCTCAACATACGATCTCCCTCTTTTGAGTAGTTCATGATACCAAAAGTCCCTGTTTTCCTTTAGGGTGCAGTCAATGTTGGCTCTCCTGACCACTACAGCGCTCTCTACGGACGGGGTTCTTTCAAGAGCTACATCCGCTGTTTCCTTTAACGGTATCAACTTTCCCCTTCTGAAGCCTCCGTCGGCAGTCACTAAGACTCTGGCTTGCGTGTCGTCAATTCTGTCCGCGAGGGCTTGGGCGCTAAAGCCTGAGAATACAACAGTGTGGATTGCTCCGATTCTTGCAGTGGCTAACATTGTTATGGGTAGCTCGGGTACCAGAGGAAGGTACGTAGCCACCCGGTCCCCTTTCCTGATTCCAAGATCCCGCAAGACCGAGGCGAAGCGATTTACTTCCGCAAAGAGTTGGGAGTAGCTCCAAGTCCTCGCGTTCCCGACCTCGTCCTCCCAATAAAGCGCTACCTTGCTTCTCCGCCATGTCTTGACATGCCTGTCAAGGCACAGATAAGAGGCGTTGAGAAGACCATTGATGAACCATCTGGCAAAGGGCGGCTGCCACTCTAGAACTTTATCCCACATCCTGAACCATTCGAGTTTTCTGGCTTCTCCATCCCAGAACCCTTCTGGATCCATGATCGATTTTCTGTAAAACTCGCAGTACTTTTTGAGTGAGGGGGAAAACTTTTCTCCGAAAGGAAGAGACGTTGACTCCAAGATTTTTCACCCTTTTGAAGAATATCTAGTTCGAGGTATAAATAAAGGCTACCTGGATCATTTGCTTTGGGTTCTCTCTTCGCGGGACGACCGACCTTCAGAAATCTCCTCCGTTTTTGAGGCTACGATGTATCCGGCTATTAGAATCAGTATTCCACCAGCAATCATAGTTGGAGTTGGTTGTTGATTGAGCAGCAGGTATCCAAACATCATGGCACTGACGGGCTCTAGGTAAGTCAAAACCGCTGCTTCCTGAGCTTTGATCAGGCGAAGACCTGTCAGGTATAAAGTGACGGCAAAAGCTGTGTTGAAGACGCCTAGAAGAATCAAGAGCATCCAAGAGCTCAAGCTTATAGACAGGTCGACCTGAACGAGGAAAGGGACGAGGAAAACGGAGGAAACGAAGTAAGTATAGAATGCAACGGAGTAGCCAGAAGAATTGGCTAAGGTTTTCTTGGAAAAGACGACAAACAGGGCGTATACAAATCCGGCTGACAATGCTGAAACCACTCCAAGAAAGCTGCGATCATGAAACTGAAAATCTTGTGCGGAGAAGATGAGCAAGATCCCTACAACCGCCAGAGCTAGCGCATAAAGCGTGACTCGGCTAATCTTCTCCCTCAAGGTGAGGGGTGCCAGTAATGCAACGAAAATCGGAGCAATGTAATTCAACAGAACAGCATTGCCGATGGGGATGAACTTCATTGCTTGGAAGAGAAACGCCCAGCCCAAAGCCAAGAGAAAACCAAGGATCACAAAGCTTCGCCAAGCACTATGGCTCCGCAAAGCTTTCCACCTTCGAGTGACAGAAACTCCCAACCACAAAGACAATGTACCAATGGAGACTCTAAAGAAGGCGATCACATACGGGGAAAGAGGGACATTCATTACAATCACTCCGTTGGATCCCCAGACAATAGAAGCAACTGCAATAGCGAGACATCCCGCAGATCTGAGCCCTAGCTTCAAGCGTTTTTTCTCCGAGATTCGAATATGTCACTCTCACTATCATGCGACTTTTCTTGCTTCTTCAGCAATCTTCTACTTTAAATGTTTTCCGAAGTTTTCAAAAGACTATTTTTGTACGTTTGAATATTTCTTAGGTATGAAAGAAGAGTGCTCCCTGTGCGGCGTAGCATTTTCACCCTCCTCCCTTATCCGATGCCCTAGATGTAGACAATTGTACTGCAGGAACTGCACCATATTTTCTTGGGACAAAAATGTTCTTAGACATGTTCCCATGTGCCTAAATTGTGCGAGAAGACTTGTTTCGCCCAAGAGGGCGAAGAGATTTGGGACCAAGTACAATCCGCTCAGTAGATACCTAGCTCGGAGACAACGATACATCACGCACTCGACGCTCACCTTCACAGAAATCGAAAAAATTATCGAAGACACCCTTCCCTCCTCGGCCCTTCAGCATCCGCAATGGTGGAGCAACGCGGCTAGCCGTGTTCAAGCGCAAGCGTGGTTGAAGGTAGGATGGATAGTGCACGAGTTAAATTTAGATGACAAAACCGTGATCTTCAAGAGAGTGCGAAGACCTGAGGTGAGACGTGGTCGGAAACGTAGGAGGGACGCTTCCGCGTTGGGTGGTAAACCTTTTCGACCGCCAAAACCTCGAGCTTTTCGGAAGAAACTGCCTTCCAAGACTAGAGTGGCTATGGCTATCGCTAGATTTGAAAATGTGGAGCGTCGAAGACTTTCTATGAGAAAGTACCGTGGCAAGTTCAAGCCTCGATCGGCTTTTGAAAAGAGGCTTTACAAGCCTGAGGAAAAACCTAAAAAAGATGATTAGCAACAGACACCGATCTGAATCTTTGAAGCCTCGCTAGAAAAGAGATACAATGCTGACAGGTAACGTTTATTGCTGTTTCCAGTTACCTAGAGTGGGGGTCGTTCGTATAAACCTGAAGGGTGTGCATCTTCTTCTAACATATCGATGCGACGCAGAATGCGACCACTGCTTCGTCTGGGGAAGCCCGTCAGCGAAAGGAATAATGAGATTCAAAGATATTCTCGCGATACTAGCTGAAGCAAAGAAGCTGGAAACTGTCGACTATATCTCTATCGAGGGTGGAGAACCGTTCCTGTTTTATCCGATCATGACCAAGACGATGAGAGAAGCTGTGAAACTGGGCTTCCATGTGGAGCTCCTTTCCAATTGCTATTGGGCCACGACTGTAGAAGACGCGGTTGAGTGGCTTCTTCCAGTTGCCGAAACAGGAAACACGGAACTCAGTCTAAGCAGCGACTTGTTTCACGCAGACAGCTGGGAGCTAGCGGAAGTTAAGAACGCTGTCAACGCCGCGAAGAAATTAGGGATTTCGGCTGGCGTGCTTTCAGTTAAATATCCTCGAGCTAAGGTTCCATGCCCGAACGAGATTGAAGGCGCTAAAGTTGGCCTATTTGAATTAATGTATCGGGGAAGAGCCGCCTCAAAACTATTGAGAGAAGCTGACAAAAAGCCGTGGACTGAATTTACAAAATGCCCCTACGAAGATCTTGCAAATCCCGAGCGAGTTCACATTGACCCTTACGGCCACATTCACGTCTGCCAAGGCATTTCAATTGGCAACGCTTTCCAAGAACCTTTCTCAAAAATAGCCAGAACTTACGATCCGTCCAGTCATCCAATAATAGGTCTCCTTCTGAAAGGTGGCCCAGTTTCCCTAGTGAAAGAGTTTGACTTACCTCATAGCAAGGTGTACGCCGACGGATGTCATCTCTGCTACGATTGCCGCCTTCACCTGAGGAATCGATTTCCAAGCATTCTCACTCCAGGACAGATGTATGGAGAAGGGTTAGAATAGACAACCCTATTGATGAGTGTTCCTTGAGTTTTCTAATGGTGTATCAATCCAGACGTGTTTCTGTATACAACAATTATCTCCCACAGTCGGAGCACAGCTTAAATTCTGGCAGTATTTTGCTCCCGCAAGATGGCATTGTGCACGAATAATATTTTAGTTGAGCATGCTAGTTATGCTAGATATAGTCTGGTGAAGCGAGATGGATAAGGTTGAGGAAGCCTTAAAGGAGATTGATAAAACGAAACCCGCATTCCCGATTCCTCTGGAGTATTATGACGAGTTAAAACATGTTTGGGGTAAGGAGTGGGGTGCGCAGAGCGAGATTGGAAAACTCAAGGAGGTGATGGTTCAGAAGCCCGGTCCTGAGATGGCACCCCCCATAGAAGACCTAAAATGGTATGGCATGCAGTCCGTGGCAGATGTAAGTAGGGGCATGGAGCAACACGATAGATTCGTTAAGATTTTGAAGGATGAAAAAGTGAAAGTTCATTCTATGAATTCGCCTCCCATGGCAAAAGGTCCATATGGTTTGCTCCAAGGGCTTTGGGGAACCAGGGATTTCGGCTTCGTTGTTAATGGAGGCGCCATAGTTTTTCGTATGTCGCTGCCTTGGGATAGAGGTGCCGAGTTTTGGTGGGCAAGAAGAGTCATGGAGCTAGGTTGTCCTATCCTGTATACGGTTCGAGGATCTGGCATATTCGAGGGTGGAAACGTAGTCTGGCTCGATCCAGCTCACGTATGCGTGGGAAAGAGCATAAGAACGAATCAGGAGGGAATAGATCAAGTTTCAAAGGTGCTTGAATCGGTGAAGGTTGAGGAGGTTAAAGTTGTTTCAATACCTGGATGGCTTGAAAACGTCAACTGGCCTGCAGGAGGATTCGCCCACCTCGACTGCGTTTTCGCATATGTTGACTCCGGACTTGCTGTGATCTACCCCCCTGGAGTGCCATTTGACTTCCTGCAATATCTCAAGGAAAAAGGAATTAACATGATCGAAGTCCCTCCTGAAGAGGGAAGAGGCTACGCTTGTAACATTTTACCCCTTGAGCCAGCTAAGATAATAATGCTTGAAGGGTTTGAAGTCACCAAGAAGAAGCTAGCGAAAGAGGGTGTAGACGTTATAACTGCAGAAATGAATGAATTCATAAAGATCGGCGGAGGTCCACATTGTGCTACCTCACCGTTAATACGTGACCCAGGACCAAAACTGTAGGAACCATTACACCCAAGGAAAGTGAAAGAACTAGGATTAGACTCTATTATTCTGACCACCCTAGAGGGAAAAGTGAGAGCGTCACCATTGTCTTGGCTGCTTGCATGAATGCTCGCACATATCTTGCGCTGTCGAATGCAAGAGGTCTGATTTTGAGAATTTACTTATATACAATGATGACTAGTCCAATTAGATGATGTAAATGCCCTTCGTTACAAAAATGAAGTGTGCTCGTTGTGGAAATGAATATTCACTCGAGGAAAAAATCTGTATATGCCCAAGGGAGGATGACGGGCGCCTCGATATTTACTACGATTACTCGGCTCTAGCCATGAGGGTGAACAAGAAAATGCTTACTAAGCGAGTTCCAAGCGTATGGAAATATCACGAGTTTCTTCCAGTTAAGAGCAAGAGGCATATCGTTACCCTAGGTGAAGGCGGAACTCCGCTAATCAGAGCAAATAATCTTGGCAGAGAAATAGGTTTAAGAAATCTCTATTTAAAGGACGAAACGAGAAATCCAACAGGCTCATTTAAAGATCGTTCGATGACGGTTGGTGTGTCTAAAGCTCTCGAATTCGCCGCCAAAACTGTGGCGACAGCATCTAGTGGAAATGCTGCGGCATCGTTAGCTGCTTATTCCGCAAAGGCTAAATTGAAATGCTTCGCCTTCGTTTTGGATTTTGCATCTTCTGCAAAAATCGCTCAAATTCGCCTCTATGGAGCTGACGTCGTAAAGGTGAGGGCAGTTGAAGAGGGCAAGGATCCCACTGTTCAAATGTTGCGCATGGCCATAGAGAAATATGGATGGTATCCCTGTCCCAGTTATGGACCCTTCAACCCCTACCAAGTTGAGGGCCCCAAAACGATGTCCTACGAAATCATCGAACAGTTGAATTGGAATCCACCAGACTGGATTATCATTCCAGTCGGCTCAGCCTGCCTCTTGACTGGAGTCTGGAAAGGATTCACAGACTTTCACAAGGTTGGCTTTATTGATTCGATACCAAGATTGGCTGCAATACAACCGACGGGCTGCGCCCCCCTTGTGAGAGCTGTTAAAGAGGGAAAAAGACCATTTGAAATCAAGCCGTGGAACCGCCCTCATACTATTGCCGGAGGGCTAGCCGATTTGCTTCCATGGGACAGGGATGCTGCTTTGGTTGCTTTAAGGAACAAGGGAACCGCCGAAGCAGTTTCTGATGAAGAAATACTTAAAGCTCAGAGGCTTCTCGCCTCTACCGAAGGCATATTCGCCGAGCCTTCTGGAGTAGCCTCACTCGCCGGATTAATTAGACTTCTTGACGAAGGCGTCGTAGGAAAAGATGGAAATGTAGTAGTGTTGATCACTGGAAGTGGATTGAAGGACCCTGAAGCAGTAACGAAAACATTTACAGAAGTATCTACAATCAAACCCAGCACCGAAGAGCTCGAAAAACTAAGGGCTTAACCACGCCGCGCCCGCACAAACGCGGTAAACTACCTTAGCGCGTTCTAGAGCCTCACTTCCTGAGCCTTAGTCAGAGAAAGACTCGCCAACTTGGCTTAGAAGTTCCTTTTTCCAGGATCTTTTATTCTACGATCTCCCAGCTGGTTTGATATTTGTCCAATTCACGGATAGTGTGTTCATCTAGAGGGTGTTCGCGTTCTGGAATATCTACCGCTTTTGTTTCTCCACAGAGTTCGGTGGAGAGATACCGCTGTCCAGTATCATTAATCATCGTCACTATTGTCTTAAACTCTGGATGACGTTTGGCAACTTTCACTGCCGCAGCTACGTTGCAGCCTGAAGAAATTCCGCAAAAGATCCCCTCTTCTAAGGCCAATCTCCTGGCCATGTCAATTGCCTCCTTTGAGGTGGTGGTTACAATCCCCTTAAGGATACTTAAGTCTAGGTTGAGGGGCACAAAACCGTCTCCAATGCCCTCGACCTTGTGGGATCCCCACTCTCGTTTCGACAACATCGGAGCTTCCGATGGTTCAACCGCGTACAGGGCTACAATGGGGTTCTTTTCCCTCATGAATCTGCCAACGCCAGTTAGCGTACCGCCGGTACCTTGTGACGCTACAAAACAATCTACTTCTCCTTTTGTCTGCTGCCAAATCTCTGGACCCGTGGATTTGTAGTGGGCCATCGGATTGTTAGGATTCCTATATTGATCTGGCCACCAATATTTCCCTGGGTTTTTCTTCCTCAACTCATCTATTTTTTCCAGACAAAGGTCAACATCACTCTCGGCGCCCGGCGTGAAAATTATCTCTCCCCCATAGGCACGAATGATTTTCATTCTCTCCTGGCTCATTCCAGATGGGATCACTATCGTGACTGTATAACCTAAAATCTCGCCGACAAATGCGCAGGCAATTCCCGCGTTTCCTGTCGAAGCTTCAATGATATCCATTCCCGGTTTTAGATCGCCAGCCTCGATCGCCTTTGTTACCATCTCATGATATATCCTGTCTTTCAAGCTTCCAGTGGGATTGAAGTATTCTAACTTCACCAAAATATTGGCGTCTATCCCTTCGGCCTTCGGAATTTTCCTCAGCTTGACAAGAGGAGTCCCACCGATGCTTTGGAACAAGCCGTCGAAGGCTTCTTTGTTTTTCTCCCACTTGACGACCATACTATTGTCCTCCCATTATGAGGGCCATAATTGCCTTCTGAGCGTGGAGTCTGTTCTCCGCCTCGTCAAATACTATTGAGTGAGGCCCATCGATGACCTCGTCCGTCACTTCCATGCCTCTGTCTGCTGGCAGACAGTGCATATAGATCACGTCTTTCGCGCAGAGGCCAAGCTTTTCAGTTGTGGCGATCCAATCCCTGTGTTTGTTCATCAGTTCCAGCATTCTCTCTTCATCAACTGTGGGCACATTTGGAGGCATAAACTTGAGACTCCCCCAAGACTTCGGATAGACCACGTCTGCTCCCTCAAAGGCTTCGTCCATGCTATAGCTTGTCTTAAAGCTTCCTCCACTTTCGTCAGCGTTCTTCTCCGCCATTTCTATGATCTCTGGATCAAGCTCCAGACCCTCAGGATGAGCAAGAACCACATCGGCTCCGAACCTTGTGAAATTCAGAACACAACTCTGTGGAACCGCAACGGGCTTTACACCACCAGAATAGGCCCAACTTACGACTACTTTCTTTCCCTCAAGAGTGCCTAACTTCTCCGTTATAGTGAGCACATCTGCCATAGATTGGCATGGATGAAACATGTCACACTCCATGTTTATCACTGGAATAGCAGCCCACTTTGCGAACTCTCTTACAATCTGGTTGCCCTTTCTATAGATCCAGTTTACCGATTCTCCATAGATTCGGACCGATATGGCATTGCCATACCCACTCAGCACTCTAATCACGTCGGATATCCTCTCCGTCACATACGGAATCTCATCTCCTGCAAGAGCTGGCCTATACACCGCCCTTGGAGCGAGGTATATCCCCTGCCCACCCAATTGAAAGATTCCAGTCTGGAAGCTGTTCCTTGTCCTCAGAGATGGATTATAGAAGAGCATGTAGAGGGTTTTCCCCTCAAGCAATCTATGTGGAATTCCCCTCTTCTGTTTCTCCTTCAGTTCCTCAGCCAGCTCTATGGCTGTATCTAACTCCTCCCTACTCCACTCCTGTGTAGTGATGAGGTCCTTGCCCCTAAGATTCTCCGACATCCGCAACCATCTCACATGCAAGATTTTTGCATTGTATCTTAATCTCTTCTACTTAAAGTCTCTTTCAGGCTAACACGGCGGTTCGAGATTCATGAAATCAAACTTTCAACTATGGCAACGTACGCTTGCACGGTCTTTTCCACGTCTTTCACGCGTACGTGCTCATTTGGCTGGTGAGCCAAAGCTTCGTCTCCAGGCCCAATTCCGACCGTTGGAATTCCTTTTAAACCATAAGTATAAACGCCGTCTGTGCTGAACTTCCAAACATGGGTGTCGGCGCGGAATCCTCTTGTCCAGAGGCACTTGAGTGCTTTTTGAACGATTCCCGTTTCCTTGATGAGCCATGAGGGAAAGAAATCCTTCGCCCTCAGTTTTCGTCCAGTCCAGCATTTTATGTCCTCTTCAAGAATACGTGCTGCTCCATCTAAAACTGTTTTTTCCCCGACGAGTTCGCCAACTTTATCCCTAATTGGTCTAAGGATCTCGTTTTCAGTTTCCCGAAGAATCGTTCGCCGATCAAAAAGTATTCTTGACCTGTCAGGTATTTGAGGGCCAACTTTGGGTGAGACACTCAAGCTTATCGTAGCTATTGTGGCTTTTCCCAGTTTTTGATGAAAGGGAAGGTTGGGATTCAACTCTTCTTCAATATAGCTGATCAATTTGGAGGCCGCATGAAGAGCGTTTAAACCGAGTTCGGGCATACTTGCGTGGGCCGTTCTTCCATTCAATTCAACGTCTACGACCGCCCTTCCCCTATGCCCTATACCCAAATCTAAATTCGTGGCCTCCCCAAGCACGACCAAATCTGGCGCTTCCCTTATCTCCTTCTCGATAATGTGTTCTATGGCGGTTCCCTCTACAGTTTCCTCGTGGACAACAAAACAAAGTAGCAACGTTCCTTCATGCTCTGTGCTTGCGACTTCTTTTGCCGCAAACGTCATAGCTGCAAGAGAAGCTTTCATGTCAACAGCCCCTCTTCCAAATATGCTTCCATCAATTAGCTCAGCCGAGTAAGGCTGACAGTTCCACAGCTTGAGGTTCCCAGGCGAAACGTGGTCCATATGGCCCTCCAAAACGACTAGAGGACGCAACGATTTCCCCTTGATGAATCCGATAACGTCGCCGAGTTCGTCTATGTACACCTTGTCTAAGCCAAACTCGTTTAGAACGTCTCTCACACAAAAGGCTAATTCCTTCTCCTCTCCAGACAAGCTAGGGATCTGAACAAATTTCTTAGCGTAGTGGATTACATCTTTCACGATGGTTACTCCTGAAAGGAGTTTTTACTTTTCTCAGGTAGCCAGTTAGACGGGATCCTAATGAAACGCCTATGTTGTAGAAGGTGAATAGCACTCCACATCCACGCGCTTTTTCCCCCGGAAAAGTCTAGCCAAAGTCTCAAGGCTTTTTTCTCATTTTTGGGTAGGGATTCGACGAATTTCTTCGTCCATCTTTCTCTAAAACTTATTTTCGCTGTTCCTCCAGCAAGCATGAGAGGAGTTTTCTCAGCTCAGGCCGTGTGATGACCTCTTCTGCGGATATGAAAAATCTTCTTAAGCTTTGTCTTGTTGAACCAGCTTTTTCGTATTCCTTTGCCTGCAAGGCCATTTCCAGCTTTTCGAGTTGTCTGACAATCTTTGCCTCCTTGGTCTCGCATTTCTTGTACTCGTTCCAAACGGCCATGTATTTTTCCCTCTGCTTTTTTGGGAGGAGGCTTAGTATTTGGTGCATGGCTGTGTCTTCCTTCGCTTCACTTTCCGCAGTCTTTTTTGATGGAATTAGATCGCCTATAATTATTTCAGGGAGGTCATGGATCAATGCCATCCTGATAAGCTTTAGTTCGTCTAGCCCCTCTAGGTCGGAGTATATCATACAGAGTATCGAGGTTCTAAAAGTGTGGTCTGCCACGGATTCTGGTTGTGGTATGCCTGTCTGGACCCAACCAGATCTTGGAATTCGTTTCAATCTACCAGTTATTTGAAAAAACTCTACAAGATTTTGAGTACTGGGTCTCGACAACTTTTCCAACGCGAATTCGCCTCATTAATCAATTATAGGAGAATGTTTTCCTCTATATTGTTTATTTCTTATCGCGACAGTTTTATCTCTAATGTGCATGCGCAGTGTTTCTTGGGCAGGTTATGATCTAAGAAAAAGTAGCATGCTTATGATGGCTATGGATGATGTTGCAACGCTATAGGTTGCTGCCACGGATGACCCATAGAGCTCCCACAACGTTCCAACTACGGCGTTCGAAATGAAGAATGCTGATCCAACTACTAGGTAGTAAAGGCCGTATGCTGTTCCTCTTAGATCGTTTTTGGCGTATTTCGGAATTAGGGCTCTCTGGATTGTTTCGATGATGCCAATGTAGACGCCGAAGAGGATGGCGACTAAGAGAGCGTTGAAGCTAGTTGCAGGGTTAAGCAGGATAAGCATGGCAGTGGAGAGAAAGACGCTGTAACCCACGACTAGGACCTGTTCTTTCCCTATTCTGTCAGATAGGACGCCTGCAGGGATTGCTATGGCGGTGTGGGCCATGTTAACGATCGCGTAAACCAGAGGGAGAAGGGAATCTTTCACTCCAGCCTCCTTTGCGTTGACAAGAACAAAGGAGAAGTTGAAGGCTCCTAAAGAGAAAATGGCAACGATGATGAGTAGCCGTGAAAAATCTCCCTCCAAGACAATTTTGACACCTGTCAGCAATCTTAACTTGCTGACGGATTTGCCGGCCTGCTCCTTGACTATGAATAGAATAATGAAGAGTGCGATGGTGCCAGGTATCAATGACAGCCAGAAGACAGCCTTAATGGTGAAGCCCAGAATAATCATAGCCATTGAGGCAATCAATGGTCCTATGATAGCACCGCTTTGATCGAGCGTTCTGTGTAACCCGAAAGCAGCGCCTTGACGTTTCTTTGAAACTGATTCGCTGAGAAGAGCATCACGGGGAGATGTGCGAACAGCTTTACCCACCCGATCAGAAACCCGAACTACAAAAACATCGAAGGGTGCCTTGGCCACTGCAAAAAGAGGTTTGACCACGTTTGAAAGACCATAACCAATTAGGACAAAAATTTTTCTCTTTCTGAACTTGTCAGAAAAGACTCCTGAGACTGCCCTCAACGCGTAGCTTAAGGCTTCAGCAGTTCCCTCAATAAGCCCCAAAACAGCTCTGCTTGACCCGGGAAGACCCAGGAGAAACGTCGGAAGGAGGCTGAAGGCCATCTCGCTCGAGATATCCGTGAAAAAACTCACAAAACCCAAAGCAAATACGTTTCTGATTGAAGATCCGTTGGGTTTCAAACCTTTCCCAGTCTTCATCGAGCGACCACAAGCTTTGCAACAGATTTTCTTGTATTTGTGTCTTGGGTGCCTCACGCGTGCAAGTAGATAAGACTAGGGGAGCTGATCTTTACGCGAGTATGAATTTTGGTTGCACTTCATGAAAAAGAAGATGTGCTAGGAAATCTTGTAGACGGTGTCGTTTTCTCTCACGCGGTCATTTACTTTCAGTCCAATGCTTTGACCTGCTTCTGCCTTCGTAACTCCCTCGTGTTCGATCTGCATCGACTCTACGGTTTGTTCAAGGTCAGTGGTTGGTCCCTTAATGACGATTTTGTCGCCAACCGAAACAGAAGCCTTCAACTCCACCACTGCAACACTTATCCTAGAGAAAAAATGCGTCACCTTCCCAACCTCTTCAAGCCCTTCACTCAAACTTTCCACCTCACTTCCAAACAGATGATTACCAACGCACTAAATATAATTATAGGTGATTCTCCAGTGAAGCGCGCGCAATTAGGAGTCTATATCTTGAAGTAATTTTCGTCGTACGTTGGAATGAATTCCGGCTGAACCTTTTTGATTTTTTCAATGAGCACTCTTAGCGTTTCATCTCTCGTCTTTCTTAAAGTCAAGTGTTTTCTTCTGAGAGCGTTATAGGAAAATCGTAGGAAGTTTTGAAGAGAACCTTTTTCTCCTCTAGGTATGAAATTCAGTTCTCGTTTCACAATGCGATTCATAAAACCCCTATCGAAATGAGCGGGGTTTGCTAGTCTTTTTTTCCACTGCTGCTCTCTTCTTTCCAAGAGGTCAGGCGTGTCCATTCCTATTCCTCGAGACCATGTCCTCCTTCCAGCGCTAGTAGAGACAATCAATATGTATAATCCACCCGCGGTTCCAGCTATGGACTTAACATTCATGCTCCCATGCATACATGCATCACCTCTTGTTTACGTATGTTTCTTTTCCTCAAATAAGAAAAACTGTAAAAAATACATAAAGATTGTGCCAACTTTGTTGCAAAAGTTTGCGAAAGAGATATAAATTGTGAGATTTTTTCTCATAAATGAGGGCCCAAGTTGGATGAAAAGGATGACGCGATAATTAGAGTACTTGAGAGGAAAGCAGGGTTTTCCAGCAGGTCTCTTTCAAGAATGGTTGGTTTACCCATTTCCACTGTCAATAGAAGGGTTAGGAAGCTGGAGCGAGAAGGCGTAATCATAGGATATAAAGCCTTGATCAACTACGAAAAAACCACAAGGCCGATAGGTGCCTTCTTGCTGATCAATTTGGCAGAAGTAATTGCTGGAAGAGGTCATATCCCTAAAAAGGATATCATAAATGCCATGGGAAAGTTTGAGGAAATCGAAGAAATAATTGAAGTTCAGGCAGTCCATTTCGATCTAGCTGTCAGGGCACGATTTCAAAGTCTAAGAAAACTTTCAGCCTTTATCGAAGAGCTCAGATCTATGGAGGGAATAGAGGAAACGTCGTCGGCGATAATCACAGAAGAAACCATTTTACCACCAACCCCTTTCATGCGCCCGCAAGAGTAAATCAAAAAGTGACTGGAGGTCGGCCATAAGTGCGGGGGGTGGGATTCGAACCCACGAACCCCTACGGGACGGGATCTTGAGTCCCGCGCATATAGCCCTCATATGCAGGTTGACCTAGCTCTGCGACCCCCGCACCCGTTTCACAAACTAACTCTTCCTTTCTATTAATTTTTTCCAACACTGATGCGCCTGCACTTGGTTTTCGATTTTTTGGTCGAATCTCTTTTCATCTGCCTCAAACATCGCCTTTTTCGGGTCGTACAGCCAACTTGGAGTGTACTCGTGCATCGTGCGCGCGCACGCGCGACGGCGCGTTCAGTATGTACCGGTTGCGAGGAAGCATTTTTCTGGCTTGCCCAATGCGCGTGCATTCTCCCACTTTTTCTCGTGCGCGCAAGCCCATTAGAATCAATTTTGTCGCGGGTGTACAATTGGTGACAGTTTCAGCATCGGGGCAGCTCAAAACTTTAATAACTTGTTGTTAAAATATGCACCGTTGCTGTTAGCTCTAAGGTGTCCCGCAATGAGTGCTCACGAAACGAAAGGTAAACACAGGGCTTTTGTCTTAGTCGACGTTGCTCCAGGCAAAGACAAAAAAGTTTTGGAAAAACTCCTAGAATATGATGAAGTCATAGAGGCCCACATAATCCCTGGTCAGTATGACGTGCTTGCTGTCTTGGAGTTCAAACTCTACGGCCGTGAAATCTTTGTCTCTGCCCAAGAGGCGATCTCCAAATTTGTTCTGGAAAAAATTAGAGGACTAAAAGAGGTTCGAGACACCAACACAATACAACCTAGCTTCTCTATGACAAAAACAACCTAAATAATGAGCACGTTCCCTCCGTGGGATGAAAATTGTCTCGCGAAAAATTAGAAGCTTACCTCCAGAAACAAGGAGTCAAAGGCAGAATTCTAACGTTTGAAAAGCACACAATTACCGTTGCGCATGCAGAGGAGCAGTTGGGCGTTAGTCGAGAAAAAATAATTAAAAGTATGCTTTTTGTCGACGAAAAAGGGGTTCCCATAATAGCGATTGTGACTGGAGATAGAAAGGTGGATGAAGAAAAACTTACAGAAGTAAGTGGCGCACAAAAGGTCAGGATTGCACGCCCCCGAGCGGTGAAGAGCTTGACAGGATACGAAGCCGGAGCTCTTCCTCCAGTCGGTCACAGAAAGCCGATAAGAACTGTTATTGACCAAAAAGTGATCATCTTTGACAAGGTTTATGGAGGAGGAGGAGCAATAAACGCCCTTTTAGAGATAGATACACAGGATCTGAAGAGGTTGACAGACGCGGAAGTTGCTGACATAAGCAAAGAATAGATTTAGAAATTGAAACGGTTGTAGAAACGCTTCTACTTGTGTTTCTTGACGCCTAAGTAAACTTGACCCAGCTCTGGATGTTTAAGAAGCTCCTGCGAGTTGCCTTCGTACATGACTTTTCCGCTGACCAGAAGGATAGCCTCGTTTCCGTGTTCAAGAGCTCTTCTGGCGTTCTGCTCGGCCAGCGCCAAGGTTATTCCATGGTCGTCTCTAAGTTTCACTATTTTGTCAAGCACTTCAATTGCCATTTTTGGGGCTAGACTGCCGGTTGGCTCGTCGAACAGCATGATTTTGGGTCTTCTCATCATTGCCATTGCCATTGCCAGCATCTGCCTCTCTCCACCGCTGAGCGTGCCTGCCCTTCTACTTAGGTACCCTTTCAGAAATGGGAATTCTTCCAAGACCTCTTTCGCGCGTTCTTTAGCGTCGTTCCTTCCTAAAGAGTAGCCGGCCATGAGCAGGTTTTCTTTAACCTTAAGGTTTGCAAAAACGTTGTCGACTTGAGGCAGGTAAGCTATACCTAGCCTTGTCACTACGTGTGGTGGCAGTCCCTGTATATTCCTCCCATTGAAGAGTATCTTTCCAGAATACACTTGTGTTATTCCCATAATTGTTTTGAGCAGTGTGCTTTTTCCGCTTCCGTTGGGGCCCACAATAACCGTGATGTCCTTATCTTTCATTTTCGTGCTAATGTCGAACAGCACGTGAAGCCTGCTGTAACCGGAGTTGATGTTCTGGATTTTCAGCAAGTTTCATCCACCCAGATAGCTGTCCACCACAGCTGGATCGCTCAACACTCTTTTCGGATTCCCCTCCGATATGATTCTTCCTGTTGACATTGCATAGACGTAATCAACGTATGGTAGGACTAGTTGAAGTCTGTGCTCTACGATCAGAAAGGTGACTCCAAGCTTTTTTTTCATTTCAGTGAGATGAGAAAAGACTTCGTGCGCTAATTTCGGGTATATGCCTGAAGCTGGTTCGTCCATGAGTAGCATCTTGGCGCCGCTCATAATGGCTCTTCCAGCCTCAACCAGCTTCATTTGTCCTCCACTTAGATGAGTAGCTGGTCTGTTCCACATGTGGTCAAGATTGAGAAGTGTGAGAAGCTTTAGAGCCATTTCTACTGCTTTCTCCTCTTCACCAACCCAAGCTTTCCTGAATAGAGCTTTCAAGAAGCTCTCGCCAGGGTTTCCCCTGTAGGCTGCAAGGAGGTTCTCGAGGATTGTGAGCTTTTGGAATGGCTGTGGTATCTGAAAAGTTCTTACAATGCCTGCCTCATATACCTTGTGCGGCGGCCATCTGGTGATCTCCTTGCCATCAAACCAGACCTTACCTCTGTCTGGCTTGTAGAATCCCGCAACGCAGTTTATTAGGGTGGTTTTGCCACTACCGTTGGGGCCTATTAACATTGTGATTAGGCCTTTTTTGACGTTGATGTTGACATCATCTAGGGCAACTAAGCCGCCGAAGGTCTTTCTGACACCTTCAGCTGTGAGAATCTCTTCCATCGTCTTCATACAAAAAGGAGGAGGGGGATAGATAAATCTACTCCCATATTATGGAGTCTGTGGCTTGTATGTATTTACCTACGAGCGTCCATGTGTAGGCTGTATCCACTAGGTCGATGATCCATAGGTCATAGTCAGAGGCTGCTCTGTCTCCGTCCGCGTTGAGAACAACCCAGCCCGAAGCACCGAAGAGTGATTCAGTTACTTCGGGTAGGACATCCCTAACAAGGCTAGCATCGTACTTATCTACAGACATCAGAGAGAGGACTACGGCCCAAAGTATATCGTATGTCGCGTACGTGTACGAGTCTGGTGCCCTTCCCAAATCGGCTTTGACATAATCGTGAACCTTTTGCCACTTGTCAGATACTGTCGGAGAGAATATTGGATTTATGAATCCGGTCTTATAGGCGAAGGGAGCGGTAAAAGTTATATCCGCAGTCATAGCCGCGCTCAGAGTTGTTCCATCGCTTCCGTACCACTTAACTGCCCAGCCGTCTTCACTGAGTGTAGCACATTCGGTGAAGAATTGCACAACTTCTTCGAAGGCTATGTACAGAACACCCACCTTCTCGATTCCATAGTCATCTATAGCGCCCGCAACTAAAGTGCTCAATGTTGCCGCTATCGTGTCGAACCCTGGTGCATCAGGGTCGTATCCGATGGATTCGATGAACTCGCCTCCGATTGCAGGTTGTTCGAATCTGGCTTTTGAAGCGTCGTGGAGTCCTTTTCCCCAAGCATCGTCTCTATAGACTGCAATGACTTTGGTCACGCCATCGTCGGCCATCAATCTAGCTAGTGCGGGTCCCTGGATAAGATCGGTTGGGCAAAACCTGTATAGGAAGTCGTCTGGTTTGTTGAGACCCGGTCTGGTTGACGACGGGCTTACTAGCAATATCTCATTAGAGTCACAATAATCCTTGATTGCACTAACACAATCGCTGGCCTGCGGCCCTATTATAAACTCTATTCCTCTAGCGAAGAGACTCTCTGTCTTTTCTAGAGAAACAACGGGATCTGTTGCGCTGTCTTCGTGTACAAGTTTCAGAGTCCAGCCCGCGTCAGCATCCCCGAGAAACTCGTTGATCTCTGTCTCAGCGAGAGTTAAAGCAGACTTAGAATTCGCACCATAGGTCGCCAAGTCTCCTGTCGCCGGAAACAACGCACCTACCTCTACGTCACCAGTTAATCCGACAGTCGGTGTGACAACCCCTGCATACGCTTGCACCATAATGCCTATAAGTAGTCCTACGATGAGGGTGACAATTGCTATCACAACGGCTACTATTGTAGTGACTCCCCTGATTCCGCTTTTTTTCATGTTTTTCACCTTAAAACAAGTCCTATTGTTGCAATAGCTTGATTTATAAGCTTTTTCATTTGCTTTCACAGAAGTTTCGTTACCTTCGAATCTAGAGAAGCACCCACCGCTCAAGACTCCGACTGGTCAGGTTTGCCCACCGGTTGTTTTGTTTTGCTTTATGAGGAATCAGAAAAGGAACAAAGCTTATTTTATTCCTGTATTCCTTGGTAAAGGACATGATTCCCCCAATATACGCGGATGCAATCATATGGAGCAGCCTTTACGTCCTTTTGAGTCTGGGCCTTACTCTAACCTATCTAACAACTAAAGTTCCGAACTTCGCTCACGGGATGTTTGCAACGGCTGGAGCGTATGTCACCTTGACAGTGAGAGATGTGTTGAACGCCAATATATACCATAATCTTCCCTTAGCCTTCATAGTTGGTGGGATAATTGCGCTAGCTCAGTATCTTCTCGTCTTGAGACCTCTTATGCGAAGAAGGACCTCAATTGTTGGGCTAATGGTTGCCACACTCGCTATCGATATAATAGTTTTCGCCGTGCTGAACATCTACGCTGACTACCTGAAGACGGCTTTCAAGATCCCTTACGAAAGAGATTTCTATTTCAGGCGTTATGATTTCAAGATCGCAGGTCAGGATGGTCTCTTAGTCGTTGCTCCAACACTAGCGGCGGTCATAGTGACGCTACTATATTTGGCTCTGACTCGAACGAAGTTCGGAGTTGCAATGAGAGCGGCCATTGAGGACCCGTCTCTTGCTAGTGTGGTAGGTATAAACGTCAACTTTGTCTATGCCGTTTCTTGGTTCTCAGCGGGAGGATTAGCCGGGCTTTCGGGAGCGCTTATCCCCCTGCGGCTTCAAACCAGTACGAATACAGGTTGGATACTGATAGTAAGTATTTTCGCTGCAAGCATAGTAGGGGGTCTCCTCAATATTTATGGTGCTGTTCTAGGGGGCTTTTTAGTCGGGTTAGCTGTAAAACTTGGACCTTTTTACTTAGCCCCTTTGCTAGGGACGTGGATACATCGCTATGAGCAGCTGATTCCCTTGATCGTAATGGCGGGCACTCTTCTAGTAGTTCCTAAGGGTCTACTAGGGGCCGATTGGCGAGGCGTTATGAGGACAATACGAGGGTTGGCCACGCGCTTTAGGTTTGGCATTGCGCCTGCGCATAAGAAGTAACTCGTTGTGTTGAAGGTAAATATTCTAGGTCTAGACTCGCGTATGAACTTCTGGTCTATTAACCGCCACTCGTTGAATCCTTGCTTTTTGATGAGGAAACTGCTCTTCCCGAGCTGACCATTTCCTCCAGCTTCTTACTGCTTAGCGTGGACGTAGGCTTCTCAGGTATGATGCCCCCGGGCTTGTAAATCTGTATTAGTATTAATATTATTCCGAGCAACAAGTAGTCGAGCCATATGACTTCGAAGGGAACGAAAGCTAACTGTTCCTTATAGAATGATATAAACCTCTTGAAAGCTACGTAGGTAAAGGTCCCTAACATAACGCCCATGTTGTTTGCAGCACCTCCTATAACAACAATCAGCCAAGGCCAGAATGTCCACGCCGCCCTGGTGTAACCGCTCGCAACCACGTTACCTGTGTTGAACGCATACAACGCACCACCGATCGCTGCGATACCTGAGGCTATTATTAGGGTCTTCATTCTTGTGCGGGTAACGTCTTTTCCAAGGGATTCCGCCACATTCTCATTATCCCTAATTGCCCTTAACTTCCTACCCAACGGAGTCCTTACTGAAAACTCAAGGTAAAGGAGCACCAGTAGAGCTATGCCAAGTATGAAAAGTGCCGATGCTTCATATCTAAACCCTACAGCCCACCTAAACGGATCAGGCACTTTTTCGCCAGATGGTGAATTGATCGTGTACGCCTGATAGTTTTCGCCTATGATTCTGATACCCTCCCCCATCGCGATTAGGATCATCGCCAAGTAGTCCTCACGAAGCCTTATTGCTGGATAGGAAGCTACGAAACCCAAAACCGCGCCAAAAAGTGCTGCAATAGCCAAAGTAGCGAAAAATAACGCTAAAGCCATTCCTGGGTTAACCTTGAAAACATTGTTTATCTGGGGAACTATGTCGTATATATTACCACCCGTGTATTCTAACCCTATTCCCAAAAGCAAAGCCGCTACCCTGCCTGGAAAGAAGCCTACAGCAAATGCACCTCCAGCTACAGCCACCACTTTACCGAAGTTGGAAATCCCAGCATAGCCGAACTCCAAGTTGAGACTAAGAGATATTATGAGATAGATTCCAAAGCTGATGAAGAGGTCTATCCAAAATACTGGGCCCGGGATTGGTAAAGCCATCAACCTTCACCTTCTTTTCATGATAGACCTGCAATGCCACTAGGCAAAAATACTAGCCTTGATATAAATGCAATGCGCGCGGGCATATATCAGCATCGATAGAGAGTTGAGATTGCAACTCACACCCTTATCATACCTTGTTGTCCCATATTTTAGTTTAAGTCTTACTCCTATCAGCAAAACAGCTTAAGCAAAGATGGAAGATTTAACGTTGAAAGTGGAGAAACATTTCGTAAAGACTTGTTGCGACTATTCCCCGAATTCTTCTCCTTCAGGCATTCCAGGCGGTTTTTCTTCTTTTGGCTTCGTTGATGCAATCACATCGTCAATTCTCAAGATCATGGACGCGACCTCGGTCGCCGACTTTACCGCCTGCTCCTTCACGCATAAGGGTTCAATCACCCCTTTTTTGTGCATGTCAACGATCTTGCCCGTGAAAACGTCGACTCCCATAGGGTGTCCCCTCGGCTTGTCATGAGCGGCCCTCAGCGCCACAAGTATGTCGATGGGCTCGAGACCTGCGTTTTCAGCCAAGGTTTTCGGCACAATTTCCATGGAGTCGGCGAATGCTTCTATGGCGAGCTGCTCACGTCCACCGATCTTTGTCGCGTAGTCGCGGAGTCCGCCAGCGATTTCGGATTCGATGGCTCCTCCACCCGTAACGATTTTGTTGTGTTCAACCACGTCTGCGACGACTGAAAGCGCGTCGTTCATCGCTCTCTCTGCCTCGTCAACCATTCTTTCAAGACCAGCTCTAATCAAAATCGCGACTGAGCGGGGGCTCTTGCATCTCTCTACGAACACCATCTTGTCTTCACCCACCTTTCGTTCTTCTACTAGCCCAGCCTTTCCCAAGTCAGGGCGCTTCAAATCATCGAGATTCGTGATAACATTTCCTCCCGTAGCTTTAGCGAGCTTTTCCATGTCGGACTGTTTCACTCTTCGCACCGTCATGATTCCCTCTTTTCCCAAGAAATGTTGAGCCAAGTCGTCAATGCCTTTCTGGCAAAACAGCACCTTGGCGCCCGAAGCCTTAACCTTCTCAACCATCTCTTTGAGCATGCTTGTTTCTTTATCCAAGAAAGCTTTCATCTGTGTGGGATCGCGTATTCTGATTTCAGCGTTAAATTCTGTTTTCTCCACCTCCAACGGACAGTCAAGTAAGCCGATCTTTGCATCTTCAACCCGCTTGGGCATACCTGCGTGAACAACCTCTTTGTCGACAATTATGCCCTTAATCAGCTGGGTGTCAGAGAGACTCTTTCCCTCCTTCTTGATTATCTGAATGTTATCGATGTCCGCAACTCTTTTCTCGCCCCTTTTCTCAACGATCTGCTTCACAGCGTCGATGGCAATGTCCGCCAAATGGTCTCTTGCAACCCCAACTGCCTTGCTGGCCATCGAGGTCATGGCTACCTTCTTCAAGGTTTCACGATCCTTTATGTCAACTGTCATCCCCTTTTTGTTCAGGATCTCCATTCCCTTTTGAGCGGCTTTTCTATATCCGCTTACAATCACGGTTGGATGAACATTTTGATTTAGCAGTTCTTCTGCTCGTCGCAAAAGCTCTCCAGCCAGTACCACTGCGGTGGTGGTTCCGTCGCCAACCATGTCATCCTGAGTTTTCGCTACCTCCACCATCATCTTGGCAGCAGGATGCTCCACATCGATCTCGTCGAGGATGGCGGCTCCATCATTGGTTATCGTTATGTCTCCAAGGCTGTCGATCAACATCTTGTCCATGCCGCGAGGGCCAAGCGTTGTTCTTAAGACTTCTGAGATAATTCTTGCTGCCATGATGTTGTTGCTCTGAGCATCTCTGCCTCGCCTTCGAGCGGTTCCTTCTTTGAGAATGAGGATTGGTTGCCCGCCCTGTGTAGTTAGGTAAGCCATACAAAGCCTCCATAAGGATGAACTTCTAATCCACCTACAGCAATTTTTCTCTTGAATATAAATTTTTCACTAGCCAGCAACTTGCAGTTGCGCGTGAGTTTTGAAAAATAGGGGGATATAGAAGTGGCTTACTTGCCCAGCACTTTTCTAGCTGCTATCTCAACGTCTTCTGCCTTCACCGTTTTTCTTCCTGCGTGCATTGCGTAGTCAATTGATTCTCTAGCGATTTTGACACCTATATCATCCAGGACTTTTGCCAACTCCCTTGCGGCTGCCTCGCTCACCCTGTCAGCTCCAGCTTTTTTGCATATGCGGTGCATGGGTGCCACAGCCAATTCGGGACTTACCATAAAGCCTCCTCCGCAGCCTCTTTTTTTCTTTACGCCACTATTTAACGTTATCGCATGTTTTCCATCCCAAATCGTTATCTATTTCCGCTTGCGGAAGAGCTTTACGCCTTTCATGTCGGTGACGTATTCGAAGCCGGCTTCCACGAGCTTGCAAGCTTCTTTAAGTGTCCTGGCAACCTTCGCACGCGCCGAACAAGTTCTTTCCTTAATCACCTTTGGAAAGCGCGCGCATGTGATATCGTGGGTGTCAGTGGCTTAGGTGTAGGACCCGGCCTGGTAAAGCCTTGGTGTGTTCTC
>Ga0209636_10000508_pt1 | contig 38377 bp, 35 predicted proteins | sample DeeMarSWOR152_54_FD_187464 | JGI IMG/M metagenome (GOLD analysis project Ga0209636, IMG submission 187464) | Marine sediment microbial communities from White Oak River estuary, North Carolina - WOR-1-52-54 (SPAdes) (version 2) | ecosystem: Environmental > Aquatic > Marine > Intertidal zone >... | reverse complement strand
GAAAGCTTAAGGTATGAATGAAAGATATAAGATCGAGTCCCCTTAGGATAATAATGGGGCCTGGCCCCATTTTCTTAAAGACAAAAAGGTGGGCTTGATGAATCAAGCCCCTACAAAAAATCCGTGCAATAAATCACAATAAATAATGCGGGTTTGATGAGTCAAGCCCCTGCAATCAAATCCCTACAATAATGATGGGGCATAGCCTCATTTTAATAAATAATCGATATATAAAAAAGGTGGGTTTGATGAGTCAAGCCGCTGCAATAGAAGACTAATAAAGGGGATTGCCCCTAGTATAAAAGGATGGGCTAATTTGTTTTGTCTTTTTCTATCAGAGTTGAAGCTTCGGGTAAGACTTCTATGGCTTTTAAAATAACGGGATCGCTTTTCCGGTAAACCCTTATCCCTTCTTCCATACCCCAGAGTGAAGAAAATATCTCTCTTTCCAGCTCTCTCTTTATTTCTTCTTTAGCCTGTTCAAATTGACCTGAGTCATAATCAATTTTGCTCTTTCGAAGATAGTCCTTAAAATCCTCTAAAACCAGAGAGCCGACAATAAAATCTCTTCTGCTAACTTTTTTTCTACCAGAATCTCTTTCCTTTATCTGGCTCTTAGCGGGAAAGCTTATTGTTTTTGACAGAGGGGTATTTTTGCTTGTGAACTTCCGAGCATAGGAAAAGAAGGCTCCCTTAATCAGCAGCTCTGCTGTAACAGTCTGAAAAGAGAATTTCACTTCATAATCAGGGGATATTCCTCCTTGGCCCAGGACCTCTCTCCCTCTTGCAGTATACCTGACTTCTCTTTCTCCTTGAACTCTTCTGGTGAACCTATAATCTTCAATACGAGTATAATCTCTCTGGATTGACCTTCCGCTCGGGGTAAAATATTTAGCAGTTGTCAGGGCAACCGCAGCATTTAGAGAAAGGGGGTGAACTGTCTGAACCAGCCCTTTTCCAAAGGAGGTTTCGCCCACGATAAAACCTCTATCGTTATCCTTTATGGCTCCGCTTACGATTTCAGGAGCGCTGGCACTCCCTCGATTTATCAGTATTACAAGGGGAATATTCTCATATTGATTGTTGTATAGAGCTCGGAATTCTTTATTGTAATCCTCGTTCCTCCCTTTCATAGAAACAATAACTGTACCTTTTGGCAGAAATTCATCCGAAATCTCTATGGATTGAATAAATGTGCCGCCGCCGTTCCCCCTCATATCAAGAATGAGCCTCTTCATTCCCTGGCTGACCAACGACTTCATCTTTTCTTCAAATTCTTTGGTTGTGGTTGCAGCGAAATTTCGGATGAAAATGTATCCGATCCCATCTTGAAGCATGAAGGAATAGGGTACGCTGTAAAGAGGTATCTCCGCCCTCACTATGGTCAGATCAAAAGGCTTTTCCATCCCCTCACGGGCAACCGTTATGCTGACTTTGGTTCCCTTAGGGCCCCTTAACCTGAGCATTGCTTCATAACTGGTTATTGGTTTTGTGCTCTCGCCGTTGATATGAGAAATAACATCTCCAGCCTGAATGCCCAACCTGTAGGCAGGCCCTCCCTCAATGGGAGAGATCACCACCAAGCGGTCTTCCTGCTTCTGGATTATGATTCCCAGGCCGTGATATTTCCCCACGTGTTCTTCTCTCAACCGGGAGAAATGCCTTGGGTCGAGAAAATACGAATGCGGGTCCAAAGTATGAAGCATCCCTTTTATAGAGGAATAGGCAAGCTCCTCCTGGTCAATATCCCGAAAATAGTTTCCCTCAATCAGGGAAACTATCGAGGATACCTTCTCAAAATATGGGCTCCAGATATCCTCATTCCGGGCAGGAACAAGGACGAGCACAAAGATCAAAGCAAACAGCAAAATAATCTTTCTCTTCATTCCTTTTTCCGTCCACTCAAATACTACCAAAGCCTATGGGTCTTGTAAAGTTCTTGTTGACTTATCGAAATAAGATGCTAACTTGACTTAATCTGGTTGAACGGCTATATTTCCATAAGCATTCAGGTCTCTCGAGAGAAGAAAGAAATGTTTGGAAACATAGGATTTCCTGAATTACTCATCATTCTCGCCATTGCTCTTCTCATCTTTGGGCCCAAAAAACTCCCCGAAGTAGGAAGGTCTATAGGCAGGGCCCTGCGAGAATTCAGAAAAACATCTAATGAAATCAAGGAAAAGATTGAAGAAGAGATCCAAGTAGACGAGTTTAGAGACATAAAGGAAGAGTTTAAAAAGGATATTGAAGAAAATGAGGAAGGGAAGAAAGTCTCCTGACCGTATGACCTTCCTCGAACATCTCGAAGATCTCAGAAAAAGGATATTTTACTCCTTCATCGTCGTCATCGTCGCTGTCATCCCAGCCTGGTTTTTCAGTAAAGACATCTATAACATTTTGGCCCTTCCGGTCACCAAATTTCTTCCTGAGGGCGAAAAATTAGCTTTCACTACACTGACGGCTCCGTTTATGCTTTACATCAAAGTTTCTTTCCTAACAGCGATATTTGTCACATCGCCTTTTATCTTCCTTCAATTCTGGATGTTCGTTGCTCCCGGTCTCTACAAGAGAGAAAAAAAATATGTTATTCCGTTTGTTTTTTTCACGACGATCTTTTTTGCCCTCGGTGCTCTGTTCGGCTACTTTGTGGTTTTCCCCTGGGCCTGCCGCTTTTTCCTTGGTATGGGGGCTGATTTTGAGCCTGTTATCACAGTCGACAAATATTTCAGTCTGGCTCTCCGGGTGCTCTTAGGAATCGCTCTGGTTTTTGAGTTGCCCACTCTCGTTTTCTTCCTCTCCCGTATGGGGATTGTTACCTCCAGATGGATGGTAAAGAATTTCAAGTATGCAGTCTTGGCTATCTTTATCATTGCTGCTATCATCACTCCCACGCCAGATATGATCACTCAAAGTATCATTGCTGGCCCCATGTTAGTCCTTTACGGCTTGAGTATTCTGATTGCCTTCCTTTCAGAAAAGAGAAGAAAGGAGAAGGAAAAGGAATCTGAAGAAGAAGAGAATTCTGAAGAAGGTTTGGCCGGGTAAATAGATTCCTGAAAGATTAAAGAATGAGAAAAAAAGAGAAGGTTATAGTACGCAGGGTTCCTGATTACAATCCAGATACTATCAAAAAAATAATCAAGGAAGGCCTTAGCGAATTTGGTCTCAGTCCGAAAGCAAAAGAAAGGATCACCATCAAGCCCAATGTGGTCATGGCTCATCACAAGATTGCTCCTTCAGCATTCACCCGCCCGGAATTTCTCGACGGACTCCTCGGCGCTTTGACAGATGGGAAAAAAGATTATGCTAAAATCGTCCTCGCTGAAAAAACAGGAGCTGGGCTTCCCACCACCAGGATGTTCAGGAGAGCTGGGTACTATAATCTTAAGAATAAATACAGGATTAAGCTCCTTCCGATAGAGGAATCCAGAAAGAGGACAATACACCTTCAAAAGGGAGAAATCCATAAGGAGGTAACCACGGCCCGAGAAATTGTGGACAATGATTTTCTCGTCTACGCACCAAAACTTAAGACCAATGTGTTGAGTCATGGCTTATCAGCAGCCATAAAGCTCAACATGGGACTCCTCCTGGATAAAAAAAGATTGTGGAATCACAATCTTAACCTTGACAAGAAAATAGTTGACCTCCTAGAGGTAGGCTTTCCTGATTTTATCGCCACGGATGGGATTGAAGTTTCCCTGGGAGGAAATCAACTTACTCAGCACGGAAGGCACTTAGGGATAATCCTGATGGCTACAGATCCTGTTGCCCACGATGTTGTCTGCTCCCATATTCTTCACCTTGATCCTCAGCACATTGAACATCTCCGTCTTGCCCAAGAAAGGGGCTACGGTTCCCTCAACCTCGATGATATAGAGATCAAAGGGGATATGCCCCTCGAGGAGATAAGACAAAAAACAAAAAATTGGGATCTCGGGATGGTTAAAGTGGATGAGGTTGATTGTAATATAAGAACAATTGTCGGCAAACCTTATTGCCCCGGTGGATGTCACGGTATTTTTTTGGACTGGCTGTACATGTTTAAAGACAGAAAGCCTGAACTCTGGAAAAATCTTCCTCCCTGGACAGTTGTCATCGGTCAGCATTCAGGGGACGTCTCCGCTTCCCGGTTGATGGTTATCGGCACCTGTTCTGGAATCCAGGGTAAGATTAAAGCTCGAAAGAAAAGAAGAATCAGAGGTTGCCCGCCAAGGCACAAGGACCTCGTCCTCTTGTTCTTCTTAAAAACAGGGATTCTAAATCCTCTTTTTAGGCTTGATCTGATCATAGATGCTTATTTTTTCCTTTTTATTTCCTGGTGTAAAAGATTGATCAAAGGCAGGTTGTAGGGGCCGTGGACGGAAGACTCATAATCGAAAACAGCCGGATTGAAACCAAGGATAAAATTAAATCCTTTAATCCTGCCACTCTGGAATCTGTGGGTGAAGTTTGCCTCGCCTCTGCCGCAGAATGCGAGCAAGCAATTCAAGCAGCGAAAAGGGCTTATCCACTCTGGAAAGAACTCTCCTTGGAGAAAAAAAGAGAGATTTTCCAGAGGGCAAAAAAGATCCTGCTCCAGAGAAGCAGCGAGGTGGCCCAACTTTTAACCCTGGAAAAAGGCTCTCCCTTCCCAGAGTCCCTATCAGTAGAAGTCATGGGAGTCCTCGAAGTCCTGGATTATTATGGACAGAATTTGAGGAAATCGTTAAAGCCAAAGAAGACAAAACATCATGTCGTTCTTTTTTTCCACAAAAAAAGCTCCTTTCATTTTCAGGCGTTAGGAGTAACACTAATAATCTCCCCCTGGAATTTTCCTTTTATTATTCCTTTCTGCGATATCATTTCTGCCCTGGCTGCAGGGAACACGGTAGTCCTCAGGCCATCGACAACAACGCCTTTAATAGGCCTAATGATCGGCGATATATTATTAAAGGCCGGCCTGCCGCCCGGCGTTTTGAATATCGTCAACTGCAAAGTCGCCCAGGCAGAAGATTTGATACTGAGCCGGGATGTTGAGACAGTCATGTTTACCGGCAGCGTTTCCACGGGAAAAAGAATTATGGAGCTCGCCAGCCAAAATCTACACAATATTGTTCTGGAGCTCGGAGGAAAAGACCCCATGATTGTTCTCAAGGATGCAGACCTTGAGAGAGCATCCAGGGGAGCAGTCTGGGGCGCTTTCGTGAATACTGGCCAAAGCTGCGCCTCTATCGAGAGAGTCTATGTTGCTCGAGAAATTGCAGATGAATTTATCGAGAAAGTTTTGAGTCATGCCAAAAGGTTAAAGGTGGGTAATCCCCTGGAACCTGAGGTTGACTTGGGCCCCATGGCCAACCTCAGCCAGCTAAAAGTTGTTGAGGAACAGGTTGAGGATGCAGTAAAAAAAGGAGCAAAAGTGCTATTGGGAGGAGAAAAGATAGAAAACCTCCCCGGTTACTTTTTCCAGCCGACAGTTCTCTCGGAAGTCAACCACTCGATGAAAATCATGCAGGATGAAACCTTCGGTCCAGTCCTTCCTGTTATGCCCTTTTCTGAGCCAGAGGAAGCTGTTTCCCTGGCAAACGATTCCCGCTTCGGGTTGACTGCCTCTATCTGGACAAGAAGCAAGAAAACCGCATCCTGGATGGCCGAGAGGATCGAAGCAGGCACCATAACCGTGAACGATCACATGTTTTCCTTTATAGAGCCCAGGGCAATATGGGGAGGAGTGAAGCAAACCGGAAAAGGGTACACCCACGGACAATTCGGCCTTCAGAAACTTGTGAGTATCAAATATATCAGTCTGGACCTTGCTAAAAAAAAGACCCAAATGTGGTGGTATCCCTACAGCGCAAACTGGCCTAAGGTGCTTGATAAATCTTTTGTCCTTTTTTACGACGACCGGCTTTTTAAGAAAATTAAGGCCGCCTTTTCTCTCTTATCTTATTTTTCGCTGATAAAGGCCGGAAGTCCGATGCTTAATTTTATAAAAAGTATCCCCAGAATCTTAAGAAAATGATAAAAGATGCGAGACTTATAGGTTTAACAGGCACAAACAGCGCTGGAAAAGGTGAAGTCGCCGCTTTCTTTGAAAAAAAGGGCTACGCCTATTTTTCTCTTTCTGACCTGATTCGTGAAGAACTCCGAAAAATCGGAAAAGAGGTGACAAGGGACAACTTGATAAAAATGGGAAACGAGTTGAGAGAAAAGTGCGGGAATGATATCCTGGCTCGGCTTGTTATGAAAAAGGTCAAAGATAAATCTGTAATAGACAGCATTCGCAATCCCAAAGAGGTTGAATACTTGAGAGCTCAAAAAAGCTTTATCCTCCTGGCCGTTGACGCGCCAGTGGAATTAAGATATGAGAGAGCGAAAAAGAGAGGAAGAGCGGAGTCAGCCTCAACTCTTGAGGAGTTTATAAAAAAAGAAGCGGAGGAGATGACAGATCTTGAAAAAGGACAACAGCTTCATAACTGCATGAAAATGGCAGATTTCCTAGTTATCAACGATGGTTCCCTCAAAGATTTACACCGAAGACTGGAGGAATTGTTATGAAAAATAAAAGAATTTCAAAGAACGAATACTATTTGGGGATAGCAAAAGAGGTCGCCCGGCGCAGCACCTGCTTTCGTCGATCCATTGGGGCCATCATCATCCGTGACGACCAAATCATCTCCACAGGATACGTGGGAGCACCGAGGAAAACCAAGGACAGCTTAGAACATGGCTTCTGCCTCAGGGATAAGTTGAAAATACCCCACGGCCAGCGCTACGAGCTGTGCCGAAGCGTGCATGCAGAACAAAACGCTATCATCAACGCTGCCCGGGCTGGAGTCAGCCTCCTTGGTGGAGACATTTACATCTACGGCAGTGTTTCCGGAAAGGATGAACCAATAGACGCTATCCCCTGTTACATCTGCAAGAAAATGATTATCAATGCCGGGCTTAACCGTGTAATCTGCTCTACAAAAGACGGTAAAATGAAAATATTCCGTGTGGCCGATTGGATTAAGGATTGGCAGCAAGGCGATATTCTCGATGATAGCCAACAATATGGCTAAGATGATACAAATATCTTCTGCAGCTATTTTGAAGAATGATATTCGAATACTTACGGAGGATTTAAAATGAGTTCGCGCCTAATCTTCTCTGTCTTTTTCTTAACACTGGTTTCTTTGCTGCTGGGATATCAGGCATTTTCCATCTGCCAGCAGGAAACACAAGAAGTCCCAAAGGCCGAAGTAAGCATCCTTGAGCTTCTGAGGGTTTCACCTTCTTCTGAATCCATAGATTATGTCAAAAATAAAACTCAATTTCAGCTCCACACACTTATTACAGAACAACGGCATCCAAAAACCTGGGATTTAAGCGAAAGAATCCAGAAGGATTGCAAGCACGGCCTTGGTATGCTTTTCTCTGTAGATGAAGATATCGTAGAAAAACTTGAAGCACTGGCCAGAGACAAAGAAACCCTGGAACAAGCTGCTCAGGCGGTAGAACAAGCTCTCCTCTCCAAGCAAAAAATATACATCTACGGCTGCGGCGCTACAGGCCGTCTGGCCAAACAGATGGAAAGCACTTTCTGGCGGCCTTTCTGGCAAGAAGCCAAAAAGAAGAGAAGGATCTGGTCAAAGGTCAAACGCCATCTTGGGGAATCCATCGAGAATCAGCTCATCGGAGAGATGACCGGTGGAGATAGAGCCCTTATAAGCTCCCTTGAAGGATTTGAGGACCTGCTGCTTATAGGGCGTCTTCAGCTTGAGGACAGAAAGGTGGAGAAAGGGGATGTGGTCATCTGTGTGACTGAAGGAGGTGAGACTTCTTCTGTTATCGGAACCATTTTGGCCGCGTTAGACCAATGGAGAACAGCCGACTCTTATGACCCTGAAGAGACAAAAAAGAAGCTCTATTTTATTTATAACAACCCTGACGAAAAGCTTCGCCCCTTCGACAGGAGTCGAAAAGTTCTTGATGAGCCGGGAATCACAAAAATAAATCTCACAACAGGGCCTCAGTCGATAACCGGCTCGACCCGGATGCAGGCTACTACGATCGAAACTTTTGTGGTCGGAAACATCCTGCAGCAAGCACTTGACCGCACCTTGAGAAAATTCCTCTCCAGAAAAGAGATGGCAGCCCTTGGTTTCAAAAGTGAACTTCGTCTTGAGGACAAGCTAAAGGAATTTTCTTATATTCTGGGGCAGGTTAAAGCAAACCTTTCTGACATAGCCAAATTCACAGAGCTTGAAGCCCTTACTTACATGACAGAGAATTTCTCTACTTATTTTGCCCAAAAAGGCTTGATCACAGTCTTTATCGACAGCACTGAAAGAAGCCCGACGTTTCGCCTTTTTCCTCTGGACACGGTTAAGGAAGCAAAAAGGAAAAGCTGGATTCAGGTCTGGACCCCCGCCGCCGATCTCCAGGATGCCTGGCAGGCATTTCTCGGAAGGCCATTCAGAGGACTATCCCCCGAATTCTACAGAAAGCCGTTTGAAGAAGAGATAGATGACTTCTACCTAAAAAGAGCTGCTCTGGAAAGCCTAAAAAACGCAGGAAACAACCAGCAGTTTCTCTACGATTTTTCTTTCGCTGATTTTAACTTAAAGAATCGAGAACCCACACGCGGGGACCTGGGAGTTGCGGTGTTAATCAGCCCTGAAGAAGGCGGGCTTGGAAAGAAGAATTCTGATTTCCGTAAATTCATAGACCTCTGCTCGAAGAACGGGGCGAGTGTGGCCGTTATTCTCATTACTGACAAATCCCCGAAGCAAGTATCAAAACTCATCCGTAAAATACCTGATTTTGGAGCGGAAGGAAAAAACTCTCTTGTCGTTGTCAACATCGACAGGAAAAACGACCCGCTGGGCATCAATCAGCAGATCGCCCTCAAGATTCTGCTTAACGCCCACTCGACGGGAGTTATGGCGCGTCTGGGAAAAGTCATCGGAAACACAATGACCAATGTTAGCCCGAGTAATCTCAAGCTTATCGGGAGAGCGACATACCTTGTTCAATCCCACATCAACGACGTCCTGAGCCATCCCCACTGGGTAAAGCTGTATGGAATACAGAGGCCAATTTCATACGGCGAAGCAAACGCTGTTTTGTTTGACGCCATAGACTATCTTAAAGATAAAAAAAAGGAGGCTGGACAGACGGCAGAGGTCGCCTTTTCTATCATCCGGATCCTTGAGTCCTTTCGACTAAAAGAGGGCCTCATACGAAGTAAGACCTTAAGCATGGTAAAAGAAACGGGACTGAGCCAGTATCTTTCAAATGTTACATCTCAATAATAATAGAGAAGCGCAAAGGAGAAGAGATATAGCTAGAGGTCTTTCTATTTTTTTCATAAGTGCAATCGTGCTTTTTTGCTTTTTCCCGAGAAAAATCTCTCTTGCACCTGAAAGAAGAGTGGAACTCGGGAATGAAATGTTCGTTAAAAATTTCTCTTCCGAACTTCAAGGAAAATCACTGGGACTTGTCATCAATCATACCTCTGTTCTCCCCCAGGGAAGGCCTCTGTTCCAGGTTCTTCTGGAGAAAGGGCAAAAAATTCAAGCCATTTTTTCTCCAGAACACGGGTTCTCTGGAACAGTAGAAGCAGGAATCGAAGTAAAAAACAGCAAGCTGAAAGACATAATGGTATACAGCCTTTATGAAAAAAATAAAAAGCCGACACCAGAGCAAATGCAGGGAATTGATGCTTTTGTTTATGATATCCAGGATGTAGGAACCCGATTTTACACCTATATCACTACCCTTAAATATGTCCTCGAAGCAGCAGCGGAAGCTCAGATTCCGGTCTATGTTTTGGACAGACCCAATCCAGCAGGAGGCGATATCATCGAGGGCCCCCTTTTACGTCCAGAATACGAATCTTTCATCGGAGCATTGCCTATCCCTGTAAGGTACGGTTTAACTCCAGGTGAGCTGGCGATGATGATGAAGGGCGAAGGATGGATACCGAAGGAGTTTGACCTCCATGTGGTCAGGATGAAAAACTGGAGGAGAAGCTACTTTTGGGAAGACACAGGTCTTCCCTGGATTCCCCCCTCCCCTAATATACCAACGCCTGAGACAGCCATCATTTATCCAAGCTCGAGCGTTCTGGGAACCGTGAAACTTAATGAAGGAAGGGGAACGCCTCATCCTTTTCTTCAATTCGGAGCACCCTGGCTTGATCCCTCCCTACTCATAAAAAAATTAGGCGGAGGAGAACAGTTCGGGATTGAACTCGAAGCTGTAAACTATACTCCCCGTTCTCTTCCCGGAAAAGCACTTCGTCCCCTGTATAATAATAAAGAATGTCATGGAATACGAGTCCGAATCTTACAAAAGGAAAAATTCTTATCTCTTCGGTTTTCGTATGAGATTATTAAGGCTCTTAAAAATCAGCAGCAACATAAACTCACTGCCCATTCAGGTTACCTCAACATGATCTTCGGAAGCGATATTTTAAGCGATTATATCGAGGGAAAAATAAGCTATGAAGAATTAATCTCTCAAGTAGAGCAAGAAGAAAGGAGCTTCAGAAAGAAGCGCCAGAAGTATTTGCTGTATAAATAAGAAAAAATAATTTTATCGATTTTAAAAAGGTGGGTTTGATGAATCAAACCCCTACAAAAAACCCCAAGAATCAAACGCCTGCATGAACCAAACCCATGCATAAAGATATGTTGTGATTTTAAAGAGAGTTACCTGATATATTGCAGGCAGAATATAGATAGCGAGGATAGGGATGCGCGCCTTAGTGGCGGCGGACGATCTCTTTAACCCTCATGAGCTGTACCTGGTAGGAGCGCTCCATCTCTTCAAGCCGGCTTGAAATATAACTTATGGTTTCCTTAATGCTGGGAATAAGAATATGCTCTAAAGCATTGACCCGGCGGCGTGTGACCTCGATCTCGCGGGATAAAAGCTCCACCGCCTTCCATAGCCGGGACATCTCCATCAAATCCTCGAGTAACTCCTGCGTCTTCTTCAGACCGATATCAAGCTCGCTTTCAGTGTTGAGAAAGTCATAATCAGAGACTTCCTTTTCTTCTATCTCAAATCGAGGAATAGCAAGATTGAAAACTCTTTCTTTCTTAGTTGCTAAAACCAATTTCCCCTCAGGGATGAGCTTCTCCAGATCTTTATGGGAGTCCCGAGAACGGACAAGCACAAAAGAAAGAAAAACTTTTTTAAGTTTCAAGCCCACGATTTCTTGAAGGTCGTAAAGCTCTCTCACCAGCCGCAGAAAACGGCGCATAATCTCTTCGAGCTTGTCCTTGAGAAGTTTATGCCCCCTCTCAGCCAGAACAAGACGCCTGCGGAGCCTCAGAAGCTCCATCCTGTTAGGATTAACAGCTAGTCTCATTTCTTTTCAGGATAATATTTATCTAAGTATTCAGGGCGAATCCTCTTGAGTTCTGCCCTCGGGATTGTATGGAGAAGTTTCCAGCCCAGTTCGATTGTGCCGTTGATGGAGCGAGATTCGAATTCACCCTGTCTTACGAATTCATCCTCGTAATGGTCAGCAAACTCTAAATAAAGCTTATCCAAATCACTAAGGGCTGCCTCTCCCAGGATCAACGCCAGCTCCCTGGCCTCTTTTCCTCGGGCATAACAGGCAAAAAGCTGGTTGAGGACATCGGCATGATCTTCTCGCGTCTTTCCTTCGCCAATCCCTTTATCCTTAAGCCGGGAAAGGCTGGGAAGTACATCTATAGGAGGATATATTCCCTTCCGATGAATTTCCCGGCTGAGCATAATCTGTCCCTCTGTGATGTAACCCGTCAAATCAGCAATAGGATGGGTCTTGTCGTCCTCGGGCATGGTGAGGATAGGAATTAGAGTGATCGATCCCTTTTTGTTTTTAATTCTTCCTGCTCTCTCGTACATAGTGGCCAGGTCTGTGTAGAGGTAGCCCGGGTAACCCCTTCGGCCTGGGACTTCTTTTCGAGCTGCAGCTATTTCTCTAAGGGCCTCGGCATAGAAGGTCATATCCATCAAGATAACCAGAACATGCATATCCAGCTCAAATGCCAGATACTCTGCACATGTTAAGGCTAGACGGGGTGTGGCGATGCGCTCGATGGTGGGCTCGTTCGCCAGGTTGAGGAAAAGCACTGCCCTTTCTAATGCTCCTGTGTTACGGAAATCCTCTATGAAAAAGTTTGCCTCTTCAAAGGTTATGCCCATTGCGCCAAAAACTACGGCAAATTTCTCCGCTTTTCCTAGCACAGCAGCCTGTCGGGCAATCTGGGCAGCAATCCGTGCATGGGGCAGCCCGCTCCCTGAAAACAACGGAAGTTTCTGTCCTCTTACAAGGGGATTCATCCCGTCGATAGAAGATATTCCTGTCTGGATGAACTCAGAGGGGTAGTCCCGGGCATCAGGGTTTATTGGGTTTCCGGTAATATCGAGCATTTTCTTGGCAATTATTTGAGGACCATGGTCTTTAGGCCTTCCTGAACCATCAAAAATTCGACCGATAATCTCATCTGAAACGCCAAGCTGCTGGGAACGCCCTAAAAATCTCACCCGAGATTTGTCCACATCAAGGCCTATGGTTCCCTCAAAAATCTGAACTATTGCGCTTTCTGTGGAAATATCAAGAACTGTGCCCCGGCGCAAAAATCCTCCGGCAGCTTCAATTTCTACTAATTCGCCATATTTTACGTCCCTGATCCGCTCAACGATAACCAAAGGCCCTACAATGTTGGAGACAGTTAGGTACTCTTTATACATTTTCCTCACTCATTCCTTTTTTCTGTAACAGCTCTTTAAAGGCGTTATCGACCTCCATATAAACTTCGAGAAGACCAACCTCTCCTTCCGGGATGAATTTCATTTTTGAGATTTTCTCTCTGACCCCAAGAGCTAAAATCTCTTCCAGGCTTTTCTCTTCCTCAAGAGCTTTAAGGCCCGAATTATGAAAATGAAGGATTGTACGAAGCATCACATACTGTTTCCTCAAGGATGTGTAGGTATCCTGGGGATGAAAGGCGTTCTGATGGAGAAAGTCTTCTCTGATCGATCGTGCAGACTCGAGGATAAGCCTTTCCTTTACTGAAAGGGATTCTATCCCGACAAGCCGGGCAATTTCTTGAAGCTCTGACTCTTCCTCAAGAAGCTCCATGGCGTCCTGTCTGAGATTGGTGAATTCTTCGGCTACGGTGCTATTCAAGTAATCCTTTATGTTTTCTACGTACAAAGAATAGCTTAAAAGCCAGTTAATGGCGGGAAAATGCCGCATGTTTGCCAGCCTATCATCCAGTGCCCAGAAGACTTTGACAACCTTGAGCGTAGCCTGAACAACTGGATCGGATAAATCTCCTCCCGGGGGAGAAACAGCACCCATAACGCTCAGGGCTCCCAACCTCTTGTCTGAGCCCAAGCAGACAACTTTCCCAGCCCGCTCATAGAATTCGGCAATGCGGCTTGCCAGATAGGCAGGATAGCCTTCCTCTCCTGGCATCTCCTCCATACGTCCTGAAATCTCCCTTAAAGCTTCAGCCCAGCGGCTTGTAGAGTCAGCCATGACAGCCACGGAGTATCCCATATCACGGAAATATTCAGCGATGCTCATTCCCGTATAGATAGATGCTTCTCGAGCCGCAACCGGCATGTTTGAGGTGTTGGCTATGATAACCGTCCGCTCTAAAAGAGGCCGGCCGGTATGGGGATCTTCCAATTCAGGAAAACTGAGAAGAAGGTCCGCTGTCTCGTTCCCCCTCTCCCCACAGGCAACGAAGACAATGATCTGAGCATCCGACCATTTGGCAAGCTGGTGCTGGACAACTGTCTTGCCGCTGCCGAACGGACCGGGCACACAACCTGTTCCACCTTTGGCTAAGGGAAAAAGAGTATCAAGAACTCTCTGGCCGGTAGTAAGAGGCTCATCGGGCATAAGACGTTCATGGACGCTCCTGTTCCTGCGGATCGACCATGTCTGGAACATCTTTACTTTTATAACTTCTTTTTTAGCCTGTATCTGGGCCACTGTATCTTCTATAGTAAAGCTTCCCTTTTTTATTTCCGCAATTTTTCCGGCTGCACCATCAGGAACCATAATCTTATGCTTAACAAGAGGAGTTTCCTCAACTTCTCCCAGAAAATCTCCGTCTTTGACTTCCTGACCCTTGGTGACCAGGGGAGTGAAGTTCCATTTCTTGTCACGATCCAAGGGAGGCAACTCGATACCACGTGTGATAAAGTCTCCTTCTTTGCTCCTTATGACGTCCAAGGGTCTCTGGATTCCATCATAAATGGAGCTTATCAAACCCGGCCCTAATTCAACACTCAAGGGCTCTCCAGTTAAAAATACTGGTTCCTCTGGGCCGATGCCTGTTGTGTCCTCGTAGACCTGGATATAGGCCAGGTCTTCTTTTAGTTCGATTATCTCTCCTATAAGTCCCAACTCTCCAATCTTAACCATGTCGTACATTTTGGCCCCCAGGCAGCCTGAAGCGACCACCAGCGGGCCTGCGACACGAATAATTTTACCTTCTTTCATTTTCTTCCCTTCTTTTAACCAAGGAATCAGAACCAGTGGCTTTGATGGCCACTTCTCTCATCATTCGCTCCAGCTGATCCGTGACCTTCCTGTAATCCGAGAATCCCACAACTACAGGGCAAAATTTATCTCTTAAAGCTTCTATTTCTTCCTTTAGCGGTTCGAGGAAGCTTTCGTGTAAAAAACAAAGGGCATAATTTTCCTTTTCAATAGTCTCTATGGCTTTCCTGGCTTCTTCGAGATTCATGGGAGAAAAAACCTTTACTCCCAGTGCTCTTAGAGCAAAGATTATGTCCGCTTCTCCTACAACCGCAACTTTGTCAAACATAGGTCTCGCTTATCCTTTCTTTCAGAATAGGGGGAGGGATTTGGTTGATTTTTCCAACTCCAAGAAGCCTCACCAAGCTCAATTCTCTTCTCTTTGCCAGTCCGTAGGTGAAGACTGGCTCAGGTCCAAATACGATATACTTTGCTTTCTTTAAGTATTTCATAAGAAAGTCTTCCATCCCGCGTTCTAACTCAACAAAAGTTTCCCGCTCTTCGAGAGCATCAGTCGCTTTTGTCCAGAGGTCATGGTAAGGAGTGGCACGAAGTCTCTCTCCGATTTCGGCAAAAGAGAGATCAAAGTTTTTGTGCAAAATTTTCTCATCCAGAAAACCCCCGGTCAAAACCAGGCTTTCAAACTTTTTTTGCGAAAGACCTGAGTATTTCATGCGGCAAAAAATCTTGATGTTTCCCAAATCAATTTTATGCTTGATATAGTCTTTGATGAAGGGATAATCCGCTCTCTCAGCAATCGACTTCGCCTTCTCAGGATGGCTTTCCTCAAGAAAAATGGCCAGGATATCTCCTTCAAGGAGAATCTCTTCCAGCAGGCGATAAAGATTTCTTGCTTCATCTTCGAGGTATTCATCCAACCCATCCGAATCCTTGATTTGAATCATTTCTTCTGAAAAACTTCCTGCATCGAATATGACTTTCATAGCGGATGAAAATTCGCTTTCCTCGGAGGCCTCTCTAAAGATCGCCTTCTCGACTAACTTATTCTCTAACGCACGCACTCGGCCTACAGCATAGGCATAATCCAGTCTGGAGGGTTTTTTCATATTTTTAAGGCCTCTAATATCTCGCTTTCAAGTTTGGAGCGGAGTTCTTCCTTTAGTTTTTCCTCGTCATAAGGCTCTTCGCTTTCGCCCTCTTTCATGATGATTTTCCTTTTAAGACCCTTTTTTCCCTTGGCTCCTTTCTGGAAAGCTTTCTCCAGAACTTCTTCAATGAGCTCTTTTTTGCTCGAGAGTGTATTGATTTTTTTCTCCAGGCGAGCCTTAGTGACAATGCGGCTTGCTTCAAGATGGCCTTGCCTCTCCGCCTCTTTCAGCATAGCTTCTGCTAAATTAGAGGCTTCGTTGCGGGCTCTTTCTTTAATCTCCTTGGCTTTATTCTGGCTCTCAAGGATGATTTTATCTGCCTCAGTCTGGGCATCCTCAATAATTTTCTCCAGGATTTTCTCTAAACTCATGGTTCTCTCGAAGCTTCTAAAGGTTTATGCCGTTGAGCATAAGGATTGTAATCAGTAACCCAAGCACTGCATATGTCTCCACCAGAGCAGCCATTATCACCGGTTTCATCAAGTCCTTGGGTTGCTTGGCAACCATATAAACACCAGAAGCACAGACTTTTCCCTGATGGATTCCTGAAACCAGCCCGGCAAAGGCAACAGGCAGACAGGCGATAAGTATCTGCCAGCCCTGGTAGATCGTTGGAGACTTCAAGGGTCCTCCTACAAGGCCCAGGGTTAACATGACCAAAAAGGCGCTTAAAAATCCATAAATGCCCTGAGTGCCTGGCAGAGCCACGAGTAAGAGATAGCTTCCAAATTTTTCTGGATCCTCGCTCATGACTCCACTGGAAGCTTGGCCGGCCAGTCCAACACCTATTGCTGAACCAATGCCGCCCAGGACAACGGCGAGAGCTCCTCCAAAAACAGCTAAAGTGAATCCCAACGTCATTTCTGCCACCTCCTCACATTCTCATTTAACAAATTTATTCAGATAAATTCAACAAACTTGCTTTCAAGTTCAAAAGGACTAAAAGGTTTGCCTCCAGATTTGAAAAATTTGCTGAAAAACTCGACAAACTGAAGGCGCATAGAATGGACAAAACCGCCCAAAAAGCTGATGCCCAAATTAAACAAATGACCCCCGATAAATATCAATGCGGCTAACAACCAGCCAACCCAGGGGATGCCTAGGGCTGTCTGACAGAGAGTGTTCACTACCATGGCTATTACAGACGTTGCCAATCCTAGAGCCAGAAGGCGTGAATAGGAAAGAACATCTGCTAAATATCGCGAGATCCCGTAGAGGCTGTAAAGCCCGCCAAAAAAACGGGCAAAAGGATTACGACTGGGAGAGCCAAAGAAAACAATCCCAGAGGCACCGGCAAGAGACAAAATTCCCCAGATGCTCTGTTTGGTTTGCAAATAAATAACCAGGGTGGGCAAGAGCAGCAACCATCCTCCCTGGGCAAATATGGATTCAAAGTAGAGCTTGTTCTTTATTCCGTTGATCATATTGAGGAGCGTTCCAAACCAGACCTGAGCAAAGCCAAGGACAAGGGCAAGAATCAAGAAAGAAAGCGGGTCTTGGAGAGGGTCCAAAACCATCAGGCTGCGGAGTGGAAAACCAAACCAGCCTCCTATCAGAGCTCCAAGAACAGCAGTTGATATCCCTAAGAGGGTAAAAAGCTTTAAGAATTGAAGCAGGCCGCCTTTTGGTTTTGCGAATTTGATCAAGAGCAAGCTGAGAAGTGCAACGAGAAGTCCATAGCCCGCCTCACTAACACACAAGCCTACAAACAGGAAAAAAAATGGAGCCATGGGAAGAGTTGGATCAAACGAGCCGCGCTGGGGAAGACCGTAGAGTTTGGTCAAAAGCTCAAAAGGCTTCCCTGACTTTGGATTTTCCAGGATAACCGGCGGTTCTTCCTCAGGAAGAGGGTTTCGAGAATAAACCTCTATCGCGTCTGTGGAAGACTTTAGCTTTGATTTGAGCTTCTCAGCATCCGAAGAGCGAATCCACCCTTCCATGTAAAAAACACGCTCCGTCTCGCCGAGAAGGCCTGAGGAGAATATTTTTACCCGCTCACTAAGTAGAACATCATGAAGTAACATGAGCTTTTCACGATGAACAAAGAGGTCCTGGCCTTCTTTCTCCAGTTTTTCAAGCCTTCTCTCTTTTTCCTGTATCTCTGCCTGGATTTTCTCCATCACGTCCTTCACTTTGTCATTCTCATCTGCTTTGCTCAGCATGTTTTCAGTAAAATAAAGATGGACGAAGTTCAAATCTTTAAGGATTTGTTCAAAGCGATCTTTTTCTCGTTTCGCATAGACAAGAAAAAGATAAATTATTCTTTTCCCACGATTTATGACTTCAAACCAGATGGCCTCTTTCTCTGCCAAATCCTTGAGTGCTTCCTCCTGAGAAACGGGCAGGAAACCCAGAAGGATTTCTGTCGAATCAGTCGGCTTCAAAGACCTTAGAGGTAATTCTAAGCCTTCGAGCGGATTGATAAACTCTTCTTCCTTCTCCAAGAATTTTATCTCTGAAAGCAACTCGTTTTTTTCAGCTTCGAGTTTTTCAATCTTGTCCAAAACAGCCAGACTGTCAAAGTCTAAAATTTCCTCTCTTTTCTGGCGGTCGATTTGCGGCTTTTGAGCAAAGAGTTTTTTTACAAATCCCTTTTCCTCCCAGCGCGAAAGATAGACCAAAGCAGAGGATAGCCGATAAAGTTGATGCTCAAGGTGAGAGACTTCTCGAGAGGATGATTCGAGGTCTAATTCTTCGACGTTTGCTCTTTCAAGTTGAACCAGTCCTTCTTCCTGGAGTGTGGAGAGAATCTCCATCTTCACACCGTCATGGGCAAGAATTTGGACCTTCTGAACTTCGGCTATAGCCATGAGTTAAAGTTTCCCTTTCTCGAAAAAGTGTTTTATTTTTTCTGCAATTCTGTCAACTGTTTTGGACATGGTTGTTTCTGCTTTTTGACTCATATGAACCGCATCCTCCTCAGATTCTTTCCTTATTTTCAGTGCTTCCCTTGAAGCGCTCTGGATTATTCCCTTCTTTTTCTCATAAGCTCGTGTGCGGGCCTCCTTAAGACTACTTTCCTTTATTTTTTTTGCCTCATCATAGGCGTCCTGGATGACTTCTAAAGCTTTCTTTTCTCGAGCGTCTTGGATGATTCCGCGGGCTTTTTCTTCAACTTCTTTGATCCTGTCCACGGCGATGAGGACATCGCTTTTCTCTTTTTTTACGCCCATCTTGAAGATCCTTTATTTTCTATGCGGCCAATAACTTATTACCTTTAAAAAGTCTTTCCTCCGATTTCCTCCAGGATTTTTCGCTGGCAGAAGATTGGGAAAGCTATTATATCCAATACCTTTTCCTTTTTAAAGAGAAAAAGATTGCAGGGGAGGTTCGGATTGAACCAAATAAATATTCGGGTTTGATGAATTAAAACCCTGTATCAAGGAACAAGTGCGGGCTTGATGAATCAAGCCCCTACAAAATAAGAATCGTCCTCCTTTGGTATTTTAACATAGATTTAGTGAACCAAATCCTTAAATCAAGGAACAAGTGCGGGCTTGATGAATCAAGCCCCTACAGAAGAAAAACCATTCTCCTCCGGGATTTTAGGGTGGGTTTGATGAATCAAGCCCCTACATCAGGGAAGATGGATTTTATATCCTTAGGGCAGAAAGATTGAGTAAAGATAATAAGAAAGGAAATCTGGCTTTCTTTTCCTCGTCTTCCTTTCCAAAGCTCTAAGAGGGGATCTGTAGTCAAAGAGGGAGGATTTAAAAAGGACAAAGGCCTGAGTTTTTATAACATCTCGAAGCAGGGAGAGGTCTAATCCTTTCTCCACATGAAGAATTATTTTTGCACCTGCAGACATAGCAGATCTTATTTTATCCAAGACAAGAGTCGGATCTTCAGGCTCATGAAATATCTGATCGGTTACATGAATCCAGGTTTTATTTCTTGCTAGATCCTCAAGAGAATTCTCTAGCGAGCCATGAAGATAATAGACAAGCCAGCTTCCCCCTTTTCGGCATGCATGCGCCAATTCATTAAGCCTGGAAATATCCCTTTTCATCTCCCTGTTGGAAAGATAAAAATAGATTCCACCTCTTCCCATATCTTTGAGGTCAATAAAAGATATGGAACTTGACTCTTCTTCGGACTCCAAAGGCCCGTGATGGAAATAAGCAACGAAAGCCCCGCCTTTCTGGCAGGCTCTATTCACATGCTCCAAATCAGAAGCTTCAGCCCGTGCTTCATCCGAGGTGTAAAGGTCTGCTCCTGCTCCTGCAAGCCACTCTAGCTGGAAGCGATCTAACTTGCCCGAATCTACCAGGCGAAAACGAGCGCCCTTTTTTCGGCAAAGCTTTACAGAGTCCAAAAGCCATGGAAATTCATACTGGTCATCTCTGACGGTAATATCCCTTCCTTTGCCAGCCCAGGAAAGAAGCTCATAAGCTTTCTCGGGGGCCTCAGCGTTTTTGTCCTTTATGCTTTCGCTTTTCATCTATAGCTTACCCTCTTTATTCACGGCCCGTATTTATCTGCTTAATGCTCAAAAAAAACTCTGTTCGAGCCCTCCGTTCCTTCACTATTCTTTAGCACGTCTTGGCTGCAAGTCCCGCAGAAAATGGGGCCAGGCCCCATTTTTTCTGGCCTCACTTTTTCGAACGGCTAAGCCTCGAAACATATAGCATCGCCATTAAGGGATGTCAAGTCAACTCCTTTTAAGAAATGGGGCCTGGCTCCATTTTTAATTCAGGCACCATTTTTCAGCTCCTTGAAAAAAAGGAGCTTATCTTTTATCATCAGGCTTAGAACCTTCGCCAATGAAAAAAAGTATCGTCCTCTTTTCCGCAGGTGCAGACTCAACAACTGCTCTCTATTGGGCTCTGGATCGCTACGACAAAGTTTTTGCTTTGACCTTTGATTACGGGCAACGTAACAGGATCGAGCTGGACATGGCTCGCAAAATGGCCAAAAAGCTCAACGTTCCTCAAAAGATTCTTCGGGTGGACCTCAGGCAGATCGGCGGCTCTTCCCTTACAGATAATAAGCTATCCTTACCCCAGTTCGAGAGGATTGAAGAAATAGAAGCAGCTCTGCCCTCGACGTATGTTCCGTTTAGGAACGGAATATTCCTGGCCTTGGCCGCAGCCTGGGCAGAAACCGAAGGAGTAAAAGAGATTGTTTGCGGTTTTAATGTCATAGATGCCCCGAATTATCCTGACACCCGGAATCAATTTGTCCGGGCGATGCAAGAAGCCATAAACCAGGGAACAAAAGCATCACTCAGCCCGGAAAAAATTCAAATCATCGCGCCTTTTTTAAACATGAAAAAGTCAGAAATTATAAAGGAAGGCCTTGCTTTGGGCGCAGATTACTCTTTCGCCATATCCTGTTATTCTGGAGAAGAGATTCCCTGTCAGAAATGCTCTTCCTGCATCTTACGAAAAAAGGCGTGGGAAGAAGTTGGACTCCAAGACCCGTTAATTCTTAGATTGGAGGAAGAAGGAAAAATATGAGCTGGATATTAAAAGTAAAGGACAGATTTCAGGCTGCGCATTTTTTAAAAGAGTATAAGGGAAAGTGCGAAAAAATCCATGGTCATACCTTTTATGTAGAGGTTGAAATCGAGGTGACAGAGCTTGATAAAGCAGGAATCGGCATAGATTTTACCAAGATAAAGCAAAAATTATCTGGAATTCTGCCCGATCATACTCTTCTCAATGAAGTTTATGATTTTAATCCATCGGCTGAAAACCTGGCCCGTCACTTTTTCTTAGAGTTGAAAAAGTACTTCCCTACAAAAAGAGTGACTGTTTGGGAATCAGAAGATGCCTCAGCAACATATTCTGAAAATAGCTGAAATATTCCCTTCCATCCAAGGTGAGGGCCTGAGACAGGGCGAAGCTACGCTTTTTATTCGCTTTTCAGGCTGTAACCTTAAATGTTCCTTCTGCGATACCAAATATGCCTGGAAAGAGGGGCGGAAGTACTCAATAGCTCAGGTCTCGGAAAAAATTAATAAACTGAGGCATCGTTTCCCTGCCCGATGGATTTGTCTGACAGGTGGAGAGCCTCTTCTCCAAGATTTAGCTGATTTAGTAAAAGCATTGAAAAGGGAAGGCTTTAAAATCCAGGTCGAAACCAACGGCACACTTTACCGTCCTCTTCCCGTGGACTGGTATTCTATCTCCCCCAAACCGGACAAATATTATTACCGGCCTGAATACAGAGAGAAAGCAAAAGAGGTAAAAGTGATCCTCACAAAAAATCTGGATCTTGAATTGATTAAACGGCTCAGAGAAGAATTCCCAGAGAAGACACCTCTTCTCCTCCAGCCTCAATCCAACAGGGAATGGAGTATTAATTTGGGAATGAAACTTTTGAGGCAGGCCTTGAAGGCTGGGTTAAAAAATATAAGGCTTTCTGTTCAACTTCATAAAATTTATGGTCTACGATAGAGTTAGAGATATTGATTAATAAATATTCTAGTCTCACCCTTTCAGATGAGAAAATGCCAATAAAAATCATCTCAGGATTCACCATAAGAGACGATTGACCAAATACTATGGCTTTGTCAAAATTCTACCCTCATTTGCGATTAATAACAATATGAAGCAACAATACTCAATATTTAGTCCTTCCTCCCAGATTAGAAAGCCTACAGCTTATTCTGATGCCGCTAAGGATCTAAAATTAAGCTAACAAAAAAAATTCCAATGCAAAAGAAAATTAACATTCCCTGGCCGGTACTCGCCTGTGCTCTTTTTGTTTTTATCTTCACTAATTTATTCTCCTTTTTTAACTTCAATCACATTCCCCGTGTTCATGATGAAATTGATTATTTATTTCAGGCAAAAATATTTAAATCAGGCAGGCTTTATGTTCCTTCACCCTGCGCTAAAGAATTCTTTGACTTCCCTCACATGATCAACAACGGCAAATGGTACAGTCAATACACTCCAGGTTATCCTTTTCTTCTCTTGCTGGGAGTCCTCATCCAGGCACCATGGCTTATGAATCCGCTTTTGGCTGCACTCTCAATAATTCTTTTTTACTTTCTAGGTAAAGAAATATTCAACTCAAGGGTGGGTATCTTTGCTGCTGCTTTAGGCGCGGTATCAATCTGGTTCCTGCTGATGTCCTCCACGATGATGTCGCACACAAGCTCCTTATTCTTCACTTCATTTTTTCTCCTCTTTGTATTCCGTTCACTCAAGAATCCCTCAATCACAAATGGATTATTTGCTGGCCTGGGACTTGGGATAGCAGTTCTCATTCGGCCTTATAATGCTTTTTTACTTTCGTTCCCCTTTTTGCTTTATTATGCAGTGCGATTAATTCGGGAGCCTAAGAAAAGGCTGAAGAATGCTACTGCTTTTGGCTTAATAACATTAGCTTTCCTCACTGTTTTATTGATCTATAATCAAATGACCAATGGTCATCCTCTCAGGATGGGATATCTTGTCTTACATGGAGAGGAACACAGCCTTGGCTTTGGACGATCGGGCTACACAGATATTCCTCATACTCCTTTTCTCGGCACACTCAGAATCGGCGAGAGCTTAGGAGCGCTTAACAAATATTTATTCGGATGGCCATTATCGTCTTTCCTAGCCCTTTTGCCTCTGTTATGGATAGCAAGAGCAAGCAAGGAAAACAGAAAAAAAGACATGCTTCTTGCGGCAGGGTTTTTTTCAATGATGGTTGGCTGGTTTTTCTACTGGGGAACTCAGGTCTTCATTGGAGCTAGGATGTTCTATGAAGTAACTGTTATTTTCCTTTTGCTTAGCGCCCACGGAATCACTGAACTACCTGCTCTCCTATCTCGCAAATTCAAGAAGCTTAATCAACTAATGGCAAAAAAAATAACAATCGGAGTATTGATCATTTTAGTAGCATACGCATTTCTTTTCCGTTTCCCCGCCTGGATATGGCCTTCTGATAATGAATGGTACTATGAGAATTTTACCAATAATTTTGCCGGCGTCACACCAAAGATTCACCACACTCTAAACTCCATTCCTCTCGAGCAATCTTTAGTTATCATGAAATTACTCTACCATCCTTTTGAGTCTTTCCCTAATGGATGGTGGAGCTCGGGATTTCTGTATAATGATCCTTTTCTTAAGGGAAACATCATTTACACAAACTATAGGGGTGGGAATAATATTAAGCTTTTTCAATGTTACCCTGAGAGAGATATCTACTTTTACTTAGGAACGCTGGAGAAGGGTATGCTTGTTCCCCTAAAAAGGGAGGGAAACAATGTTTTATATGGAGAGCCTATTTCCTTAGACAAGAATAGGGAAAAGAATATTGAATTGATAAAAAGGCCTCAAGAATTCTATAAAATTTATTCCTCAGATTTTGGTAATTTTCTTGATGATGTTTATGAAAAGAACAACTTTTTAGATATAGATGTTTTCAAGCTAATCAAGCTGGGTTCTTTATCAATAAAGAATAGAAATTACAGAGAAGCTGCCTTTTATTTTGAGGCTGCTCTCCAGCTTGAAAAACACCCTGAAATAAGATATCGAGTCCTGAGCCAATTGTCTGCTTGCTATGTTAAAGCAGGAAAAGCTGTTGAAGCAAGAATGATCCAAGAAAAAATACATGATTACGATAAAGGAAAGTTCTTCAACATAATCCCAGAAAAGGGTTTTTAATCCATAAAAATGAAAAATAATCAAAAACTGAAAATCATCATATCAGGGGCTGGACCCGCAGGATTAACCGCAGCCTATGAAGCGTGCAAAAAAGGATTGAGGCCCCTTGTTTTTGAAAAAGACAAGGAGGTTGGGGGAATTTCCAAGACTGTCAATTATAAGAATTATTTGTTCGATATAGGAGGCCACCGCTTTTTCACAAAATTTGATGAAGTCAATATCATCTGGAATGAAATCTTAGGCGACGATTTTTTGGTCAGACCCAGATTATCCAGGATCTATTATGATAACAAGTTCTTTTACTACCCGATCAAGCCACTCAATGCCCTGATGAACTTAGGCTTGAGCAACTCTTTTTTGGTAATGTTTAGCTATATTGATTCGCAGATAAAGCCCTACAAAAACGTTAAAAATTTTGAGGAATGGGTTTCAAACAAATTCGGGAAAAAATTATTCAACATATTCTTTAAGACTTACACGGAGAAAGTATGGGGAATATCCTGTAAAGAAATTCAAGCAGATTGGGCAGCCCAAAGAATTAAGGGTCTTTCGCTCGGGAAAGCCGTATTGAACTCGATCGGATTCTTAGGAAAGGATCGGGTTACCACCCTAATCGATGAATTTCGATACCCAAGGAGAGGCCCTGGGCAGATGTGGAATAAGTCTAAACAGATAGTTGGAGAAAAAGGAGGAAAAGTCGAACTTAATTCTCAAATGACTCAACTCAACAAAAAAGACAATAAGATAATATCGGCTCTCGTAAAAGCCGACGGGTCTCTTCTGGAAATAGAAGGAGATTATTTTCTCTCAACAATTCCTTTAAGAGAATTAGTCCAGTCTATAAAGCCCGCTGCTCCGGATGATGTTCTTAAAGCTGCCCGGGCGCTCAAATACAGGGATTTTTTCACTGTAGGTTTGGTCATCGATAAGCCCTTCGTTTTCCCTGATAACTGGATATACATTCATTCGCCAGAAGTCAAGGTAGGGCGTATTCAAAATTTCAAAAACTGGAGCCCTGATATGGTCCCCGATCCACAAACCACATCTCTTGGATTGGAATACTTTTGCTTCGACATAGATGATATATGGAAAAAAGACGACAAGGAACTAATAGAACTGGGAGCAAGGGAGGCCGTAAAGCTTAAATTTGCTTCAAGAGACCAAATTATCGACGGTTTTGTCGTAAGATCGCCAAAAACGTATCCCATCTATGACAAAGGATACAAGGAAAGAATTGAGATAATCAAAGACTACCTGTCAACGATTGAAAATTTACAAACAATGGGACGAAACGGCCTTCATAGATATAATAATCAGGATCATTCAATGCTGAGTGCAATATATGCAATCCGTAATATCCTTGGCGAAAGGCATTCAATTTGGGACATAAATGTGGATGAAGAATACCATGAAGTCATTGAAAACAATAAATAATATAAATTGCTTAAGCAAAGATCTTATTTGAAGAACTTCTTGTGAACAAGAGTACATAGAAAAATGAACGTCGAAAATAAGACAAAAGTGAATGCTGCGCATGGATACATAAAAAGGCTTATTTTCAATAAAAGCGATAAAACATCTGTTCAATTTTTCAAGTACCTCTTCGTGGGCGGAATTGCTTATTGCGTCGATTTTGGATCTCTCTTTTTTCTAACAGAGATAGTCAAAATCCACTATTTATTATCAGCTGCTATCGCTTTTATCTTGGGTCTTTCAACAAACTATGCTCTTAGCATTCTTTGGGTGTTTTCTAAAAGAGCTTTCGCCAACAAGCGAGTCGAATTTTTTATATTTTCGGTAATTGGCTTGGTGGGGCTCGGTCTTAACGAAGTAATCATCTGGTTTTTTACAGAATTTGTGCACTTTCACTATTTGATATCTAAAATATTCTCGACAGCTGTCGTCTTTCTCTGGAATTTTGTTGCGAGAAAAAAAATTCTCTTTAGCTAGGTAACTCTAAGTATGAAATCCTTCAAGAAATATCTGGTTAAATTGCTACCCTTCCTGACGACAAGTTGTGTTCTCTTGATGCTCTTATCATTGAAATTTAGATTTTTGGATATCTTTGTAGTGGGTTCCTGGCATGGACTAATAGGAAATGATTTTTTTTCTGTTCCAAGATCTTTTTTAAATCTATTGAAACAAACAAGCATGTTCAGCAGCACGGGATTTTCAAGTTACGGCCCATACGGAAGTATGTATGCCTACCATCCTGCTTTATCTATTCTTGCTGGATCATGGCTATCTTTATTTAAGCCCTGGGTAAGTTATGTGCTGTTTGTCTTAATTTCAATAATAATTCTAACCTATTGTGCCTTTCTTATATCAAAGCAAACCAGCAATATTTTAATCAAGCGCTTTGCCTATTTTGGAATTTTATGTACTTTCCCAACCTATCTGATGCTGTGGAATGCCCAGATGCATGTCTTTACGGTTTTAGCAGTAACTCTGATTATGGTCAGTTTATTAGAAATCTTCACCAACAAGAAAAAATATGGCAAAGGTGAAATCAATATTAAGTTATTAATAGGCTTATTAGCTTCACTTTTTACTAAACCCATTGTGATACTCTTTTTCCCAATTTTATTTTTTTCAAAAGAAACAAGGCGCACAGTTATTGCTTGTCTTCTGGTCTATTCATTAGTTACGGCAATTTTCTTTATCGTACCTTTTTTGAATCCTGAATCAGATAACATTACGCACTGGATGTTTCTTTTCCATAAGTCCAATCTAGGCTACACGGGGGATTCTGAATCTTTATATACAGTTAGACCTCCTGACTACTACGAATTTTTCTCTCTGCCTACGTTTATCGATAGCTTAAGTCTTAAAAAAATCAATCCTTTAATTTATAAAATTCCGATTATTTTAATACTCATCCCGTCAATTATGATCTTGTTTATAAGAGAAAGAAACCTCCGAATTCTGTTTTTACTCCTTACTATTATTTTAGCCATATATTCTTTTTATTTAAGCTACAGCCCTATCTGGGAGTATTTTTATACGACTCTGCTTCCGACAATCCCCATAATGGCTATACTTTACAAAAAGGAACTCTTCACAAATCATAATAAAATATTTAAATACTCTTTAATTGTCTCCATATTATTTTATCTGCCGACAGTTTTTTTTCTATCCAGAAATCATCCCTATAATTCTCTCGATATAAGCCGGATAATAAGAGTAGCTCCTGTAGTGCTGATATTCATGAGTTTACTCTTTTTGATTACATTGATATTGATTACTGCATTATTTAAAAAAGAAAATATCATTAGCGAAGAACTCAAAGTCCAGACTGAGGAGGTGTTAAAGGTCTAATATGTTTATGCATATGCATTGACGCAAAATTGGAAGAAATATTGCTGATGGTATAAAATTCAATGAGAAACGAGATATGAATAAAAAAAATAAACCAGTATCTGTATTAATCCCTGTTTTCAACGAAGAAGAAGGAATTGAAAAAGTCTTGGCTCAGCTAAAATCTCTCAATCTGGGAGAGAAAAGTGAAATTATTGTGGTCGATGATGGTTCCACTGATGAGTCTTTCAGAATGGCTTCAGTCACGGGAGTAAAAGTGATCCGTCATGAGCAAAATATGGGCTACGGAGCTGCTTTGAAAACAGGAATTCGTCATGCTAAAAATGAAATTATTGTTATCACTGATGCCGACGGAAGCTATCCCATCAAAAATATTCCTGCTATTTTAGCAGATATGGAACACGCTGATATGGTTGTAGGAGCAAGGGTAGGGAAAAAAGCCCGTATCCCTTTCTACCGCAGGCCAGCCAAATGGTTTATAAATAAACTGGCCAATCATTTATCAGGAATAAAAATTCCCGATCTTAACTCTGGCCTCAGAGCAATGCGCAAAGAAAAAGTCGAGCGTTTCTTTTCAATCCTCCCCGAAAGATTTTCATTTACCACAACAATTACCCTTGCATTCCTGACTAATGGATATTATGTAAAATATACCCCGATTGAATATTACAAGCGCAGAGGAAAATCAAAAATACATCCGATTAAAGATACCTTAAATTTCATTCAGTTAATTATTCGGACTATAATGTATTTTAATCCTTTAAAAATCTTCTTGCCTTTGAGTTTTACTTTTTTTATAGCCAGTGCCACCGTGTTGATTGTTAGTTGGCTATCAGGCCGAGTGATGGATATTACAACCATAATTCTCTTTGTCGCCGGGATCCAATTGCTGGCTATTGGTATGATTGCTGACCTGATTGATAAACGAGGTAGGTTGTAGTAATATCCGCTATCGAAAATATGCCTTTCAGCTTCATTTGCTGCGACAGTCGCCAAAATTTAGAAGAAGAATATTCATGGAATCGTTACTGCTGGACGACTGTGGAATAATTTGTCAATAAGATGGAATCCTCGACAGAGTCTATAGATAAAAGATTGAGCAAATGAAAATACTCCTGCTCAACCCTCCAAGATGGAACGAATTAGTAGGTAAAAACCCTTCAATAATAGAAAAACATCGAGGATTCAATCCTCCTTTGGGTCTACTTTATCTGGCTTCAACAATAAAAAAGACCACAAATTATGATGTAGAAGTTCTGGATGCCCAACCTCTTAAACTTACTTATTCTCAATTAGAAAATTATTTTAGCGAAAAGTCGTTTGATGTTGCTGGAATCTCCGCAATGACCTTTACTCTCATTGATGCCTATAAAACAGCCAAACTGATAAAAAAAATTATGCTCAAGACAAAAGTTATTTTAGGAGGAGCACATGTCCATCTTTTCCCTCATGAAACGAAAAATTTAGAAGGCGTAGATTTTGCGTTCATGGGAGAAGCAGAGTTGTCTCTTATAGAATTCCTAAAAAATATTAATAATCCTGCTTACTATCACAAAATCCCTGGATTAATTTACAGAAATACTGAAGGGAAATTAATAGAAAATGATTTTGAGCCTTTAGATAATCTGGATGCGCAGCCTTTTCCAGATAGAAAACTTCTTAATATCAAACATTATAATTCCTTATTGAGCAGAGCCGCTCTTTCGACCACGATAATTAGCAGCAGAGGTTGCCCCTTTAAATGTGCTTTTTGTGACAGGCCTCTCTCTCCAATTACATCACATTTTAGATTTAGAAGTGCTAAGAACGTAGCGGATGAAATCTGTGAGTGTGTAGAGCTAGGTATAAAAGATTTTTTATTTTATGACGATACTTTTACTGTAAGAAGAGAAAGAGTTTTGGACTTTTGTGAAGAAATAATTAATCGAAAATTAGAGGTAAGGTGGGATATAAGGACAAGGGTAGATATTGTAGACGAAGAGATGCTAAAGATGTTAAAAAAAGCAGGCTGCGTTTCAATTCATTATGGCGTAGAGTCCGGAAGCGATAAGATCTTAAAAGCTATAAGAAAAGGGTTCACAGTAAAAAAAGTAAGGGAAGTTTTTAAACTGACCAAGAAGTTAAAAATAGAAACTCTCGCCTATTTTATGATCGGCTTGCCCTCAGAGAACTCGGAAGATATTCAAAATACTTTAGATTTAGCAAAAGAATTAAAGCCTGACTATGCTCATTTCACTATTTTTTCTCCTTATCCTGGAACAGAATTTTATTTTTTAGGATTAGAAAAAGGAATTATCAAGAAAGATATCTGGAAAGAATTTGCACAAAATCCAAAAGAAGAATTCAAAATACCAGTTTGGGAGGAAAATTTTACTAGAGAACAACTGTACGAGATGATTGTAAAGATTTATAAGAGTTTTTATTTAAGGCCTTCCTATGTAATATCCAGGAGCATTAAAGCCAGGTCTAAAGGTGAGCTCATAAAAAAAGCGAAAGCAGGTTTATCGGTCTTAACTATGAAGAAGGAAAAAATAGACACCCTGAGATGAAAATTGTTTTAAACTTTAAGAAGGGGCGCTTGAGATACAGGTTGTTTTGACATTATATCCTATCGTCTATCCTTTTTTAGAATTCGCAGTAGTATTCTGAGGCCTTCAAAAGGTTTTCATGTTTATTTCTCTGAAACTATTACATTGAAAAAGGCAAATGCAAATTCACCATCAAATTGTCTTAAAAGAGACAATAAAAAACTGGGAGTTTTGTTTGGCAGGATTATTCCCATGTTGGATGCGCATATTAATCTCAGTCCTGCCCTCTCTATAAGTCTCTGCATATATCTCAAGGAAAACCTCAGTGTTCCCCGCTCTTCCTTTTTTATTAAGCCGAATATGAACATTAAAGGATTATTTCGGTTTGGTTCAGATAGCACTACATATTCACGGCTAACCCTTTTCATTTCTAATACGGCAGCTTCGGGTTCTTCCAAATGATGTAATAAATTTGAGCAAAAAGTTATGTCGAAGGAATCGTCACCAAACGGAAGTTGGCTAGCAGAGCCACAGATTTTCTTTTTGCATGAATTATTCTTCAGCATGACCTTTGAGAAGTCTAAAGCATAAGTAGTATAGAATCCTTCGAAATAATGCGTAAAAAAACCGTTTCCACATCCTACATCCAATAATGAAAGAGGCTTTCCCTTTTGACTTTTTCTAATTATCCTATTTATATATCTTATTTTTGGCTCGGCAAAAGCTTTAATTACTGGATGATCTGGTTTTCGTCTTTCCCTCGGACTTTTCCAATAAAGTTTCTGACTCTCATATTTTGGACTATTCATAGGTCCTTGATTTGTTATCTTTTTATGAGCTTGATCAAAGAAGCCCCCCTGGACTTCAAATAGAACATTTAAGCCCAGAGGAATAAGAATTTCCTTATTTTGGTTGCGATGATTTCTCCATTTTTTGCTTCATTCACGCTTGCTAGCATTCTTTTTTGTTTATATCATGGCGAGAAGTTGTGGTCAAACTCAGCGAAACGGATCAAAAGCTGATGTTACTAAAGAAAATTACAAAGAAGCTCGTTATAAATGAGTTGCAATTTTCAATTGCCAAAGATAAGTTAAAATACAGCTTCCATTCATTTCGAAAATTACTAGCTTATTTAAATACTAACAATGGGTACATTAACAAAAATAAGAATGAAAAAAGATTTATCAAGATATATTAGACTTATTGGATTGCTAATTCTAGTTTATATAGTCACAAGGATAAATTTTAAAGCGCTTTTGGTCCAGTTCAAAAACATAAATCTTTATTTCTTGTCTACAGCAATATTAATGAATTTGTTATTAGTATTTGTAAAAACGATAAGGTGGAGGGCTTTTTTAATCCAGCAGAGTCTTTCCTTAAGTATAAAAAATGCATTTTCCATATATCTAAGTTCTCTTTATATTGGATTCATTACACCTGGCAGATTGGGAGAGATCAGCAAAGCGCTCTATTTAAAACAGAAACAAGTAACTTCGTTTTCTAAAGGATTATCTGGCGCAATAATGGATCGGCTGCTCGATCTCTATTTTCTCATTCTGCTTGGTTCTGTTGGAATTTATTACTTCTCAAAAGGAGAAGGAATAAATTTTGGATTTGTTTTTTTATTTATTATTCTTCTATCGTTCCCTATAATAATTCTCCATCCGAAATTCTTAAATTTATTAACCCACTTTTTATTTAGAAAAATAAGTCCAAAAAAATTCAAAGATAAGATAAATGAGAGTGTTAATGAGTTTATTGAGGGAATTAATCAAACAATTAATCCTATTTTATTGTATGGCATTCTCCTCACGGTATTTGGCTTTTCTCTCTATTTTTTCCAATGTTTACTCATCGCTAAATCAATCGGACTGCAAATTAGCTATTTTGATCTTGCTCTGATAATGAGCATTGTCAATATTATCATTTTTATTCCAATCTCAATCTCCGGGCTTGGAACAAGAGAAGCTTCAATGATATTTCTTTTTAAACTTATTGGCCTTTCTACTGAAGCTGCAATATCATTTTCCCTTTTAATCTTTTTTTCTTTTTTTATCTGCGGTGGTTTAATGGGATTTATAGCTTGGTGGCTCAATCCCATAAAGATTGACTTTTTAAAGAGGGAAAAGATCTCAACATAGGTTAACATCGAATATTAAAGCTGCTGAGGTGAAACTATTCGGATAGGACCTTGGCTTTTCTTCTCTCAAAAAGCCGATAGCCGAAGCGTGTTAAGTAAACACCAGCAAAAATAATCAGGGCTCCAGCTATTTGCAAAAGGGTGATCCTCTCGGATATGAGGAGATAAGCGAATATTATGGTAAAAATAGGGGAAAGATACCCATAGATTGCTGTTTTGCTGTTACCAACCCTTTTTACAGAGGCATACCAGATAACGTAGCAAATAGCTATGGCGAAAACAGCGGAGAAGATAAGGACAGCCCAGGCTTGAAAAGAGACCTCGCTCCATTGAATCCTGACGATATCTGAAGCTGCAAAGGGGATATAAAACACTGTGCCTATGGCCAGAGTTATGGATGTCCATTTAAAAGGAGAAATTTTATCCAGGAAAGGCTTTGAAAAAACCGTATAAACGGCCCAAAAAAGATTCCCCGTTAAAATCATCAAATCTCCTCTCAGCTCTTCCCACGAAAAATTAAAGGTCCCCACATGTTTGGTTATAACGAAATAAAAACCGATAAAGGAAATAGCAATGCCTAACCATCCTGCCCAGTGTATTTTCTCTTGTTTCAATAAAGTACTCAAAAGTGCCACGAACACAGGCGTCATGGCCATGATAACAGATGTATTAGAGGCGGTTGTCCAATTCAATCCTTGGATAAAAAGTAACTGGAATGCAGTGTTTCCGATAATGCCAAGAAAAAATATTTTCAGTATATCTGATTTAGCAAAAGAAAAACCTTCTCCTCTTATGAAAAACGCAATGATTAAAATTAAGGATGCAAAAAATAAACGAATTCCGTTGAATCCCAGGGGTGAGAATTCACGAAGCGCTATCTTGATAAAAGAAAAATTTATGGCCCAGCAGAGTACGGCCATAAGCATAAGGATGTCTGTGGCTCCGAATTTTTCTTTTTCTTCCATTTAAACAGAGAATTATAATGGATAAATTCAATTGAGAAAAGGTAAAAAAGGATAAAAATTCAGGTAGGGAGGCAAAATAAATGGCTAAGAGTGAAGGCCTTTCCCTATTTTGATCCTTTCTTCAACCGGGGATAATGAGCCTCTACGACGGATCTGATCCCACCTCTTGGGTTGAACTCTCCTGAAACGACGGCACGCACAGGCCTACAGGCCTTAACTACGTCCTCCAGGATGCGGTTGACCGCATTCTCATAAAAAATGCCCAGATTTCTGTAAGCCAACATGTAAATTTTAAAAGATTTAAGCTCCACACAGTGCTCCTTGGGCACATAACGAATGACTATAGTTCCGAAATCGGGGAGACCCGTTTTGGGACAGATTGAAGTGAATTCAGGAAATTCTATCTTTATCTCATAATCAGGGAACTGGTTGGGAAAAGTCTCGAGCGGGGGAAGCTTTTCCTTCAAACCGGCCCTCGCTTCTTTTGCGGTCATTCGAGGCATCGTCTTCTCTTTTCTGCTTTTCTCTTTCATTTTTAGCAGTATATATCAACTCAGGGAAGAAGACAATCTAGATGGTAAGCATCTCTATTTCCGTAATAATTTGTTTCCTCCTCCGTCTTCCATCATTTTTTTTGTTAAAAGTACATTTATTGTCAAATTCAAAGTTTTCCTTGACAACTCGCGGCGCTCAGGATATATATTAATTGATAATGATTATCATTGTCAACAAGCACCACTAAAATGCCTAGACCTCACAATTGGAGACAAATATTTAAGAGCCATGGTTCCCGGTGGACAGTGCCCCGGGAAGCCATACTGGAATTTTTGAGCAAATCATCAAAACACATGAGTGCCAAAGAAATCCATGCTTCCCTCTGCAAATCTTACCCAGGAATGGGATTGACCACTGTCTACCGCACACTTGAACTGCTGGCCCGGATGGGCCTTATAACCAAACTTAACCTCGGCGACGGGCAGAGCCGATATGAATTAAAATCGAGAGAAAAAGGGGAGCATCATCACCACCTAATTTGTACCAAATGTGGGAAAATCATCGATTACAGTGAATTCCTGGATGAGGAACTAGAGCTCGTAAGTAAGACGGAAGAAAGACTAGCTAAAAAATATGATTTTAGAATCCTTGATCACAATATTGAGTTTTTAGGCATGTGCAAAAAATGCAATAAATCGAAGAAAGCAGGTGAGCGAGACGCCAAAAGGAGCTTCAGTACTTAAAAAAATAAACAGAGTTTCTCGATCATCAAACGGACAATATTACTAAAAGAACGGAAGAACTTAAGAAAAAAATTAAATAAGGAATTGAAAATGATTAGCAAGACCTCCTTTAAAACTCCTATTCTGGAACGGGCCTGGGCCTACATGCCCGCTGGAATCCGTGAAACTCTATCTTCTGAACCTATCATCCCTGCCATTGCGGCAAAAGCAAAAGAAATTGCCGCTAAGAGATCTGATTTTATTCGAAGTGACCAGGGTCAAATCGTCGGAATTTTCCCGGAGAAGGAAGTTTATTACGGACCCTCTGCCGGTCTGGAGGAACTTCGGGAGCTTGTTGGGCAGTTCTGGACTTTTGCTTACAGGCTCAAAAATAAGCCTGGAATACCCCCTGAAGGATTGGATAAAAAAAATGTAGCAATTGTCTCAGGAGCGACAGAGGGGCTGGCAATCTTGATGCATCTCTTTGCTTACAACCAAAATGTTGGCCTCACGTCTCTCCACTGGAGCAATTATAAGGGAATCATCCACAATGCTGGTGGAAATCCCATAGTTATGGATTTATTCGACGGAGACTATAATCCAGACTTTAAAATGGCAGAAAAATTTATCGAAGAAAACAAAATAACCTCTCTTCTTATCAACTTCCCCAACAATCCCTCAGGCGATGTGTTATCAGAGGAAGAATTGGTACAATTAGCTGAGCTCGCCAGAAAAATGAACCTCATCATTATTTCAGATGAAGTTTATAACTTCATCCGATACAAGGGTGAGCCTCAATCCATGCTATCCTTTGCCCCGGAAAGAACGGTTGTCGTCAGTTCTGCCTCTAAAGAATACCTCATGCCAGGTGCAAGGATCGGCTACGTATTATCTGCTGATGAAATTTTCACAAATACATGGATGCCAAATATGATTCGATCCTTCTCTTCCTCGCCAAATACACTCGGCCAAAACATGCTGATTAAACTTTTAAAAGAAGAGGTAAAAGACTTTAAAAACGGCCGGTCACCTCAAATTATTACTGAGATAAAAAAAGAGCTCAAGAGCCGTTGTGATCTCATAATTTCGATTCTAAGGGAAAAGGGATTTACACTCGCCGGGAGAGACAAGGATTTTCCTTCAGGTGCAATCAGTGTACTAGCTAGACTGCCCAAAGATATAGAGTTTGACGATAAGGCTATTGTTGAAAAGGCCCTTGAACTTGAAAAATTCAGCGCTGTCCCTGCTTCGGTTTTCGGGGCCCCAAATTGCATTCGATTCGGCTACGCAGGAATGACAAAAGAAGCCATCAAGAAGCTTTCCAAGAACCTTCAAGATGTTCTTGATTTTTTCCGGAGATGAATTCTCGATAAAATGTTAGTCCTATGGGATTTAATATCTGTTTTCATCTTTTTAATAATTTAAAAGGATGTATAGAAATATACACGTAAACAAAAAGGAGGAAAAGTTATGAAAAAAATTGCCCTCATATCCGGCATGGTTTTTGTTTCATTTCTTTTCATTTCTAATGGTCTCTATGCGCAAAGATTTTACAGATATGGTGCCGGAATTGAAGATGATTATTATGACCTAAATCTAACACGGGAGCAGATAGAGAAAATCGATAAACTTGAGCTTGAACTCGAGAAAGAGCTCTCTCCCCTGATTTCCAAGCTCAGATCCAATTATATGGAGCTTGATGAGCTAGAGGCACGGGGTCGTTATGATCCAACTAAAATAAAAAAAATATGGGATATTATTAATAAACTAGAAGATGATATTCAAAATAGAGAAATTTCCCACGAAAAAAAGATCAGGGATTTATTAACCCAAGAACAAAGGATCATATTTGATTCTTATTACGGTTATGGCCTGAACCCTAACGGCAGAGGCGGTTTCGGCAGAGGATATTTTGGACGCGGGTTCAGAGGATCTCCATGTGGCAATTATGGATACGGACGCTATGGCTACGGTGCCGGGATGGGGAGAAACTACCCAGGGAGAGGAGCTGGCCGATTGGGTCGCGGCTATTATGGCTATGGAAGAGGTATCGGTAGAGGCTTCGGCATGAATAGGGGATATCTCGGGTTCGGTGCCGGCCGCTTATCAGGCCCTGGCAATTACCGCTATTACCCTCGATTCAGGTACGGCAGGGGGCCCTGCGGTGCCGGCTTGGGCAAATGGTACCGCTGGGATTACCGCAGAGGCCGCTGGAACTAGGACGAATAAGGTAATATTTAATTTGGAAAAAAGAATAGGGTGTTACGAAAAAAGCTCATTATTCCTTTGCCTGAAGTTCGATACCAACTTCAATTCCTGTACTCCCCATTTATCAGAATATCAGGCATTGGCTCAATTTTAAAAATAATAGCGACCCCGGAATTCTAATCGGAAATCATTCTGTTTTTCTCCAAACTCACTCCCTTGCTTTCCAAAAATGGTTGATCCTTTCACTCGAAGTTCCAGGTTAGTAACAGGCGTATAGAGCAGCTCCATGACCACGGAGTAACTTTTATCATTGAGATTAATGATGCTGGTGAGAGAAGGAATAAAATAAAGAATATTAAATGGCTCTTTCTGGCTTATCCGCAGATACATATAATCCCTCATCGGAGTAAATTTTCTGTAATTTTCACTTAACGGGCCGGAAGCCAACTTAAGCAGACTATCATTACCTGTTAAAAGAAAAGAGTTATAGCCATCTTCAACAAGCAAATAGAAATCCTCCATTTCTTCAGATGTGAAGCCCTCTCCGTTCCTGTAGTATTCTAGAAAAAGGGTGGTATTTGTTTTAGCGAGAAACCGAATGCCCGCCAGCAAGCTTTTGCATGAATATTGCTTCTCCCGGAGATCTCCCTCGTGATCAAGCCACTGTTTGCGGAAATTCGGTATTAAAGAAAATTCCCCGTGTATTTCAAAATTGGAAATGATATTGCGGGAGAAGTCGATTCCAAAGCGATCCGGCACACTCCCTCCGGCTAAAAACATGAAGTCTATATCGGTGTCGTAAAAAAGGAAATAAATCTTGCCGCCGAAATTCAAATTATTCAGCTCTCCAAAACCGCTGTTAATATGATTTGCAACCGGAAGCAAAAAGGGAGTAACTGTGAGGGTTTTTAATGCCCCTTTAAAACTTCTGATGTAATCCACGGAAATAACCGTAAAGCCTTCTAAAGCAAGTTCCGGATCATCGGGATCTTTGTGTTTATCAACAAAAGCAGCAGGGTTCCAGGCATATCCTTTGCCCCATTTCATTCTTTTCTTCCCTATATCAATTTGGAAAAAAAGAGACGGTTTTAACGAAAAGAAAGCTTCGTACACTTTTGTACTATGCGACCAGCCTGAAAAAGAGCTCTTTACGTCGGTATTTGTGCGGATTTTTGCTCCGACTATTCCTTTTTCGTAGCTCGCATCCAGAAGGGCTAGAAAATTGTAATCCGTTATAGACTTGCCCTCATCCTGCTTATAAAACCTGAGCACATAGAAGCTGGCATTCTCATCCAGGCCGAAAAGCACTGGCCGCAATTCGAAATAGCCGCCAAACTGAAACGGTCTTTTTTCAACCTTTGAAATATCAAAGGAATATTCCTCTTGCGCAGACGCAGTCAAGGCTAATAATCCGAGAATGATGATACACAAGCAGATTGATTTCAATTATCTTAATGATTCCAGGTTGGGCATAAATGTCAGAGTGAATACTTCATCCTTGAATTGTCTTTGTTTTATTCCGGCAAATATCATGACTGACTTGTAGCCCTTGTGCAACGGGCTGTCTGTTTCGATGACCGAGGGCCGGATAATCCCATTCCCAAAGTCTTTGATCTGCTTAAAATGAATGGTTTTAATCAACATAGAAGTCTGTGTAAGACATTCAATTTTACTCGGTAATTTTTTTTCCTTATCCACCCACATCTTAAGCTGGTCATAGGCAACTGAATTTGACTTCGCTTTAAGATGCAAAAGGTAT
>Ga0209636_10000507_pt1 | contig 38384 bp, 40 predicted proteins | sample DeeMarSWOR152_54_FD_187464 | JGI IMG/M metagenome (GOLD analysis project Ga0209636, IMG submission 187464) | Marine sediment microbial communities from White Oak River estuary, North Carolina - WOR-1-52-54 (SPAdes) (version 2) | ecosystem: Environmental > Aquatic > Marine > Intertidal zone >... | reverse complement strand
GATCAGCTCAGGGAGGAATGCGGTAATCTTGGTGGCAAAGGCATTCCATGCCCCGGTGACAATTGTGGTGATTTCCATACTCCTACCTCCTTCCTTTAAGGGCAACAAAAAGCTAGGTATTTACTGTTTCCCGTAATCTGCCCGGGGAGGGCCCATGCGTACTTACTTCACCTTAACCTCTATGGGTTTTTTCTTGGCCTCCTCTACCTTGGGAAGCATTACCTTTAAGACACCCTTTTCAAAGGTAGCCTCAATCTTCTCAGCCTTTACATTTGTCGGCAGCTGGAATGTTCGGTGGAAAGAACCGTAGTATCGCTCAGCACGGTAGTGGTGCTCGTCTTTTTCTTCCTCCTCTTTTTTCTTCTCACCTTTCAGTGTGAGGACATTTCCCGAGATACTCACCTCCACGTCCTTTGCATCGAGACCCGGGAGCTCGGCCTTGATGATGAAGCTATCCTTGGTCTCCGACAGATCAACTGACGGCCACCACTCTTCGGTAAGCCTTCTTGCAAGCGGTGTCTCACCGAAGAATCGATTCCAGAGGTTGTCCATCTCTCTGCGCAGTGAGCTGATTTCTTCACTGAATGGTCTCCAGGGAACTAAATCCATAGGTATCACCTCCTTTCTGTGAGCCCTCCCCAGGCAATGTGAACTTTCTTAATAATCGATTTTTACGATGGAATTTTCTACTTGGCATTAAGTGCCAAAATAATGTGACCCTTTTCAGTAGCCTTCCATTTAATTATCACCCGGTCTCCAACCCGAAAATCCGACAGGCGAATTGTTCGGCCACCCCTTTTCAAACGAGCGTCAGGGGAAAGTGGTCCCCCCACTGTCAAGCTTTTAGCTGCTATGGGTACTTCAACAACCACCGTGTTGAACCCAAGGTCAATCGCGGTTATATCTCCTGTCATCTCGTAGATTCTTTCACCAGCCCAACAGTGGGCACCGTAAGAAGAAAGGGAAAAAATTACGGCAAAAACCAATGTGATCATATACGCTGATTTTTTCATTGAATACCTCCTTCTTTAAAAAGATTTACTTAAAGATAGAAAAGGGTCTTGTGGTTGGCAGCTGCGCCCACCAACCTTCCTCCTCTATCAGTAAAGCCAATAGCCGATCAGTTTCCCCATTTTTTGCCTCCTCGTTTTCCGGGGCTTCGAATTGCGTTTCTGTAAATCTTTCTCTTAATTCATTCCATTCCCGGTCTCCTTTGGTTGGCTTACAGCACCCTCCTAGGAGCGGTTAAGTGAATTGGCTTCTTAAAGATTCTTGTGTTGATAACCGGAAATCTTGCTCGATAGATCAGAGCCACAATGGTGAAGTAGCATCAACCGTGCCAAGATCTTAACCTAGTGATATTTCGTGATTTTTCATACAGTCGCGCGCAAGAAGCGGAATTTTTAGTTCCTATGATTCCTCAAGATATGCCCCTGAACAATAGGGCTTTGAATTAGAGTAATCTAATATGCTGAAATTATTTGATGATCTAGGAATGAGAACTGCCAATTCCGCTTTGATCCATATCGGAACTGATATTTCTTTTTTATGGAAGGGTAGGGCACTTAAACATCAAGACCTGAGGATGGTCCGTTCGGCAGGTCAGCTCGATTCTTGGAAATGATCCCACAGCCTGGGAAGGTGGGTGTGAGGCTCGATACTGTATTCCTTTGAGCTTATATCGATGAAATCGTTGATTTCATCTCTTGGCTTACTGGAGAAAATTGCTTTAAGCCACGGCTCAACATGCTCCTTTGGCTCCCCGTGCTGATCAAGGAGGCTAACCCGCTCAAGGCCGGGGCGCAAGGCCCAGGGTGGTTGGGTACAAAGTCTTGGCTCCGGATCGACAAGGCTCAACCATGTTACACCGGCCACTCCTTGACCGCCTAGCCTCTTACCGGACTCCAAAACCTCTTCGGGGTCTCCTGGATCATCCAGCATACCCCAGCCGATCTCAACTTCCGTTGGCCGTCCGAAGAGCCATCGGCCCAGGGTCCCAAAATAGGCTGCCATCAGAAACTCTCCTGCTAGACCAGCGGTCTTTCCCATGCCCGCGGGCTGCTTTTCAAAACCACTTATTCGCACGCCATCAAACTGGCCGCAGAGTGCTTGCGCCATTTCAGGGTCCAAGAGTTCCGACCACCCGAATCCCATGTAAATACTTCCCCTTTCGTCACGCTCACGAATCTCGGCAACAAAAGACTTAAGCACCAAATCAGCTGCTTCAAGCTCCGGCCGTGACCATTCGAGGGCCCGATCCAAGATAAGCCAGCCCGTCAGGGCCGAGTGACCGCCTACAGCGGCCACGAGCTCACGGAAGATCCTTATCCTCTTCTGGATCAAAGACGGGTCTTCCCACCAATCAAGGGGCCGGAGGTTTCTAAGCCTCCCGTCCACAAACACTGGCTCTGCCTCAGGGTCCCTGACAGCCCTGACCAGATGAGGTGGTACCCAATCCAGTCCCAGGACCCGTTGCGCTGGGGCGATCAGCCACGCCGTAAGCCCTGCCTCGGCCACCTGATCAAGGGCATGGATAAGCTCCTCAAGAAAGCTCACCTTGTCCCTGGATGCTCCCATCAGGGACTCCTCCAGCACGGGTAGCATGAGCCGCTCCAGGCCAAGGCCTTTCGCTACCTTGGCTGCCTGCCCCAGTCGAGTTGTTTCGGGCGGCTCAAGAGTGGCCAAACCCCTGACTGGACAGATATATGTGGCTGAGATTCGCATGGTACTCAATCAAACTTCCTTTTTGTGAAAGACCCAGGGTCCTTTTGTGCGCTTGGATGTAGTCGTATAATGAGTAAAGCCAGTGCAGAATGTGGCGTTATTACATCAGACGTATGGTGGCCGATCGTACTTTGAACCCTTGGGGATTACGACGACCCCCCCGGGGCTAACGTAATATACTTTCCTGTCCTCATCCAGATCGAACCCGATACGAGTCTCCGGAGGGATAAGCACATGCTTATCGATGATCGCCCTTCGTATTCGGGAGGCCCGTCCCACCTCTACATCCTCCATGAGGATCGATTGGCTCACCTCTGAATAGCTGTGGATGTGAACGAAGGGACCGAGCACCGAATCGACAACGGTGGAACCGGAGATAATGCATCCCTCGGAGATAATGGAATTTAGAGCCTGACCACGGCGCCCCTCCATATTGTGGACGAACTTGGCCGGAGGTGCCGGAATTCTACCGGCGTAAATCGGCCAGTACTTGTTGTAGAGGTTGAATTTGGGGGTTACCGACCGAAGATCCATATTCGCCTCCCAGTAGGAATCGATCGTCCCGACGTCACGCCAATAATCGTTGGCCTCCCCCGGCTCGAGGCCCGGTAACTTATTTCTGCGGAAATCGTAGGCATAAATCTTGAAGTCGCGATAGGTCGATGGGAGGATATCCCTACCAAAGTCATGGGTGCTTTCGGTCTTGGCATCAGTTTCCAATACCTCCAGGAGTACCTCGCTATTGAATAAATAGTTTCCCATAGAGGCGAGGATCAGGTCAGGCTTGCCAGGGATAGGCGCCGGTTTTTCCGGCTTCTCCTGGAATCCCTTAACCCTCCAGGACTCATCGACCTCTATCACACCGTAGGATCTGGATTCGGACTTAGGATAGGGTATAGCCGCCACGGTCACATCGGCCTCCTTCTCACGGTGGTACTCGATCATGTCCCGGATATTCATTTTGTAGATGTGATCGGCCCCAAAGATGGCCACGATCTCCGGCTTGTGATTACGGATTAGGTGGGCGTTTTGGTATATGGCGTCAGCGGTACCTCTGTACCAGGTCTCACCCGTCCGCATCTGGGCCGGAACCTGGATGATGAAATGACGCTCCAGGATCGTCCCCAGCCGCCAGTTTTCTAAAATATGTTCAGATAACGATTGGGATTTGAATTGGGTCAGAACATAAATGGAATGGATGTCCGAGTTGATCATATTAGACAAGACGAAGTCGATGAGCCTGTATTTACCGCCAAAGGGTACTGCCGGTTTAGTTCTGTCTCTGGTAAGGGGATAAAGCCTTTCGCCCTTCCCCCCCGCCATCACCATGGCCAGCACATCCAGCATGCTCTGTCACCTCTTAATCTAGCAGCTCGAAAAGGCCTTTACCCCTCCCCCAACTGGGACCGCCGGGCAGGTTCAGGGAACCTCTTATCTTCTTAACTTATTGGTTCTCGCCCGGGCCACCCTGTCCATTCATCCAACTATATCCAACCCTATGCTTCCCAGGAGCCATCCAGCTCAAACCAAATAGCTTGACGGGGGTTATCTGAGCTAACGGTTGCATAGTATAGGCAGGATATCACAGCTCTAAGAGAATTTGGTGCGCTTATCTGTCAGAGCCGATCGGTAGTGATAAGCAAATAGAATGAGAAGATGATAATGAATCCCTTTTTGTGACTGCCAGTATAGGAAGAAGTAGGGCTTTGTGTCAATTGAAAAAGCCATACAGCATATGCAGTTTTGGCGGCAAGTCCGGCAGGTCAGCTCGACTCTTGGAAATGATCCCACAGTATGGGAAGGTGGGTGTGAGGATCGATTAGCCGCTTATTATACTAGCTAAGGCGCTAAAAGTGGCGTCCTTTATAAATAGGAGCGGACGAGGGTGGGTTCTTACTGTGGAAGCCTTTTCAGGGCCTTATTGCTGCTTTTACTCAGATGATTCTCTGGCCCTTTCTCGGATGACATGTACCGGCAAAACATAATACGGGTCTGGATCAGTAAGATGGTATTCGCATTCGGTAATTGCTTGAATGGCCCTATGTGGGCATTGTGAACAATTCCAGGACCGCCAGGAATTCTCTATCGCGTAATCCAGGCAATCATTATAGTTCGGACAATAGATATTTCTCTCTCCGTGTTTGGGCTTCGGGTTTGCCTTTGAGTCCATAGCGCACTCCTATAGATGCTTAGCATGATATGGTATAGCAATAGCTATGCCAATACGCCATCACGTGCGAAACTTTTAACCCTATGGACGTAACGCTTAACAAGATCTGCTATCCGAATGTAGGAATCGAATGCATCAATTTGTCTAACAAGCTGATATTTAAGTACTTATAAGCGTACCGCGCCTTATTACAAGGACTGCCGGTTCCTATGCTTACATGACACTACAACGCTTAGGGTATACCAAGATGGTCAGTATCTTCTTAACTCATTGAAATGAGTGGTCAGGTACCGGCAGGGTTGGCTGTTCAAGAAGCTTGAAAATATGTATATGAGAATCTATATTACGCTACGAATACAGGGTTAACAGGAGGTGCCGGAGGAACTCCTGAGGCGGGTTACTGGAAACAGAGAACTGGAGCACCCGAGCAATGAAAATTGGCTACGTGTCAACCTACCTTCCTCAACAGTGTGGGATAGCTACGTATACGGATTACCTTATTCGTGGTATCAGAGGAGTGCATTCTTCTTTAGAAATTAAGGTCATCGCGGAGAAGGGAGCATCCCCTGTTCAGGGGAATAGATTTGAGGTAATCCCCTGTTGGGATAGAAGTGAGGATTATGTAGACCCTATTATTTCAAACATAGGGGACGTTGATATAGTCCATATTCAGCATGAATACAGTATATACAAGTTTGATGATAGATTGCCATCCATGCTCCAGCGCATAAGTACAAACACCAAGAAGATAATAACCATCCATTGTGTAAGGCCTGCTCAGTTTTCGGAAAGAGGAGCAGTAGATGAAGACTTCGCCGCGAGGATTGCCGGACTTGCAGATGCGGTAATCGTACACCTTCCCACCCAAGAGGCGATCCTCACAAGGCTCGCAGTACCATCAAAAAAGATTCATGTTATCCCTCATGGGACGGAGCTAAGTGATGAGGACAGAGAAGTCTCGCGCGGAAGACTTGGGTTGCCGTTAGATGCAAAGATCCTTCTCATGTTCGGATTTATCAAGAAACACAAAAACCTCCACATCGTGCTTGAGGCCCTGGCGCAGATACTGGAGAAGGTAAGAGGTGTGTACTTCTTTATCGCTGGGGGCCTTGCTCCAAACGCATCAAAGAAGGATAGGGACTACGCGGAATTTGTGGCCAAGAGAATAGGGGAACTGAAACTCCAAAGGAATGTCATCTATCCAAAGAAGTTCTTTCCAAACGAAGATGTCCCCTATTTGCTGAGGGCTTCTGACATTGTCCTTTTTCCGTACTACGAGGAGGATAGATCTGCCTCCGGGTCATTGCATCTGGCCATAGGTGCCAAGAGGCCAACTATTGCCTCGAGAATACCCAAGTTTGAAGAACTGGGAAATATCTGCGATGATCTGCTTGTCCTTCCCTTTAATTCATCCGGAATTGCAGGGATAGCTATCCGTCTCTTTGAAGACCAAGAGTTCAGGCAATACGTGGTCAATCGCATCGAGGACCATAGAAAGCTCACCTCCTGGCAGGCTGTGGCAAGGCAACATATACAACTGTACAGGGATGCTATTGGCCGTACTATAGATGGGAAATAGCTTACCCGATTAAGGGTAAGTACAGCGTGAGCGTTTAATCCGTTTCCGAGGTGAATCTGGGGAGAGTTGATACGTTTTCTTGGAGCGTCGTGTAGATAAGATGAGTCTGTTTGAAAACATAGGGAATGGCAAGGTCTTAGAATTAGAATCGGGCGAGGCCATCTTCAAGCTTGATTCCTATGAGGAAAATCCCATCGTGAGACCTCAAGACCTCGGGCTCACGTGGAGAGAGAACAATGAGATGAAGATTGGTGCGGTATTCAATGCTGGTGCGGAATTCTTTGAGGGCAAGATGATACTTCTGCCGAGATGCCACAGAAATTACCGAAAGGGCAGGTTCTTCGACGAGAGGCTCGGCAGAGAGAGGGATTGCCTCGAAGACTACATTTCTGAGGTCTGGCCTTTGATAAGCCATAATGGCATTGAATTTACCCGATTTCAGAACGTGGCTATCCGCGGCGATGGCACTGACCACCAGGACTTCGTCTACGGGATAGAGGATATGCGGATTATCAGGTACGAAAACAGGTACCTGTTGGTCGGATGCGGAAAGGTAAGGCCGCCATTTAAGTGTTCAAATGCCGACAGACTTGCTGTCTATTCGACAAAGGATTTTGTGGACATCACCTACCACGGCACAGTCGAACCCTTTGACTCTCGCAATGCCGTGCCGTTTCCCGAGCACGTGAACGGGAACCTGTTTATATTGCTCAGGTTTCACCCCAACATACATATTGGTCTCCTTAGAGCAGGCATCGATCAACTGCTTGATCCTTCCAGGCACAGAGACAAGTGGGAGGAAATCTACGCACACCGGAGCGAGAATTTGCTCTTGAAGGCAGGGCAATGGGGACACGAGAATGAGAAGATTGGCCCAGGGCCACAGCTCATCAAGACGGATAAAGGATGGCTCCTCATCTATCATGCCGTTGGCAGGATTGAGATGAACGTTTGTAGGGCCTATGGCCTCCCCAAGCAAATAGAAAGAGGCTACTCCATCTGCGCTGCCCTCTTGGATTTGAATGAACCCCGGAAGGTCATTTGCAGGACCCAGAGTCCCATCTACATCCCCTCAGCCCCCTATGAATTGTATGGGAGCAAGGAGTATCCGATAGATGTGCCTGCCGTCGTCTTCCCCGTGGGTGCTGTCGAAGTAGAGAACAGGTTGCTGGTCTATGCTGGAGCCGCTGATAAATACACTATTCTCCTAGGTTGTCGATCGGATAAACTCATAGACTATTTGTTTGAATGTTGCAGGTTATGAGATATTTCATCAGTAGAGGCTGTGGCACCGCCTTCTTCGATGGCTTTCTTCGATTTCTCATCTTGGTCATGCATTCCTGGACAAACTGCCATCACAACATCGGCTTCTGAGTCCTTGGTTATTTCATGGGGAGTCTAAAATTAGGAACTTAGAGTTCCGATATTCATGAAAGCCAGAACCGCTAGTTCTGCTTTTTAGATGGTCAGTGAAAGTAATTAGCTTCGTTTATCTGTTCGTATGGGTGCGGGATAGCCTCTAAATGTGGGAACTACAGATTCCGAAAGTTTTCCTGGAGAAATCTAGAAAATAAAAAATAGAGTTATCAATTTAAAGCATGCAAATTGTCATTTAATTACTTGATTTATATAATGCTTCTGTTGTATAAGTAGTGGACCATTAAACCTTATGCAACGGAGGTAAAGGATGTATACTTCGATGACACCTAGACAGTTCAGACGCCGGTTTCGCACCGAGCGTGATTGCCTGAGATATCTTATCAAGCGCAAATGGCCCGATGGCTTCCGTTGTCCCCGGTGTGGCCATGATCAGGCCTGGCTCATCAGCTCGCGGAGGAAGTATCAGTGCAAAAAGTGTAATCATCAGACCTCTCTCACCGCCCATACCATCTTTCACAAGACACGAAAGCCCTTGAGGGACTGGTTTTGGGCGATCTTTCTGGTGGCAACCCGAACCACGGGCTCCTCTGCCCGTCAACTCCAATATGATCTCGGTATCTCCTATCCAACGGCCTGGAGCTGGTGCCATAAGATCCGAAAAGCCATGGAGGATCGAGATACCCGCTATACGCTCCGGGGTATGGTTGAGCTCGATGATACCTATATTGGAGGCAAGAAACAGTCCGGGAAACGGGGCCGTGGTGCCAGAAGTAAAGTGCCGGTGTTGGTCGCTGTAGAGTCCCGGCCCCAGGGCTGTGGTCATGTGGCGTTGCGCAAGGTTGCATCGGTCAGCTCCTCACAGGCACAAGGGTTTCTCGCTGATAATGTTACAGACGATACCCTGATTTTCTCGGACGCCTTTTCTTCCTACCGCTCCTTATCCCAGGGGCTCCCTCTCTATCCCCTGACCGTAGGAAATGGTCAGCGGGCGGTCGAGATCTTTCCGGATGTGCATCGCGTCATCGCTCGACTGAAGACCTGGATTCGGGGAACCCATACGCATGTATCGAGCAAGCATCTGAACCGATACCTCGCCGAGTTTTCCTATCGGTTTAATCGTCGGTTCAAACAGCCTCGCGATACCATCTTTGATCGTCTGGTGACGGCTTGTTGTGCTACGCAAGCGGTTACCTATAGACAACTGGTTTCTGCTCTAAGTTGATAACTCTAATAAAAAATATCAGAAACTTAATCATTGGCTTGATCTTTGCTATCTTATGTTTAATTTTCGGGAAGATGCGTAATTGCTAAAAGGGGGTGATGGGAGTGAAAATCGCCATGATGTCGGCATGGAATGAGGATTCAGGGGTTTCGATTCATGCCGAGTTGATCGGTCGGGAATGGGTGAAGATGGGTCATGACCTAAAGGTCTTCTCCTTTTTCACCCACGACTTTCACGGAACGGCAATCGTCGGGAAGGATGAGGATTACGTGGTGAGGTGTTTTACGACTTCCGGGGCCGATTCTCCGTATCTTGACCCTCGCCCTATTCTGCAGGCCGATTTTGGAATCTTCGTCACGCAAGACCTGGGCATGCTGCCAAAGGATTGCCTGGGAAAGATATTTCATCATATTCAGAGAAAGGCGAACACGGTTACGGTGATCCATGACAACAGGCCTTCAAATGATCCTTCCTTTTACCAGTTTGAATGGGATCGCATCGTGTGCTTTGATCGGCGTTACGAGGAATTCTTAAAGAAATACCACCCTGAAGAGAAGATCTGCCTGATCCCCTTTCCTTGCATGCCGCTACAAAGAGGTGATAAGGAGGCCTCAAGGGCAAAACTGGGCCTTCCTCAAGATAAGAAAATCATCCTGGTCTTTGGGCAGAGACTGAAGGAGCATCTTCCGGTTTTACCTCACATTCGGGATCTCAGCCGCCAAATTCCATGCCTGCTCCTGGTGGTCTCTCAAAAGGACTTGGAGGTATTACAAGGTATGGGAATAGGGGACATAGAGATTCGGCGGGAATCCCCCTCAATAGGCAGGCTCTATGATTATCTTCATGCCTCTGATGTTTTGATCATTCACCGCTCCCCATGCAATGGGGTGGTTGTATCGAGTACGGCCTATCAGTGTCTGGGATCGGGATGTCCGATCCTTGCTTCGAATACCAACTTCTTTGAAACCATGAGGGATGTCGTGGTTACATATTCGGACTTCGAGGAATTTAAGCTCAACCTCAAGGACCTGTTGACTGAGGGGGCGAAATACCGGACATCACAAAGGGCTTTGGGGTCTTTTTTAGAATTAAACTCAGCTGAAGCCGTGGCAAGGCGATACATTGATCTGTTTGAAATCATGCTGGAAGAAAAGGGAGTGGAAATTTCGCCGGAATTCGTCGGGCTTGCTCCCTCTCTGAAAAGCAGGGATCAAATACATTCTCAGCTTGTCACCAGGTCTCGGGCTATGAATCTTCAATCTTCGGTTGCAGAGGGCATGTCGAAGCTGCAAAATGTACAAGGGATTGAATCGCGACACAGGACCGTGCGTCAGTAAGAGGGGTGTCCGCCAATCACCTATTGTATGTGTGAAGTGGGGAGAGGGGTTATGCGCATTGCAATGATGACAGCCTGGAACACGGACTCCGGAGTAGCAGTGCATGCGGAGCCATTGGCAAAAGCCTGGAGGGAAATGGGATGTGAAGTGACCGTATTCACCCATACAAAAGACGATTTTCATGGAGGGGGGTTTACCAGGGAGGAGGATGAGGATTACGTCATAAGATGTTTTGGTACACAAAAGACGAATTTTTTGGACCCCCGGCCTGTTCTTACGACGGACTTCGATGTGCTCGTCGTCCAGGATCTGAGGATGCTTCCGGTGGAGAGCCTTTCAAAGATATACCCGCTGATCAGGCATCGTGCCAGGACAGTGCACGTAGTCCATGAAAATAAACTCCCCCAGGAACCGTGGTTTTACCAGTTTGATTGGGATGGAGTGGTATACTTTGATGAGAGGCAGGAATTCCTGAATGATGTATACCCACATGCCAAGCTTATCGCCTTTCCCTGTTTTCCAATCAGGAGTGGTGATAAGAGGGAGGCTCGAGAGAAGCTCAACCTGCCGGTCAATAAGCATATCGTCTACATCTTCTGTCATAGAGGGTATGAGCCCTTTCTCCGAGATCTGACGAAGGAGCTAAAAAAGGGGACGACCTTGCTTTACGTGGTCCCTGTTGGGTATCAGATGGTTGAAAAGGATGACCCTCCGCCATGGATGCTTATCCGAGAGGAGGAGGTGCTCTCAGAAGAGCGCTTTGATGATTACCTCTTCGCATCCGACTGCCTCATCTTACATAAATTTCAGAGCCTGTATCTAGGGGTTGTTTCCTCCACTGCCTTTCAGGCCATAGGTGCAGGATGCCCAATCCTGGTACCTGAGGGATCGGACTACTTCCGGCCTTTGCAGAGCGAGCTGTTGCATTATAACGATGTTTCAGAGCTCAACAGAATGTTGATCAGATTATTTCGGGATGAAGAGGTGCGCAAAAATCTCCTTGATGCAGCCAATGGATTCGTTACGATGAACTCTCCTGAAATCATAGCAAAGCTCTTTATTGATTTCTTCGTTGAACTTGGGAGGCCAGGATAATCAGGCATGAAAGTCGGCGGTTTTCCCCTCGGCCCATTTGAAGACTATTCAGGCAACCCCATCTTGGCGCCCTCAAAAGGGTTCCAGTCAAAAGGTGTATTCAATCCCACTGTGATCAAGGAGGAGGCTCGTTTCTGGATGCTTTACCGTGCTGAGACTGAGGATGGCCTAACGGGAAGGATTGGAATTGCTGAAAGCAGTGATGGGTTTCATTTCACCCCTCATGATGAACCTGTGTTGAGTCCTGACGAAGATTTTGACAGAGGAGGCTGTGAAGACCCGAGGGTAGCCAAGGCCGGAGACACCTACTTTCTCATCTATGTAGGGAACAGCCAGAAGTACCATGTCTCCAATATCTGTCTGGCAACCTCAAATGATCTCCTCCACTGGAGAAAACACGGTCCAGTTCTGGAGGCAAGAGAGGGTAGGTGGGACAGTGGTCAACTGAAGGCGGGGGTTATTGTGCCACAGAAAGTACAGGGAAGATATATCATGTACTTCATGGGCGAAGCCATGCCGTGGACTTCTGCAATCGGGATAGCTTATTCCGAAGACCTCTACTATTGGGAGGAGCCCCTGCATGAGCCAGTTTTACTGCCTCGAGATGGCTACTTTGATTCCCAGGGGATTGAACCAGGTCCCAATCCTGTTCTAAGCGATGAGGGGATCCTTCTCGTCTATAATGGCTGGGGAAAGGATTGTGTCTACAAGACTGGTGGGGTCTTGTTTTCGATGGAGGAGCCTACGAAGGTCCTGAAAAGGACCGATGAACCAATCCTGAATCTATCGCGAGACTATGGACGCGAGTATGGAGCTGGAAATCACTGCGTTGCTGAAGGGTTAATAAGGTATAATAGTCAATGGCTCCTTTACTACGGTGCAGCGGATAGGCTGGTGTGCATGGCCACACATAAAGAGAAGGAATAAATCGTGTTGAAGAGATTCTTACATAACCCAATCTTGAAGCCAAAAAGGGAAAATGCCTGGGAATCAAAGCTTGTATTCAACCCCGCGGCAGCATATCACAATGGCCTTTTTCACCTGCTTTACAGGGCCGTGGGGGATGATAATATCTCGCGCATAGGCTATGCGATCAGCGGCAATGGCTTTGATTTCTTCAGAGTGGATAAGCCAGTGTTCACACCGAGGGGTATCCTTGAGAGCAAGGGGTGCGAGGATCCCAGGCTTGTCCACCTAGATAATCGATTCTATATGACCTACACGAGTTACTCCATGAAAGGTCCCAAGGTATCTATCGCCTCTACCAACAACTTCTTCCAATGGGAGCGGTTCGGCGCAGTCTTGCCCGATATGGACAATAAGGACGCGGTTCTATTCCCGGAGAAGGTCAAGGGGAAGTACGTCATGTTCCATAGACCCATGACACCCCCCCGGAGCATCTGGATCGCCCATTCAGAGGACCTCATCCGCTGGCACGATTCAAAGATGGTGATGGGCCCCATCAAGGGAAGGTGGGATGGGGTGGGAATCGGGTCCGGGTGCCCGCCCGTGAAGACGGAAAAGGGCTGGCTGCTTATATACCACGGGATCGATGAACTTGGGGTCTACAGGCTCGGGGTGGCCCTTCTTGATCAGGAAGACCCTTCCTCCCTGATAGGCCGATATGCCGAGCCCGTATTGGAGCCGGAGGAGGACTATGAGCTTCACGGCGAGGTTAACGAGGTGGTGTTTGCAGCGGGGATTTGCGAGATCGAGGACAAATACTATATCTACTACGGGGCAGCGGATAAGGTCGTATGCGGTGCCTCGGTCGAAAAGGAGGCACTCCTGAGCCTTTTTTAGATAAGGGTTTGTGTAAAAGATTGAGGGAAGGGAAAGGAGCATAGGATGAAGATTACAATGATGACTCGCTGGAACATCCCATGCGGCGTATCTCTCCACGCGGAACTCGTTGGGAGAGAGTGGGTACGGATGGGCCACGACCTGCAGGTCTTGGCCCCTGTAGAGCGGGAGGGCTATCAATGCGATGTAGATGAGCCGTATGTGAAGAGATGCTATACCCTTCGGAACAAGCCAGGCCATCTCTTTGACCCTAAAGCGTTTTTGAAGCAGGATTGCGATGTCTTTGTGGTGCAGAATTTAGAGATCCTTCCAATGGAGGATCTGTTCAAAATATACCCTCTAATTAAGGACAACGCAAAAACCGTTTTTGTAGTCCATGAAGGAAAACCGCCAAAGGATGTCATATTCTATCAATTCGACTGGGATGCGGTCGTTTGCTTTGATGAAAGATACAGGAAGTTTCTGAAGGATCTATATAGGGAAGATAAGATAAGGGTAATTCCTTACCCATGCCACCCTATCATGCACGGGGATAAGGCGGAGGCGCGAAAGAGACTAGGTCTCCCCCTCGATAAAAAGGTCATATTCAACTACGGTATAGGTATCTACCGTCACCTTCACCTTCTCCCCATTTTGGAACGTGCAAACAGAGATTATCCCTTGATCTTTCTGACCGTAACTCATATCCAAGATTGGTATGACCTTTTCGAGGCGGTTAAGGGAAGATACCCATTTATTGAATTGAGAAAGGGCGACATCCCCATCAGGGAACTCTATACATACCTTCATGCCTCAGATGCGCTTCTGGTTCACAAGGACTCTGCAGAGGCAATTGTGGTTCCGTCCACAGCCTATTTATGCCTGGGGTCAGGCTGCCCTATCCTGGCCTATAATACCAACTTCTTCGAGACCTTTGGCAGGGAAGTCTTGAAGTATTCTTCTCTGGGAGAAGCACTTATAGACGTATTTGAAGGAGGGGAGAGGGTAAAGGAGACCTTACGTATTGCAGAGCATTATGTGAGAGAGAACTCATCCTATGAAATCGCAAAGAGGTTTATAGAAGTGTTCGAATCTTTGCCGGAAATTACGGAACACAGGGCAGTGGCTTGAGCTCTGGGTACGGGTCCAGACTCCTCATTCATGCGTTGCGTCTAGAATGGCTGCTACAGATTCCCTTCAAGAGGGAAGGATCTTCTGGTCTGCTTCCTACTGAAGGGCGCGGGAGGCTCCCCATTTTATACTTGTTAGAGATAGTAATGTCGTTGCTAAAGAAACTCTAGTTTATGATATAACTTATAAAACAATGGCTGAGAGGCACCGATGGGATCAATCCTTATTGTGTCGAGGGAACAAGAGGCTTTCCGCGCGATCAACGCATGCTTTCGCCAAGGGCACAGGATTGATAAGGCATCCACTAAAGATGCCGCTCTTGAGACGCTCCGGAAAAGGCGTTCCGATTTCGTCTTCATTGATTTGGAAATTCTAAGAGAGTCAGCACCCGGCAGCGGATATAAGGCTGCCCTGGAGCCATTCTGGCATTTATATCCTACCGTTGAAGTCATCGTACTTTCAGCTCAGGAGATGATCAGGGAGGCGGTTATGGCCGTGAAGGCAGGTGCCAGCAACTACGTCACCTATCCCATTAATCCCGATGAGGTGAAATATGTAACCGAAAGTATTCATGAATCTTTAATGGTGCAATCCGAGCTCGATCACCTACGTGATCAATTCTGGCAAAGCGAATCAATGGAATTTATTCAAACTAAAAGCTCGCTGATGAAGGAAGTCTTAGATAAAGTCCGCTCTGTTGCGCCAACCAAAAGCACCGTTCTACTCGTCGGAGAAACTGGAACAGGGAAAGGTGAACTGGCCAAATTGATTCACCGGCACAGTAACCGACGGGATGCCCAATTTATCAGCGTGCATTGCGGAGCGATCCCGGATACCCTCCTAGAGAGCGAGTTATTCGGTCACGAGAAGGGCTCCTTCACAGGGGCAGTGAGGAGAAAGCTGGGTAAATTTGAGATAGCCAACGGTGGGACCATCTTTCTGGATGAGGTAGGTACCATCACCCCATCTGCACAGATTAAGCTCTTGCAGATCCTACAGGATAAGACGTTTCAACGGGTTGGGGGTGAAGCAACTATTGAGGTCGATGTGAGAATAATTGCAGCTACCAATACAGACCTCAAGAAAATGTGCGATGAAGCGAAGTTCAGGAAAGACCTCTACTATCGATTGAATGTATTTCCCATTGAACTTCCTCCCTTGAGGGAGCGAATAGAAGATATACCCCACCTTGTTAAGGTGTTTTTAGGGAGGATGAACAGATTTAATTCGAAGGATATTCACGATATGCATCCCCACGTTATGGAGGGTTTTAGAAAGTACTCTTGGCCGGGCAATATTCGCGAACTGGAGAATCTTATGGAACGGGCGTATATACTGGAAACATCCTCAGTCCTCAGTCCAGAGAGCTTTCCAAGCGAACTTTTCGGATCAGAAGCTCCTTTGGCAAGGGTCTCAGGAGATGCTTACCTTACCCTGGCGGAGGCGAGGCATAGTGGCGTAGAAGGGATTGAAAGGCACTATCTGAAAGAATTGCTTACGCGCAATAAGGGAAAAATTAGGGATTCGGCGGAAAAAGCGGGCATTACCACCCGGCAGCTGCACAAGCTAATGAAAAAGCACGGTATTCGAAAAGAGGAATTCAAAACAGTAGCATAGCAAAGAACGCAGGTCTGTGATTCGGAAAAACCCATGACGGTGAGGGAAGCGTTGGGGGCGGAACCCGAGGTTCTGATACGTCAAAGATCGGAACTCGGATTTCTTAATTTAAATTCCCCAGTTCCTTCAATATATTAGCCTTCCTTATCAAATCCTTCCTAGCCCGGGATCCTCTCTTTTGGGCAGACATCGGAACCCGGAGTTCAGTTGAGGATCTGCTGTACTGAAATAAATCCCGAAATATCAATATGTTATAGCTTTGGCACGCTGGATGCAGTATCCCTATACAATGGATCTCTTTTGGGAGAGGTGATGACAAGATGAAAGGTGGAAGGCCGATAACAATCAGAGGCATCGTTATCCCAGTTGATTGGGATGAAAAGGGCAAAGTGATTGCCGCCGCGGTTTCAACCTATACCGAGGATGAGTACCTTATCGATAACGACCACAAAGGAAGGGAATTGCTACACTTTATCCAAGAAGGAGTTGAAGTCAGGGGTATAGCGAGACAGAACAAAGATAAGAACATGATCACAGTGCAACAGTACATTTTGAAGAAGACATGGGAGTAGGTGGCAGTCTTCACAGACTGAGGAGGATTAGAAGTGAAAAGAGGCAGAATACGTCTGTCTGCAGGACTCCGTGCCATCATTATGGTCGCTTTGATCTCTGGATTAGCGATCTCTGGGGAGAGATTGACAATCACAGGCACAGTGAATGAAGACTATGAAATCGTGGCCGATGATGGCGATACATATGAGGTGAAATCCGATGAAATGGGCGATGAGGTAGTAGAGCTCATGGGCAAGCGAGTGAGGGTAACAGGCGTGGTTGAGGAGATGGGGGATTTTAAGATGATTACCATCACTTCCTATGAGGTTATTGGGGAATAACCTAGACAAAAACGGCCATCGGGAAAAAGAACAGAGGGGCTTCTCCCCTCTGTTCTTTTAAGGAGAGCTCGAGGCCGATGTCTTGCATGCGCCGTTCCCCCATCGATTAAGCCTCCTTGAGAGTTGTTTTCACCGCTGATATCCCTGATGTAACGGAGGGAATAAAACCGAGAGAACTGAAAGACGAGATGATCGGTAACATTTCATGAGCGCTCACACACAAGTTGACCTGAAATACTCGATCTATGATGGCATGTTCGCCAATGTTTTTGCCACCCTCACTGGCGGGGTATTCCTTACAGGCTTTGCCCTTTACCTCGGAATGAACGAATTTATGATTGGGCTTGTAGCATCCATGCCATTTCTGGTAACGGTATTTCAGCTGCCCGCCTCGTATCTTATAGAAAAAAATGGAAGGAGAAAGGAGGTCTCTTGTTGGGGTGCGGCCCTGGCGAGGGTGATATGGATTCCCGTTCTGCTTGTTGCACTTATTCCATTCTCACCGGGTTCGGTTAGACTATTGGTTATTCCAAGCCTGATCTTTCTTTCGTATACGTTTGCTTCTATTAGCTACGTGTCTTGGCTTTCCTGGATGTCAGAGCTTGTTCCTGATGAGATTCGGGGGAGGTTTTTTGGGACCAGGAACATGGTCTGTGGCGCAGCTGGAATGATCGTTATGGTGATTTTCGGGAGACTTCTCGACAGCATCAAGGGTCACTCACCTTTGGGATTACCCCTTGGATTTGTGATCACGTTTATTTCAGCCGTTTTTTTCGGCATGGTAAGTCTCCATTTCTTGAATCAGATCCCAGAGCCAGAGCAGGCCAGCCATTCTGACAGTTATTCTTCTTTTCGTAAACATATACTCCTTCCCTTCAAGGAGCCGAATTTCAAGAAGTTCTTGATCTTCGCCCTGGTATGGGGCTTCTCAGTTAATTTCGCAAGCCCCTTTTTTACTCTTTATTTTCTCAGAGATCTAAGATTCAGCTATGGATTTATAGCTACATTGGGCATGATCTCTGCTTTTGCTGATCTGGTGGGCATGCAATTGTGGGGGCGGATTTCCGATAAGGTCAAGAATAAGGCGGTCATTCGGTTTGCAGGTTGGGTTGCCATATTTCTCCCGCTGGCTTGGGTATCGGCTAGGCCCCAGGGTATCGTCATACCGATCATCTTACATATTGTCGGGGGTGGGTTTTGGGCGGGGATCAACCTCTGCATGAACAACCTCCTGCTGAAGATCTCACCGCAGGAAAATAAGGCCTCGTTCTTGTCTATTTATAATATCATGGGAGGATTTGGCGCAGCTATCGGCCCCATTTCGGGCGGGTTTGTTCTCAAGTCCATAAGCGGTCTAGATTTCCAACTAGCCTCTTGGACGTTATTTCCAGTCCAAGTAATATTTGTGACCTCTACGCTTTTTAGACTGTTGAGCTTCCAACTGTTTAAATATGTGCATGAGCCGGAAGAGGCCACGGTTGGGCAGATGGTGAGAGTACTCAGGAGTATTCGCGGGTTGAATATGGCTACTGGATTCAATTATCTATTACACCCATTCATCCAAGGCCCTGGGGAGTGATGCGAATTGTAATTCTTAATGAGCACCTGTCGCGAGGGCCTCGGTAGATGCTGACCTTAGCCCGGCGGAGGAGGGACGAAGCGTGATCATAACCAAGAAAGCCCACCGACAGGAACTGGGGGTTCCGATTCATCATACATCGGAACCGAGATTTCTTTTTTTAGTTTTCCTAATAATTTCAAAGTGTTCAGCCATCTTGCCGGCTGTTTCATGGACCATAGCCTCATCTTTTTTCAGCAATCGGAACCGATGGTTCTGATCATGGGCTCGTTCTGAATTTCAAAAATCGTGGAGAATCAGTAGGTTACTATCTTGGCACGTCTGTTGCTGTGTTTACAGCCGGGTAGTTATGATGCCGGCAGAAGGGCTCAAGCGGAGATCTTGGAAGATGAAAAAGGCTGATAAGCCAATCACGATCAAAGGCCTTGTTATCCCAGTTGACTGGGATGAAAAGGGCAAAGTGATTGCCGCTGCCATTTCCACTCACGACGAAGATGAGTATCTCATTGAAAGAATTTACAAGGGACAGGAGCTGCTTGATCTCCTCCGGAGAGAAGTGGAAGTCAGGGGTTTGGTGAGAGAAAAGCAAAATAAGAAGAAGATCAGGGTACAGGAATACAGCATAGGCAAGGACGAAGGATCGGCCGATGGCGACCGGGTACATTGTGAGGGAACTCGTAAAGATTGAGCACTGGATGAGATCATTAACGTGTTGGTGAGGCGGGATCTCTCGTGGAAGGTCCCGCTTTCTCTTTACAGAGATGAGGATTTTGGGAAATGCCTGCGGACATCTTTAATGCTGAGGACTTAGAACCCCCGGGTACCAGTAAAGGGCTCGGGGTATTGAACGTCAGAACGATCATTGATTCGAGCCAGCAAAAGAGAGGTAGCAGAGAAGACCTTGCACGAAAATGCCCTGACGCCTCCCGCTTCCGATCCAGCTCCCGTACTCTGTTATTCTGCAGACAATTTTTCCCCGAGGCAAGCGTCACCGACTGGAACGATTGGCGATGGCAGCTGCATCACCGGATCACTGATATAAATACCCTGAGCCGCATCATTCGGCTTTCTGAGGATGAATCAGCTGCGGTTGAGCACCTTGCAAAACCGCTCCCTATGGCAATCACTCCTTACTATGCAAGCCTCCTCGATAGAGAAAACCCCCTCCAACCCCTTCGCCGTACGGTAGTACCTGTTACCGCTGAGTATTTTCACTCTCCTGGCGAGGCGGGAGACCCCCTTGGGGAAGAGCACGACAGTCCAGTGCCCGGCTTGGTCCACCGATACCCGGACCGTGTCCTTTTCCTTGTTACACACTTCTGCTCCACCTACTGTCGCTATTGCACCCGTTCGCGCCTCGTGGGGGATGGGAGCAAATCGGCCTTTACAGTGGCTCAATGGGAAAGGGCTATCGCCTACATCGAAGCATCCCCCTCTGTACGGGATGTTCTCCTGTCTGGCGGTGACCCGTTGACCCTCTCGGATGAGAAACTACAATGGCTTCTTTCACGATTGCGCCGAATAGGACATGTGGAACTCCTGCGGATAGGCACCAAGGTCCCTGTGGTTTTGCCACAGCGTATTACGCCGGCCCTGACTCGGATGCTCAGACGTTACCACCCTTTATGGATGAGTATTCACTTCACCCACCCGGATGAGTTGACTCCGGAGGTAAATCAGGCATGTGAGCGTCTTGCAGACGCTGGTATTCCCCTAGGAAGCCAGACGGTTCTCCTTGCGGGGATCAATGACAATCTGGAGACCATGAAGCAATTGATGCACCGACTGCTCAAAATTCGAGTCAGGCCCTACTATCTCTATCAATGTGACCCCATTGCAGGATCGGCGCATTTCAAAACACCCGTGGAAAAGGGTATTGAGATTATCCAGGGGCTACGTGGTCACACCACCGGGTATGCAGTGCCAACGTATGTGATAGATGCCCCTGGAGGTGGCGGCAAAATCCCTATCTTCCCGAGAGCCATCCTTGGACGGGATGGCGACGATCTATTGCTCAAGAACTACGATGGGCATATGTATCGTTATCCGGATCCAGGCGGCAAGGTGGCCTCACAAGGGCCACTGAACCAGTCATGACAGCGACGTCAAAGGGATTATGAGAATAGGGATCACATACGACTTACGGCAAGATTACCTCGCCGCAGGGTTCAGCGAGCAGGAAACGGCTGAATTTGATCGCGAGGACACCATTCAAGCCATCGAGCAGACCCTCCGGGATTTGGGCTATGAGACTGATCGCATAGGCAATATCAAGAATCTCACGGCTCGTCTGGTTGGTGGCGACCGGTGGGACATAGTTTTCAATATCGCCGAAGGGCTCAGGGGCTTTGGCCGTGAGGCACAAGTTCCGGCATTGCTTGATGCCTACGACATACCTTACACCTTTTCCGATCCTTTGGTGCTGTGCCTCACGCTCCATAAGGCAATTACCAAGCGCATAGTCCGCCACCTCGGCATTCCCACGCCGGATTTTTTCGTGGTTGAGAAAACGTCCGATCTGGCAATGGTCGATCTTCCCTTCCCTCTCTTTGCCAAACCAGTCGCTGAAGGGACCGGCAAAGGTATTACGGCAGCATCGAAGATAATGAACCAGCGCCAGCTCATTTCCGTGTGCACGGAGTGTTTACTTGCATATGAACAGCCGATTCTCGTTGAGAGCTTTCTTCCAGGCAGGGAGTTTACCGTTGGGATTCTGGGAACAGGAAAAGATGCGGAGGTCATAGGGGTAATGGAGGTTATCCTGCGGGAGACTGCTGAGCCGGATGTTTACTCTTACCTGAATAAGGAAAGATGCGAAGAGCTCGTTGAATACCGCTTAGTCGATGATAGTGCGGCGGAAGAGGCGAGACAGATTGCGCTCGCGGTATGGAGAGGAGTCGGCTGTAAGGATGCGGGACGGATTGATATTCGCGCTGACGCACATGGTATGCCAAACTTCATGGAAGTCAATCCACTGCCTGGTCTTCATCCCCAGCATTCGGACCTTTGCATCATCGCGAATATGGCAGGCATGCCATACAGGGCTTTGATCGAAGCAATTCTCTACTCGGCTTTCAATCGGATTCAGCAAAACCAGCATGGAAGGGACCTCGCTGCATGTCTAAAAAAATGATCGGTGTGATCTACAATTTACCGGTTCCGGCTGGTCATCCCTTCTCAGCGGCCTCGCGGGACATCCTCACACAAGTTCAGGCTGTTGAAAAGGCCCTCAATGATCTGGGCCATTCCTCAATTCGCATACCCTTTACGAGGGATGTGAGCGGCTTCATTCGAAATATGAGAGAGGCAAGGGCCGAGATGGCGGTAAACCTGTGCGAGACGTTGGATGACGACGCGCGATTTGTAGGGCATCCCGCGGCTATACTTGAACTCTTAGACCTTCCCTTTTCTGGATCCCCCACCTTCGCCCTCATGCTCACCACGGACAAGGTCATGACCAAACGCCTGCTGAGGGCTAGTGGGATCGAGACGCCCGATTATGTGATATACGATGATAAAGGAGAGTTTGACTTTCGACTGTTAAGATACCCGGTAATCGTCAAACCAGTCCTTGAAGATGCGAGCATTGGCATAGACCAGGGATCAATTTTTAAGGATGCCAGAGCGCTCGATAAGGAAATCACGGAATTCTTCCACCGTTTTGGGACCCTTTTGGTGGAAGAATATGTCGCTGGTAGAGAGTTCAATGTTTCCGTCTTCGGATACCCCTCGCCCAGGGTCCTTCCCATAGCAGAAATTGATTTTTCCGCCTTTCCCAAAGAGCTCTTCCCCATTGTGGGGTATCGAGCCAAATGGGACTGCTCCTCCTTCGAGTATTACCATACACCGAGGAAGTTTGAGCGAGGGCTTTGTCATGCATTGCAGCAAAGGATCGAAAAAACGGCGATTGAGTGTTTCCATCTGCTTATGCTCAGGGACTATGGCCGTGTTGACATGAGGGTTAATGATCAGGGGCAGGTCTATGTCCTTGAGGTTAATGCAAACCCCTGCCTGAGTCCCGATGCTGGATTTGCAGCAGCCGTCCAACAGGCTGGCATGACATATACGGATATGGTCAAGTACCTCGTAGATTTTATGGAAAAGAGATAAACGAGCCATGGAAATCCGGCCTCTCATGCTTGATGACAGGGAAAAGATAGCGAGACTTCTTAGGCAGAGAGGAACATTTAACGAGAAAGAGGTCCAGGTAGCCTTAGATATTATCGATGAGACACTCCATCGACCGGAGAAGAAGGACTACTACATCTTTTGCGCTGTCAATGGCAATGATAGCCTTGCGGGATATGTTTGCTTTGGGCCCATTCCAATGACTGAGGCCTCCTATGATCTCTATTGGATTGTGGTAGGGAAGAGATTTTCGAGAAAGGGGCTCGGGGGAAAGCTTCTCGGCTTCATGGAGGGAACTGTGAAAAGGGAGGGTGCCCGGCGGCTTTATGTGGAAACTTCATCGACCCCTCCATATGAGCCTGCGAGGTGCTTTTATAAGAAGCATGGCTACCAGCTCGTTTGTTCCCTGAAGGATTTTTATCGGGAAGGTGATCACAAGATGATCTTTATGAAGGAGGTTCGGCACGGTGCACTGGGGTAAGGTACCATCTCGTTCGCTCAAAAGGGTTCACTCCGCGATCAACAGCCGATTTCCAGAACACCTGGAACAATGTCGCTCCTTTCTCCGGCAGAAAGGAGTGTAAATTCTGCTGAAAGAGAAATCGATGTACGAGCCTATGTCCGAGCCAATAAGTATTGTAGTCGAAATAATTCATGAATAATTCTGGCTATCACAGTGGAGGCAAAGATGCAATTGAATCTTTCCGCGTTGTCAAAATCCTATTCTTTGGTGGAGTTTATCCCAAGGGACGCCCCTGAAAATTTATGGACGGCTTATTTCACCCTTTCTGAGACGATTTTCCGTGAATTTAACCAAAGAGGCCGCTTGCCTAACCGTGAAGCGGCGAGACGACTGTTTTTGACCCCCAACACCCTCTATGCCGTGAAAAGATGGATGGTGTTCGACGAGGCGGAAGGAGCCATTGCTTCTGCTTCATTATCCTATGATACGGAGTTATCCCCGGATTACGAGAGCAGTAAACATATCTGCCAGATTTACATTTCGGTCGTTTCTGCTTATCGTAGGAAGAAAATCGCAACATATTTGCTGAAGCATATGATCGAGACAGCGCGCTTTATGGGGAAAGATACCGTCAGGGCAGACGTGGACAATCCCACGGGACTGGATTTCTGCAAATATCTTCGAGGCGAGTTGATCCATCAAGAAGTTCAGCACAGGCTATATATGGAAGACGTCGATTGGCCGCTGGTAGATAAGTGGCTTGAGAAGGGAAGGATAAAATCTCGGAGTACAAAAATCGAGCTTTTCCAAGAGTGTCCTGAGAGCGACATCGATGAATTCAGCAGAATTTATACGGAAGTCATCAACCAGCGTCCCATCGGCGATTTGGAACAGGAGCTTATTACAACACCGGAGTCGCGAAGAATAGAGGAACGTAACCTGAAAAGAAGAGGAATCGAGTGGTATACGATGATCAGCCGTGAGCATGACGGTCAAATCAGCGGAATGACGGATATCATGTACAACCCGGAGGAACCATACAGGATTCATCAATACTTCACGGGTGTTTTGGGCAGATATCGCAGAAAGGGATTGGCCAAGCGCCTCAAGGCCGAAATGCTTATGTTCATAAAGGAAAGATTTCCGGATGTTGAACATATTACGACCAGTACGGCAAAAGAAAACATCCCCATGCGGGCGATCAATAAACAATTGGGTTTTATGCCCCAAAAAACCTGCTTCATGTTTCGATGGACCCTGCGGGATTTGGGCCGGCAGGTGGATGAGATTCTCTCGGGCTTGGATTATTCATAGAAAAGGGGGATAGTTTTTCCCTCCGGGCAAACCGGCCCTCCATCGGCGGCAATCTCGGCTTCGGACAGGCTACTTCCTTAATGAGAAAACTGAAAAAGGGTTATCGAAAGGGTTTCCTCTTGTAATGTGGAATTGGAGTTTTTTCAGGTCCATGACGATTGAGGTAACTGTCATTGAGGTGTCGTCCGTAAGCCAGGGATGAGAGAAGCGCTTGCGACAAATCGGATACTTTCCGTTTCCGTGATCTTTTAGGATATCCTTCATCGACGTTATAGAAGGATCATCGAGCCGGCTCAATAATTCTTTCGCTCTATTGTACCTGCCCAACGTATTGGGAAACAACATGAGGTCATAATCGACTTTTGTCAGGAAGTGATTCGTGTGGACAAACAGATCTTCAACCGGAATGGAAAAGTATTCATCCCCGGCGAGTTCGATGTCTACGCTCTCTCCATTACTATCCAAGATTAAAATGTTGCCGATTTTTCCCCTCAAATGAGACGTGATCAGAGATTGGGCCTCATTCAAACTTTTGCTATCAAGGATCGTCCTCAGCAGCACATGTAGCGGAACTCCATACGGTTGGTAGTTTTCGATGGTCATGAAGTTCAGACAAACACCGATACCGCAGTGATTCATTCCTATTTTGCCGATCATGCCGGGCTCGGTCATGGTCAAGATCCTATGGCCATCTTCTTTCTCAATATCCAAAATGACCGCCAGCTCCTCCATTTCACTATCCCAGTCCCAGTTCTGGCCGATCAGACTCTGTTTTCTGAAAGCCAGGGTGGTGCATTCCATCGGGTTGAGGTTCAACAGCTCTGTGCGACCGTTTAAGGCGTAAATCCAAAGAGGATCGACCTCTGCGGCTCGGGCCAGTGCTTCGATTTCTAAATATAGATCCTCCCGGAATGCCTTCGTGGATTTTCGGAACTGGCCGGCAATTCTTAGGATCTGCTCTTCAGGTTGAAGGAATTGCTTTCTGTAGAATCCGACCGTCCTGGTAACTGTTTCCTTTAAAAGGGCCCCATGCTGCCGGCCGCGATCCTCCGCTGCGCCTTGTATTTTGATAACAGGGAAATATTTATCCATATTCTTAGGTCACTTTTTGGATCGCATCACTCCCATCGTGGCCTGTGGAATTCAAGATCTTAAAATTGCGTTTGAGGACATATTCAAAGCCTTTTTTCGGTGACGCGATAGAAGCTTTTTTTGGGAGGGGGAATATAGGAGATTTTGACTTGTGTGTCAATGGGAAAAGCACCCTTACCCGCCTTCACTTTTAAGGAAACAAAAAATGGAGCTTACAAGTCTCAAGTCTGGCGAAAACTGATTTTGGGTAGGGAAAGGGGATTTGGAAATACCGCCGAAAAGGTTCTTCAAATTTCAGCGTTATCTCCGCGATCAGGGCTTTGCCGACATTGAAGTCCGGGGCAGAAACAGCTATACTTGATCCAAGAAGGACTCCAATGAACCCATCGTCCAAAAGATGCTTCATTCTTATCGTCTTCACGGATTAGAGCCGGAGACATGGCCCATTGCCACGTGGGCTGCTCCCTATTTCGTGTTTTCAAGGATCCTCTCCCTCCCTGTCGTCTCTGGCGGCCTTGGCCACGGCGGCAGGCAGCATGTGGCCAACGAATACATGACCGTTAAGGGGCTAAGGGACTTCGAGATGTTCGTAGCCACCTTTTTATACCTCATGGCCAATGAGTCTAACCAATTGAGGCAGTTTGTAGAGTGAAATGATCTATGAGGCAAAGAGGAGATCTGGAGATGAAGAGATATAAGAAATCCGTATTGGCAGTACCCTCTAGTTTCATCGTTATTTGTGTGATCTCCATGTTTGCCATTTCCGAGGAACGTTTAACGATTACGGGAACAGTCAATGAAGATTATGGACTTGCAGCCGATGAAGGCCATATCGCTATCGTGGTAGAACCTGAAATGGTGGAGAGATTGGATGAGATCATCGACGAGAAGGTAACAGGCTCGGTTGAAGAAAGTGAAGGCATTAAGATAATCACTATCAGTCCATATGAAGTCATTGGGAAAGAAGCGGTGACCATTATAAGAACGATCAATTCCGGTTACGAAATCGTAACTGATGATGGCGAGGTCTGTGATATGGGGGCACTGAGAAAGGTAATGCAATCATCTAGAAATTGGACGTGTCCGCACGGGTCCTTTTGGGGGGACACGCAAAGACCAACAATGACCTGGTGCATTATGTTGGAGGAGCAAGGCGATGAAAGACAAGGAGATTCGCTGCATTCAGTGTGGAAAACCGTTTGTTTTTAGTGTAGCGGATCAACGGCGTTTTATGAGGCTGGGATTTGATACCCCAAGGCGTTGCCCGGATTGTCGGAAGAGGAAATCGAGAATAATTGAGCTAGATGAAGGGCGGAAAGACGGAAACGATAGAAAGCGAGCCTTCCGTTCCTTTTCTGAAAGCCACCCGTAAGCTTTATCCCATGGGTTTTCACATCATTACGCACACATGGATGGGGCACTATCTGGATTCGGGTGTCCATTTCCTGAAGGGATCTCGGCGAAGGGCTGGTTGGGCTTAGGGCTCAGCCTCCGGGTTAGATGCTTCCTCCTTCTTCCTATAAACCCCTTTCGAGATATAGATACTAATCTCATAGAGGAGGATGAGGGGCAGTGCCATCATTATCTGTGTGGCAACATCCGGGGGGGTCAAGATTGCCGAGAGGATGAATGCGCCTAATATTGCGAACTTTCGGAATTTTTTCATTGATTCTGGATTAATGAGGCCAATCTTCGTCGCAAAAAAGACCACCACGGGCATCTCAAAGACCACGCCGAATGCGAAGAGCAATCTGATCGCAAAGGAGAAATACTGCTTTACAGAGGGAAGTGCCTTGATGTCCTCGGTTGCGAAACTAATGAAGAAGTTGAACCCGTATGGAAAGACGATAAAGTATCCGAAGAGAGCCCCGGCCACAAAGAGGATACTGGAAAACACGACAAACGGGATGACATATCTCTGTTCCCTCTGATAGAGGGCAGGGACCAAAAACATCCATAGCTCGTAGAAGATGACGGGTATGGCCAGAATAACGCCGGCAATAAGGGCTACCTTGATGTAAGCTATAAACATCTCGGGGAGACTGGTAAAGATGAGGCTACTTTCAGCAGGCAGGACCTTCGCCAGGGGCAAGATAAGAATGGAGAAGAGTTGTTTGGCGAAGATATAACAGATACCAAATCCCACACCGATGGCTATTGCGCAGACGACCAATCTCCTCCTCAGCTCTTCCAGGTGCCCCAGGAAGGGCATTTTCTCACCTGTCGTCCTCATCTTTCTCCGTCACGTCTTCTTCTTTACGAGCCTGTAATCCCATATCACTTGCCTCGTCCTCTCCTTTTGTCTCCTCCTCTATTTCGGCTTCCTTTATGAGACCAGTCACAGAGTCGGCCAATTCTTCCCCCATCCCCTTGAGTTCGTCCCCCATGTCCCCCATATCAAGATTTGCCTTTACCTCTTCGGTGGCCCTTCTGAACTCGGCTATTCCCTTACCGAGGGCTCTGGCTAAGTCAGGCAGCTTCTTTGGGCCAATAACAATCAAGGCAATCACAAAGATAAGGATCAATTCAGGCATCCCTATTCCGAACATAAAAATTCTCCCCTTTAGAGTCCTCTCGTAATCATCTGCCTGGCCTCAAAGTCATAATTCAAGAACCATTGCAGCCTCATCACAATTAGGAAACTTCGGGCATTTGAAGCAATCGGCCCAGATCTTATGCGGTAGTGATGATTTCTCTATCTCTTTGAAACCGAAACGGGCGAAGAAGCCCTTTATCAGGGTTAAGACAAATACCTTTGACAGGCCGAGCTCAGCTGCCTCTGAGAGACACGCCTTAACCAGCCTGGAGCCAAGGCCTCTTCTTTGACCATCTTCAACAACAGCTAATGATCTTATCTCCCCTAATTCCTCCCAGGATATACTGAGGCCGCAGCAGCCCAACACCACGCCCCTTACCTCGCTATTCTCTACAACGTAGAAATCGCGGAGGTGCTCATAGAGTTCACTTCGTGACTGAGGCAGCAAGAGCGCCTGGTCTGCATAATGGTTCAGGATTCCGTGGATAGATTCCACATCCTGGATCTTTGCCTTCCTAAGCGTGGGCAAGGATCTCTTCCCATATCCCCTTGATGCACGGTTTTGGTGTTCGCGCATGAGCAATGCAGATAGTAAAGTGAAAGATCGCCGCCTCTAATCACTACTTGAAGGGTGGATAATAAAGGGTTCGAAGCCCTCTCTATCCGCCAGACGCTTAGCACACTCCCTCACTTCTCTTAAGTTAGGGAATGGACCGCAGCGTATCCTATAGTATATTTCATCATTGATGCGGGTTTGATAATAGTAAGCTTGATAGCCCAACTTGGTTAATCTCTCCACCAGCTCTTCGGTTTTCCCCTTATCCTTGAGCGCAGCTACCTGAACGCTATAGCTACGGGTATCATCTGGTAAGTGCGAAACTTCTTTCTTCTTGTCTTGGTCTTTCGAAAAACGGTCAGATAGTAACCGTTTCTTGGTCCTCTCTTTCTTGCTCACAAGCTTCTCATAAAAGGTAAGCTCCTCGTCTTTGAGCGGCATTAGGTGATGGATTGCCTCCTCTTCCACATCCTTTGAAGCCTTTTCCTTGAGGGAGGAGAAGGAGCCTATAGTGCTTGGCAGGAAACCCCTGCCAACCATTATCCCCAGCGAGAATACCCAGGCCAAGAGAAACACAAGACCAATGGATAACAGAAGGAGAGAACTGAGCGTTAGCTGAAGGGTGTATCTCCTCCTTTCTTTCTTTGGAGACGATCTTCTGTTACTCATTGTCTCCGTCTACATTGCTTCGGGGGCACTAACCCCCAAGAGGTTGAGGCCATTTTTGAGTACAATCTTTACCCCGAGGCATAAGAAAAGCCTCGCCTGGCTTAAGGCCCTATCATCGGTAACGATCCTATGCTTATTGTAGTAGCTGTGAAAGCTGCTGGCCAGTTCCGGTAAGTAATACGTCAATCTGTGAGGCCCCAGGTCATCGGCAACTTCGTCTATAAGGGAGGGAAATTCGGCAATTTTCCTTATCAGGTCGATTTCTTCATCCAAGACCAATCTTTGAAGAACGAGATCAGGGTGTTCAGGAAGCTGGATGTTCTCCTCGGATGCCTTCTTAAAGAGGCTGCAGACCCTGGCGTGGGCATATTGGACGTAATATACCGGGTTTTCGCTGTCCTTCCTCTTCACCAGGTCGATATCAAAATCAAGGGGGGAGGTATGGTCCTTACTCAGAAAGACAAACCGTACCGCATCTACCCCAACCTCATCTATAAGCTCTCTTAGGGTGATGTACCTCCCTGATCTCTTGGACATCTTTACTTCAGCCCCACCTTCCCACACCTTGACTAGTTGGATTAAGAGAACGTCCAGCCAATCACCCGAGATTCCTTCCGCCTCGAGTGCTGCCCTAACTCTGTTTATATACCCGTGGTGATCCGCCCCCCAGATGTTTATTGCCTTCTTGAACCCCCTTTTCCATTTATCGAGATGGTAGGAGATGTCCGAGGCAAAATACGTGAATTGCCCATCCTTCTTTCGAATGACCCTGTCCTTATCGTCGCCGAAGGAGGAAGTCCTGATCCACAGTGCGCCATCCTCTTCAAAAAGAAGGCCCTTTCCTTCGATCAATTTGATTGCACCATCGATCTTACCTGATGAGTAGAGGTCACTTTCCTTATACCAGAGGTCAAAACGTACCCTGAACGTGGTCAGGTCTTCCTCTATCTCCTGGAGCATCTTTTCCTTACCCAGCTCAGCTAATAGATCGATGGCCTCATGCGTATCAAGGTTCTCCAATTCCCTTTCCTCCGGAATACCAAGGGCCAACTCCCGGACGTAATCTCCCTGATACCCACCTGATGGAAATGGATGGGATGGATCGGAGAACTGCCGCCACCTGCTATAGATGGATTCACCGAGGAGCTTGATCTGTTGGCCCGTATCATTTATATAGAATTCCCTCTTCACATCATAACCGCTGAAATCCAAAATCCGACACAGGGTGTCTCCCAATGCTGCACCCCGACCATGGCCGAGATGCAGGGGGCCAGTCGGGTTTGCACTGACGAACTCCACCAGTATTTTTTCCTTACCCCCGAGGGAACTCCGGCCATAGTCATCCCTCAGATCAATAACCTGCCATAGCAGATTATACCATTGCTCCCTGGTTATAAAGAAATTTATGAAACCAGCACCACCTATCTCGGTCCTCCGGATGAGGCGATCGTGATCTACTAAGTTGCTGGTAATTATCTCGGCTATCATCAAAGGAGAACTCTCCTGCCCCCCAGCAAGGGCCATTGCCACGTTAGTAGCAAAATGGCCGTGATCTGGGTTGTTGGGGACCTCAATGACAAACTCCGGTAAGGGCATCTCTTTTAGATACCCCTCCCTAAAGCAGAGCTCCAGGGTATCCTCAAGGATCTTGGCCAGCTTCTTCTTCATAGACGTATTCCCGTGTGTTTCTCCTCCCTATCGAGCAGAGGACCTCGTATGAGATTGTGTCAGCCCAGCGGGCCACATCGTCTGCTGTGATCATATCTGCTTTGCGCTTGCCCAAGAAACACACTCTGTGGCCCCTCTTTACATCCTTGATTGCAGTTATATCGGCAACTGTGAGATTCATGCAGATCCGACCGATAATCCTTGCCCTTTGCCCATGGATCAGGACCTGGCCCCTGTTGCTCATAGACCTGCTCAGGCCATCACTATAGCCTGCTGATATTATGGCTATTTTTCTTGCTCCATCGGTGTAAAAGGTTCGACCATAACTAATCGGAGTCCCATGCGTAACCTCCCTCACCTGCACGACCGAGGAGCAAAATGTCATCAGATGCCTCAGGGGTGGAGGGTTTGCGAACTCCGGGGAGGGAAGTGCACCATAAAGCATGATGCCCGGCCTCACCAGGTCGAGATGGGCATCCCTGTACCTCATGATTCCCGCACTGTTTGCGAGACTGTTCATAGGAAGCTCCAGGCCAAGCCTCTGACTGGCAGAAATGGCCTCCGTGAAATTCTTGATCTGCGTGTGGGTGAACAGTGGGTCTTGTTCATCGGCTGCAGAGAGATGGGAGAAAAGGCCTTGGACCTTTATCCCCTTCATATGGATAAGCTGTTTCAAAAATGCCTCGGTCTCCTTGAAGTCGATACCAAGCCTGCCCATTCCCGTGTCGATCTTTACGTAAATCTTGATCGCTCTTCCACCCTTCTTACCCTCCTCGGAGAGCGTCCGGGCAGAATCAAGATCGAAGATAACAGGGGTCAGGTTATAATTGAGCACCTTTTTCGCATCCTGGGGTGTGCTTATTCCAAGTAAGATTACCACCGGCGTTCTAATTCCCTCATCTCGAAGCCTTATCGCCTCAGAGAGGTAGTCCAGCCCAAGGGAGTCTATTTGGAGTTTCTCTAATTCCCTGGCTACCGGGATGAGGCCATGGCCATAGGCATCGGATTTGACAATCCCCATGATCCTGGTGGCCTGTCCCACCAGTTCCCTTACCCTCGACAGATTGTGCTGTAGGGCCGAGAGGTCGATTGTGACCCTGTTGGGCGATATGCTCATGGTGCCTATAGAAATAGACGATAACAAACCCAATATCAAGAACTATGTAGAAGCCCATCCAACTTGGTGGGGCCTCAAACGCACTCTCGTCATTCTCGGGTGAATATGGTATAGAGGGAGAGAAAATGGGCATGAGCATGGAAGTCTTCCTCCAGGGCCAGATTGAGAGAATAACCTACACCAACAACGAGAACGGTTACACCGTTGCCAAGGTAAGGGTACAGGGGCGCCGGGATCTCGTTACCGTTGTTGGAAACCTGGTGGCGCCGACCCCCGGTGAGATCATCAAGATGAGCGGTGAATGGACCAATCATCCGAAATACGGCGAACAGTTCAAGGTGGTTCGCTACAAATCCCTGGTTCCCGCCTCGGTCTACGGCATCGAAAGATACCTGGGCTCAGGTCTCATCAAGGGCATTGGTCCTGTTATGGCCAGGCGGATCGTCGAGAAATTCGGCAAGACAACCCTCGATGTCATCGAAGACGAGATTGAGAAACTGGCTGAAGTTAATGGCATTGGGGAGAAGCGTATCGGGATGATCAAGAAGGCCTGGGAAGATCAGAAAGAGATCCGAGAGGTGATGATCTTCCTCCAGACACATGGTGTGGGTTCAGGCTATGCTACGAAGATATTCAAACAATACGGAGGCCGATCAATACACGTGGTAAAGGAGAACCCATACCGGCTCGCAACGGACATCTTCGGGATTGGTTTTTTGAGTGCCGATCGTATTGCGGAGAGGCTAGGATTTGACAAAGACTCCGAACTAAGGGCGGAGGCAGGAATACTCTATGTCCTGCACCAGCTCGCTGATGAGGGTCATGTGTACTACCCTTATGAATCGCTCGTTAAGAAGTGCGGGGAGATCCTGGGGGTGAGTGGAGAAGTCATTGTCAAGGCGTTTGCTGCTATTGAAGAAGCCCACCTAATTGTCATTGAGGTCCTGAAGGAGGATACGGGGGATTTCACGGAGGACAAGAGGGCTGTTTATCTTGCCAAGTTTCACCTATCCGAGACCAGTATCGCTACTCGGCTGAAAACCCTGATAAACACTCCTGAATCCATACGGCGGATCGAGGCAGACAAAGCTATAGAATGGGTGCAGGGGCAACTTGCCATCACCCTCGCGGGGAGACAGGTGGAGGCAATACGATGCGCTCTTGAAAATAAGGCAATGGTAATTACCGGCGGTCCTGGTACAGGTAAAACCACGCTCATCAATGCCATTCTTAGGATCTTCTCAAGGCTCGGGGTGAAGACCATGCTCGCTGCTCCCACAGGCAGGGCTGCAAAGCGGATGAGCGAGGCTACTGGTCACGAGGCCAAGACCATTCACCGGATGCTGGAGTACAGCGTCCAGAAAGGGGGATTCCAGAGAAACGAGCTAAACCCCCTGGACTGTGATCTTGTGATTATAGATGAGGCCTCGATGATCGATACCATCCTGATGCATCACCTCCTGAAGGCCGTTCCTCCCGGGGCTACCTTCATCCTGGTGGGGGATGTGAATCAGCTTCCCTCTGTTGGGGCTGGAAATGTGCTCAAAGATATTATCGAATCAGGGCAAATAGAGGTAGTGGAGCTCAATGAGATCTTTCGTCAGGCCAAGGAAAGCCTCATTATCGTTAATGCGCACAAGATCAATAATGGCCTGCTCCCCTCATTCAAATCTGCCGGGCGAAAACAGGAGGACTTCTACTTCATTGAGCAGGAAGACCCGGAAGAGGTCCTCAGGATCATACTGGAACTTACCATGGAGCGGATTCCTCGCCGTTTTGGATTTGATCCTATTGACCACATCCAGGTTCTCACCCCTATGCATAAGGGAGTAGTGGGGGCCGGAAACCTGAATGCGGAGTTGCAGAGGGCTCTGAATCCAACATCAGATGGGGTCATGCGAGACACCAGGAACTTTCGGGTAAACGATAAGGTTATGCAGGTCAGAAATAACTACGACAAGGAGGTCTTTAACGGTGACATCGGGAGAATCACCAGGATCGATCTGGAGGACCAGGAGGTGACTATCTCCTTTGATGGAAGAGATGTGGTCTATGATTATACGGACCTAGACGAGATCGTTCTGGCCTATGCCGTATCAGTTCACAAGTCTCAGGGCTCTGAATACCCTGCCGTGGTTATTCCCCTCCTCACGCAGCACTATGTGCTTTTGCAACGTAATCTCGTTTACACAGCTGTTACCAGGGGCAGGAACCTGGTGGTAATGGTTGGCACTAAGAAGGCGCTGGCGATTGGGGTCAAGAACGATAGGACGCAAAAGCGCTATACCTACTTGCGACATAGATTGAGGTGATACAACAGGTTTTGCTTCGACCAGCATTTACTATCCTAGCGCCCCTCAGGATCGTGATCGAAAGGTCTTCTAGTTATTTCTCCTTTACCCTCATTTTCTCAGGGCGAATTCTCACGCTAGCCCTGGATTATGCCTCTTTCAAAATCCCAGCTCATGACCGTTGAATGTAAGGGTAGTAGCTTTGAGCCACGTCTAAACGGGCCAGCTGACCACCTCCCAACCACAACTGGATAATCTTGCTATCCCGCAGGTATTTTTCCACGTGAAATTCTCGGGCATAGCCATAGGATCCCATGAGCTCCATGGCCCTATTACACACCATTTCAGTCACATCACAGGCATATACCTTGGCTGCACTGGCCCTGGCCAAGAGGTAGTCGTCACCGGGATTGCCATATTTTTCTCGGTTATTGAACATGGCCGCTACAGAGAGGTAATAGGCGCGGGCCGATTCTATGCCAATGGCCATATCAGCGAGCATAGCCGCCTGGAGAGAATGGTTTCGTACTGCTTTTCCCCCATACAACCTAGTCCCCGTGTATTCCATAATAATCTCTAGAACCGCCTGGGCATTTCCCAGGGTCATGGGGGCACTGGTCAGCCTCCCCCAACCGATGTTGTTTCTGAATAGCTGCCAGTCAACCCCTGGCCCCCCGGCTCGATACTCCTTGGGCACCCGTACCTCGTCAAAATAGATGGCCGCATTTACATCGGTCACCTTCATGCCCATTTTCTCCTCTGGTTTGCCAAAGGAAAGCCCCGTGGTGTCCTTGGGGACATAGATAAGCGCCAGACCTTCCTCCTTTAGGTGAGGGTCGGTTGTACAAACGACACAGTACAGGTCGGCGATGCTTGCGCCGCTGGGCCATATCTTTTCACCGTTGATGACCCATTCATCACCATCCAGCCTGGCTGTGGTACGGATGCTACGGCCATGCTCGGCCGCATCTTCGATATTGCAGCCCCCTGCCGGTTCCGTAATGGCGAGACAGCCGCATCGGGGCGTGTTTTCACAGAACATAGGAATGAACTTGTCCATCACTGTGGTATTGCGCGCCCCCATGGCGGCCGCCATACACCATGGTATGATCAGGGCGTGAAGAGAAACGCCGCTATCCCCCCGGGATATCTCTTCAGCGATGGCACAGACGGTGGTTGCCGACCTTATCCCCAGACCCCCATATCTTGACGAGAACCCCCGCTTCTGGATGCCGAGCTTTACGAGTCCCGCGTAAGCCTTCTGAAAGGCAGAGTAGTCTTCATCCAATTGCATTCGGACCGGCATAACCTCTCCATCAATGTATTTTCGAATCGTGGTCAAAAAGGCTATGTCCTGCTCAGAGGTGATAAAATCGCCGTACCTTTTCATATGAGTTCCCTCCTTTCTGAAACCTATTATTATGCTAAGCCTTCGGTTCTCCCGCCTCGGCGGCAAAAAAACTCAAGCCCTCCAAATAATCCCTGGTGCTGGTGATAGTATTCCACTTAAACCAATAACAGCAAGATGTTTTGATAACCGTAAGAACCCAGCCCTTTTTGCTAGAGCTGGATCATCATAGATCCGATTGAGGTGCAATGAACGATTGGAAGTAAGTGAAGGTTACCGATGGAATATGCTTCGGTGAAGCTATTTAATTGCGATCGAAATGCAGGATAATCAGAATTGCCCCCGAGCTATCTAATAGCATCTTGAAGTATGCAGTTGCCGTTGTTCAGATTCGATCATACAGACTTCTATGATGGTCCTACTTTCGCTAGAGGAGTTTCAAAACAATATTGAGTTTCAATTTGATTTTCAGGCCACAATCGAACGGGTTATAGCGGGCAAGTGATCAGAAAGGCTTCAAAGGGGCTTCAACGGGGACCATGAGAAAATCATCCCCAATCCTGAGAGAGCCGAAAAGAAGGCTTGACATACCGGATGAGCCCTTATATGAGTAGTATGATAATATAAGTACGAGAACGATGAAGGTCTCTACCAAAGGACGTTATGCTATCCGCGCAATGCTTGATTTGGCCCTCCAGCCGACAGAGTGCCCGACAGTGATTAAAGACATCTCCAGAAGGCAGGGGATCTCAAGCCTGTACTTGGAGCAGCTGTTCGGCCTGCTCAAGGCAGGCGGTCTTGCAGGAAGTGTCCAGGGGCCCAAGGGTGGGTTCATACTGACTAAGCCACCGTCAGAGATAAGCCTTCTCGAAATTCTGCAAGCAATGGAAGGTTCGACTGCGGCTGTAAGCTGCGTAGATAATCCAATGCTTTGCCCGCGTGCCGACTCCTGCGCGGCCCGAAAGTTATGGATAAAAGTGAAGAGAGCGATTGATAGCGTATTGGAGTCAACCACCTTGGAAGACCTGGCCAAGAGTGAAGCACGGAGTCAGGTTGAAACGGGACAGTAGCCAATACACCAAGAAGGAGGGGAGAGGATGTGAAAAGGAAACTGGTTCAAACCCTATCGCAATGGTTGATCCTAGCGTTGGTGCTGCCCCTGATGGTGGTGGCATTCACGGTAGAGCCGGCCGAGGCAAAGTGAGACGATGGCCCGTTAAGACTGACCGTGAACGTCAGTCCAGGTGATCGTGGTAGTGTCAAGGTTGATGGATCTGCTCCCCCTTCTTATCCCGCCACTTATGAGTTCAAGGTCATTAGACAGGTTACCATCGAAGCGGTGCCGGCATCGGGTTATGAGTTCGACCACTGGAGCGGTTGTGTGACGGGCAGTATCAACCCAATATCTGTTAAGGTTGATAGCACCAAGGGACTGACTGCCCACTTCTCACCCCGATCTAGTCCGGAACCCATGGGTTCCATCGGTGACTACCTGTGGGAGGCGCGGGGCCGCGGTGGTATCCAAGATGCTAATGGGCCCGGCACATTCTAGAAGGATGAGTCGGGTTAAGGAGCTTAAACTTCGCAGAGGAGGGAAAACCATGATCAAGGCGAAAGACCTGATGACCAGGGATGTGAAATACATTCAGGAGGACGCCACCATTAAAGAGACGGTCATCAGGATGAAAGAAGAAGGCGCCTCTTGCTTCATCGTTGACAGGAAGGATCAGGACGACGCCTATGGCATCATCACGCGCAAGGATATCGTCAGCAAGGTGGTGGAGACAGGGAGGGATCTGGAATATACCAAGGTGAAAGAGATCATGACCAAGCCTCTCCTGATGGTCTCACCGGGGTTGGACATAAAGAACGTGGTCCGGCTTATGAAGATGGCCAACATTAGAAGGGCGCCCGTCTTTGACGGCAATGAGATAGTAGGAATCCTCAGCAACACGGATGTTGTAGAAGCATTAGCAGAATAGTTGCGCGGGATAAATGGACAAGTCTTGGTCCAAGCATAACTATTACCTGAAAGAGGGTTAACCGATGCTGAACGGAGAGAAAATCGCCTCAGCTAAAATATTCAAAGGATTGAGTCAGGAGGAGTTGGAGGACATAGCAAAGCTATGTGAGGAGTTAATTCTGAACGATGGTGATAGGATCCTCACTGAGGGGGAGAGGGCCGATCATTTCTTTATCTTGGAGGAGGGAAGCGTGGATCTCAGGTTTGAGCTGCCCTACCGCGAGACATCAAAGAAGATGACGGTCACCACAATAGAACCGGGAGAGTGTTTCGGGTGGTCTGCCTTAATCCCACCTCATAAAGCTACCCTCTCTTGTTATAGCACTGGAAAGTCCAGAGTTATCAAGATACCAGGGGTTGAGCTGTTGAATTTGTGTCACAAGAATAACCACATCGGGTTCATCATCATGCATAGGATCGCAACGATTATAAGCGACAGACTCACCAAACAACAAGCGGCGTTTATTAAAGAGGTCGGTGACAGCCTTCAGTTTAGCTGGTAGTAAACCTCCCTCTGCTAAAAGACTCAACTATCGTAATACCGCAACGATCTTCGCCATCAAATCTCGGCAACGCTGTGCGACGATTGCTAACTGAATCAAACGCGTTCTCCATCACCGGATCTTATCGATTAGCGTTTCAAATCTGCAATTATTGCGATCGAATCCAC
>Ga0209636_10000506_pt1 | contig 38389 bp, 36 predicted proteins | sample DeeMarSWOR152_54_FD_187464 | JGI IMG/M metagenome (GOLD analysis project Ga0209636, IMG submission 187464) | Marine sediment microbial communities from White Oak River estuary, North Carolina - WOR-1-52-54 (SPAdes) (version 2) | ecosystem: Environmental > Aquatic > Marine > Intertidal zone >... | reverse complement strand
CGATACTAAAATTTCTATGAAAATTCCATGCTTGGACAGTTTCTTGAAGTTTTGTGGAGTATCAACAGCAATAATATTTCCTTTATCCAAAAAGGCTACTCTGTTACAGATTTCTTCTGCTTCATACAGGTAGTGGGTGGTGAGGAGAACAGTTTTTCCCCGTTTTTTGACCAGCTCATCTTGGATGAATCGTCTCAAGTCACGGGCAATATGCACATCTAATCCTAAGGTGGGCTCATCCAGTAACAGAACTTGGGGATCGTTGATTAGTCCCCGGGCAACCTGCAGCCGCTGCTTCATCCCCTTGCTGAAGCGCTCCACAGCATCATTCTGCCTTTCTGAAAGACCCACTAATTCCAGTAATTCATCAATGCGAGGGTTCACCTCCTCTCTGGGCACGTTGTACAATTCAGCAAAGTATTGGAGATTTTCTCTGGCCGACAACCTGAAGTAGAGCATGCGCTCACCTCCTGCCACCATGTTGACCTGTTCCTGCACCTTCTTGGCATCATCTACCACATCATACCCTAAAACGCGGCCTGTTCCTGAGGTGGGAAGCAGCAAGGTGCACAAAATTCGGGTGGTGGTGGTCTTCCCAGCTCCATTGGGACCTAGCAATCCAAACAGTTCACCTTTTCTGACAGAGAAATTTACATCATCTAAAGCAATGATCTCCTTTTTCTTTCTGAAGGACAATCTGCCCTCGGAGGTCACGAAGATACGTCTCAGATTCTCACATTCTATAGCTTCCATAGTCTTCTCCAATACTGATAAATTATAAAGCTAACGCTTCTCCGTACTATTGTAACCTGGTGATACATAGAAAGCATCATTTACACTTCTCATTGGAGAGTTATACAGGGAGGACTAATCACACCGATGAAAGCAATTAGAGCAATGGTAATAAATCCAGTAGAGTGTCAATTTTTTCACCAGCATATTCTTGGTATTTGTGGTCACGGTCAATGAGAACTGCCCTGATCTGTGCCTGTTCAGCTCCCTTAATATCATCTTCCAGCGAATCTCCCACCATGAGTACCTCCTCTGGATGGGCATCAAGCTTCTTGAGGACAAATTCAAATGCATCAACACTGGGTTTGGATACCCCAATTTCTTCACTAATGTAGATATGCTCAACTAATTCCTCCAGAGAGAGTGCTTTGAGTTTGTCTCGTTGGCCATCAGAGGGTCCGCTGGTAAAAATAACTGGTATGATCTGTTTTTCTTTTAGTATTTTTAGAAGAGGAATGACATCTTCAAAGAGTTCTATAGCACAGTTTGCGTTTTTCATGTAGACACGATTCAATTCATCAGCTAATTCTTCAGGAAATTCATACAGACTGCGCAAAGGATCAGCATAACGACGGACACGATATTCTTTTTTGATAATTTTCTTGTCCAGAAATTGACGCCACAAGACAGGTTCTACCACCCGATAGGTCTTCCAGAATTGGTCAACATCTATACCATGCTCTCTTAAAATGTGGTTAACCTTACTAATTGCGTTTCGCTTTGCTTTTTGATAATCACAGAGCGTATCATCCAGGTCAAAAATTATATATGTGTAGCTGTTGTTGCTGTTCTGAGCCATGGAATAACCTCCATTGGTTGGGAATCCCACAGAATTCGTGCTCCTATGCCCACTGTTCCTATTCTGTACCACTTGCCTCTTCGTGATGTACACTGCAACCGTTTTGCTCCCTTATTCCAGCTGCCTCCTTTTACTGTTTTTTCACCATATCTGTGTACACCAGGTATTGATTGATGTGCAGTATAGAAATGATCCGGGTAGTACCAGTCCATGCACCATTCTTCTGCACTGCCAGCCATATCATACAATCCCCACTCATTGGGAGGATACCTTTTGACAGGAGTTGTGGAACCGATGTGTTCCCCGTAGTTTGCCAATTGGGCTGAGGGCTCCTCATCTCCCCAGGGGTACTTCTTCTTGAGATCACCTGAAGTGGCACACGCTTCCCATTCCAGCTCAAAAGGAAGCCTCCCTCCCACCAGAAATGCGATGAGAAGCGCTCCCTGCCAGGTAATGCCGCACACAGGATGGTCTTTGTACCCCTTTTTTATGCGGTAGCACTGCATGTCTTGATTCCATTGTATGGGAAGAGAAGGATTAAATTCATTGAATATGATGTATGCTCCTCCTTTTCCATTTTCTATTTTCAGTGCATTGACCATCTCCATTACAAATTCATTTGTTAACAATGTAGTAGATATGAAAAAGTCTCCAATTTCAATCTGCTTTTCTGAGATTGAATACAGCTTCTTTTCAACGTAATGGCTCTCTTTCATCAGGTGCTCTCTAATTTTTTTATAAGTATCCGAGTCGAACCATTTCTTCTCGTAAATGTGATTCAATATACTGTCTATTATCATGGGATAACCCCTCCTTCCAGGAATTCAGCACTTCCTCAATACTTCTGCGTGTTGAGTACGCTTTTCCTCGCGTCTGATGGTGAGAATTGTGAAAGAATGTCCATTGAGCATCAGTCATTTCATCTCCTAAAAAATCCATTAATGCTGGTAAGTGATCCTCAGGGTGTACAACAATGTCTTCCAGTCGAACTACTGTGTAGTCAAAGAGATTTAGCATTTCATAAGCGAGCCCGATTCGAATTTTCCAGCTCCAGGTGCTGAGCTGTGCAGGTGTTACAGGAATGACTTCTTCAGGGTAGTATTGATGCATGTATACAGGTATTTTTCCACTGTAGTTCCACAAGCGGTACATTGCCCTATTCACAATGGAATGGACTACTGCTCGTGGATCTCGGACCAGAAAGACTATTTTCAAATCAGGAACATACGCGTTCACCCATCCTAGCTTTTCAAACAGCATAGTCTCTTTCATTCCTCTGGCATGATCTTTATAGGGAGATACCAAAAAATCTCTCAAATTTTGAAGGAATTGAATCGTCTCAGGGTACGAGGTAAGATATGGGTGCAGTACAGTGTCATCAAACTCCTCGGCAAGCCAGGGAACAAGATCAATATCTCTGAAAATTCCACTGTGCATGGAAAAGGGTTCACTAATGCATTCATACCGGGGATGTGCCTGAACTAGATCATGCACAAAATTGGAACCAGATCGGTGGTGGCTAAGGATCATAAATGGGCAGCGCATACTATCCTCTCAAAGAACACTACATTTTCACCATAAAAAGGTATCTGTTTCTAACTACTAGATGAGGTGATGCGCTTTCAGAAAGGATTTCAGGGTTCCATTCCATGGGTTCCCGTACAAAGTGTACCATTTTTTCTGCACCAGAAGATCTGTGACCCGATCATTGTGTGCTGGCGTCATTTCCAGGAGGTTTAATAACCAATGGGGGTCTACTCTATCAGAAAAGGTGGTTATCTCTTCTTGGACTATTTTTTTCCTTTTTTGAGGCGGCACTTCTCTTAAAGTGAGGGTGCTCACTGCAGGATCTATGTGTACCTGTACGACTGCAGATAGAGATGAAGAAGGAATAACAGCCCGGCCAAGGTGTTCTGCCAGTTCTTCTGGCCAAAAATACGCCTTATCATTGATGATCCTCGTTTTTTCATTGACTGGGATTTCATCACAGCACTGCAGTGCTCCAAATCCAATAGACACAGCGTAAGGAAGTCCCCACACAGTAAGCGTATCATTGTTTACGCTGAGCAGTGTTTTATCATTTGCTAGAAAAGCAGAACCTTCAACTTGCTTTAAAAAGGCAAGCATGAAGGATGTTTTGCCCGCATTTTTGCCTCCCACAAAGGCGATTCCATCCTCTTTTGCAGCAACAGACATGTGAACTTTTCTCATTTCACTGGTCAGCCCCACCAGAGTTCCTCGGACTAATCGGAGGAGATCTAGTTTTATTGCAGTCGAGAATTTCTTGCACATGTATTCTATGGAGTATTGGTCTTTCAAGGTTTCTACAGCGTACACAGTCTGCAATTCTGGTGATACAATAGTCGTTCGACCTGGCGCTTGAGCAACTATTCTGCCTGTTGCTTCGCAGTGCAATTGAATTGAGGGGGCACTCCCCTGGTTCTGTAAGAGATGAGTAACAGTGTTGGGATTTTCTTCCACAGAAAAATTGATGTGAGCCTCTGATTCCCTCTTGACAATAGTGAAAAAAGGGGTAAGAAGGGGAGTCCATTCCCTCAGTAGATCAATATGCGTGGTGACTGTGCATACATGATCCAAGAACTGGATACAATATGTGTATGGTACTCCTCTGTGATAATTGCTCTTGTGATTTTTCATGGCCAGTCCTCGCTGTTTCAGCTTTAAAATGACTTTTGGTAGTGCTATAAAAACATTCTTACTGACGGCTTTGGGATAAAATTCATTTTAGCTCTTTTCGGATTATGACATAAGTTCTCCTGCCAATATATTCTTTTGGAGCACCAACCTTTGCACTGTTACCAAAAGATGTTTTTATGATTTGGACTTTGTTAGAGAGATTGTATGTTGTGAGTAAGAATGGGATAGGCAATTATAAGACCAAATCTTCTACATTTTTCTGGCTACATTTTTCTGTCACTATCTGTGATAAGAAGTGAATTGTTGGTTCAAATGGCCAGTTTTTATCATATTTTCACCTCTTTATAGCTCTCTTTTGTATAAGCTTTTCCTTAAAATCTTTGCTCAAGAATTAGATTATATTTGTGCGAAGTATGCATTTTAGTCTGGAGTTGCAGGATCTGTCACTTGGACTTTACAGAGAGCACTGCAGCCAGAGCAAAGGTTATTAAGACCCATATTACACAAATATAGTGCGTTAGTACTTACTGGCTGATCCAGAGCAAAAGATTCTGGCGTGCCATAATAGAAAAAGGTATTCAAGACACTGTGCAATAAAAGAGGTGTAAGAAGTGAACCCATCTAACCCTACTCACAGGATTACCATTTCTGGAGGCGAGTATTATGTCTCGATGGCGTATAAGTAGAGGTCAGGCAATAGATCTCCAGGATTGGGCATTAGAAAAGAGCGAAACTAAGGATCTGCTGGAATCTCTGCCTGAGCTTCCCAAAAAGGGTGACATACCCCCTGGACTTTATGTCAGTTTTGAGATTGACAAATCAGAGCTTGCCGGGAATTGACTGGCCGGATATAGGCATTGCTGCTGTATATGCAGTCTGTAAAGATGGCCGTAAAGAATACATTGGTGAGGTTCGTGCATATAACTGGGAAGCTATCTGGTTGTCCACAGTAGATTTTGATGAAGTAGATGATCCAGAAGAATGGTGGGAATCTATAAAAGATGCATACGAACAACTTAAAAGGAGTGAAGGAATCTAATAGATCTGGAAAGATATCAAAGATTTGATCAAAGATTTCATCGAATTTCCAAAGATATGAACTTTTGCTTGGAATCTGTTTTTATACTGCTGCTTCTAAGTAGGTGACTAATCTTAGATAAGGCAAAATACCGAACCCGAAATCAAAAACCTTTTATATATTCCCTAAACTTATATGTAGGTTACGGCAACTTGACCTGAAGGAAGAATCGCAGAGCGAAAAATCTGAGTTAGAGGTGAAAAAAGAGATGAAAAATTCATCGCTAGGAATAGGATCTCGGTCTAGCAACCACCAAACCACCCATCCTACAGAGTTAGAACCTACTACCTCTGCAGCTGAGGAGCCAGAAACTTTCCTGAATCCTACCGTGTACTCCACGTGGGAGAGCACGTGAGAGAAAAAAAAGGTGAAAAGGTATGCCATCAAACCAAATTAGTCATCGGACATTTTTACTACGATTAAGAAAACTCGCACAGAAAGCACTTGAAGCCTATGGATTAGAGGATGCAAAACTCAGATTCTACACCTATACTGGCAATGGAATCTACAAAGTAATTGTTCCTTCAGATAGTAGATTAAAGAACCTCTTTGCTCCTGGACAACATACGTTGAGACTTCATCAACCAAATTACATGAAACCAGATTATATTTCTTCAGAGTTAGAATGGTTATCAGCACTCAGCAATGCAGGTATAGAAGTTCCCGAGCCATTTAGAAACTTGAATGGAGATTGGCTAACCAAAGTTGACAGCGAATACGAAATTCCATGCAAAAGGAATTGCACACTCCTTCGTTGGATTGAAGGCAGATTGGTAAAGAAGAATCCCCGTCCACATCACTTCAGCGCTTTGGGAAGAGTAATTGGCAGAATGCATGAACAATCAATACATTGGAAAATTCGAAAGGGGTTCACACGTCCCCATTGGGACTGGGAAGGTCTTTTTGGAGATGGTATAAATTATGGAGTTCCCGCGAAAGATGCACGTGATGCTATCCCAAAAACACATCAAAGAGCATTCAATGATGCCTTAGCCCAGGTTAAAGAAGTCTTTGAGCAATTGGGGAAAGGAAAAAATGTCTATGGGTTGATACATGCAGATCTCGGAGTGAATTCAAACTTAGTGTTTCATGCAGGAAAAGCATGTCCATTGGACTTCGATGATTGCGGGTTCGGATACTGGTTGTTCGACCTTGGAGTAGTCTTGGCCTGTTACTTCAGTGACTTCAATGATCCCACTCCCACAATGCAAAATGCTCTGATCAAAGGATATGAAGAGATGACCCCACTATCAGATATGAACATGGAATATCTCGACCTATTCATCGCAGCACGGTATGCTCAACTGATGTTCTTTTATCAAGGAGTTGCTATACATCATCCTCGCCATCGTGATGAAGCTGTCCAAGAAGTGAATCACTATGGGAAACATCTCAAACGCATTCTGAAGAAGATATGATCTCAGGACCCATACAGTATCACATCCTTCTGTGGCAGAAAAATTGGGAGCATTAAAGTGTACCGAATGCAAACACAAAAAAGACAAATGTAACCCATTGCAATATAGGTACTATAATAGGGACAGCATATCCTTCGAAGTATTTATAAACAGAGCTTTCCCATTTCATATACAACTAGAGGAGGAATTTGAGTGAAATATACTGATATATTGGTAGGAAAGCGGATAGAGGATACGAAACGGATAGTTCAACAAATTTTCGAACAGAATGGATTCAAAGTTGAATGGAAAGAACTGTACAGCGGAAAAGCTGCTCGAGGGAGTAAAGGAATGAACATTGCATTTGGGGCATTTGCTCAGCATTATGCGATCGACTTCCAGATAATACCCTCATCAGATGAAACGACTGCAATCAGATTGATCAAATCGAGTAGCGGATGGTGGGGAGGTGCTGTAGGGGCGCACAAGACTGAGAAGCAGTATGAGAAAATAGTTGAGATGGTATCAAACCAATTTGAGAAAGTCTGTCCAGAATGCACGCATATCAACAGGGCTGACAGTAGCTTCTGTGAAAAGTGTGGGTCATCACTTCTTGTTGTCTCATAATCTTTAGATATCTGTAAATCGGTATCTCTCCACGACAAACCAGGCGAATATGAAAAGTGTTCGCCACTTGATCTACTTCTTTACTTATTTAAAGTACTATTTCATGAATAGAATAAAATCGAAGCCAATTTATAAGAAATTTCAGGTTTGTACAAAAATTGCAAACCCAAAGTTTAAGAAGGGCAAAGACACTATTATTAGTTAAGAAAAAATGCAATAAATCTCTCCAAAACAAGGGTAGTATGGAATATTTAATTCCTCATCCCAAAAAAAGGAGGCGATAGAAATGAATAAGAAAAATATAAAAGAAAAGCAAGAAAAACGTTCGCGTCTGGCTTCAAAACATCGTATTCTCTTGATATCTGTGATTGTGACAGCGCTCATAGCCACCACATCAGTGGTTATTATTCTCACTCGGCCTACACCTCAGGAAAGAGCTTTTGATCTCTACTTTGTAGACCTGAAAAACAAAGGATTTCCGGCATCCAGCTGCACCATACTGGAAATGCGGAAAATGAAAACTGAGGAAGATGTACAGCCTGCTTTGGAAGAGTTTCTCGCCAGTTATGGGAGTTATGCAAGAATAGACAACGCATCGCTCCTTATGTCAGAAGAAACGGCTGAAAAACTTCCCTTAGGGAGCTACTTTGCACGCGTCCAATACAACTTGACGCCTGGTTCTTGGAGCATGAACGGCCCTGACGGAAGTAACGCTGAAATAATTGTCCCTGAAAGTGCTCAAACGATGGAAGTCGCCGCATTGATAGAGAAAACTGACTCAGGATTTGACGTCATTAACGAGTCATATCAGATGTCAACCCCAACTGAGTTGATAACCTCCAAGCAGAGTGGAAGTATCGAATACACCCTAGATGTCTACTATGACCTGGGAATATTCGGCGGCAGACAGCATGGGAACACGTACAAATTTAAGTCTGATCTCTCTGTTACGGGTTCTCCTGATGTTATCTATCCAGGTGGCTCACCACAAAGCTTTATCTTTGAAATGGAGTTCTACAGCTGGGAGGAGAAAAAGGAATGGTGGGCTGATACGTGGGACCCGTATCACATCATAGGTTCAGGAGGTGGCTGGCCAAATGGCTGGGGAAACCCTTCGACCCCTTGGGAGTCAAAAGTGAGGATAAGTGTGCCAGGTGCAACAACTGACAACGGAGACTACTTCAGCACTGGAAGCAAGCTACAGGGAAATAAAGGAAGAGGAAGCACGCCTTGGAGTATTAGTTTCGGATTATCCTATGGAGGCGACCTAGGAGTCAGCCCACCTACTCATCAGGGTGGTGTCACGTTCTCGGGAAGTCGAAGCGAGATCAGCATCAAACACTCAGTAGGATTTGGAGGCCTTGGAACAATCAACGACTGGGGAGGGATCTATACTGATGGTGGAACTTTCAGATTTGAGGCAAACATTGCAGAAGATGTATACCCAGGAAGCGAAACTGGCAGGCTATCGGCATCAGTTCCCGTCAATGTCGTGATTTATCGATGGAATGTTATCGCAACTACTTGTTGGTGTCAGGCGGGTACATTTTCTCCACAAGTCAAAGAGTACATACGTGGCAATTCCCTAATTCAGCCAACTGTATCCACAACAGTAACACCTGAAACGGGTGTGATTCATCAAGGAGAGACATGCACACTCACAGTGAAAATCACTAATAACAGCAAAGTTGCCAAAATGGAAGGCGTAACGGTGAAAATAGATACCAAAGATCTTCAAAATGTGCTGTTTGTAAAGGATGCACTCGAAAAGATCAGTGAAATCGGTCCTGGGCTACCTGAGGAGGTAACATTTACGTTGGAAGGAAGATCGGAGGATGAAATCGTTCCAACTCTGGAAATTGAATGGGACTGGGACCGCTCAATATTTACACTGCTTGATCACAAATCTTTCCTATTCGAAGGATCAGAGATAAAAGTACTCAAAAAACCTGACTTCAGTATCACCGCAGAGCCACCCAAAATTGCTGTGTTGCCAGGAGAGGAAGGCACATCTAAGATAACTTTAACGTCTCTTGGGGGCTTCAGCGATACCATATCCCTTGAGTATACAACCCGCAAAAGCAATATTAAGATAAGGGAAATCTCACTCACTCCAGCAAGCCTCACGCTTCCTGAGAATGGTACGGCAATTGCAGTCTTGAACGTCAGCATTGACTCGCGTTCTGCTCCTAGAACTGCAATCATAACAATAACTGCATCTGATGGCAGCATCATACACACCATAGACGTTGAGGTGGAAGTGCTAACACCCCCGAAACCTGACCTGAGGTGGACCAGCTTCGATGGCAACCTTCCCCAGGTAGGAGAGTCACTTCTTATTAAGGCGACCTTAACAAATGTTGGAACCCGACCAGCACCAGGAGGCTATACAGTCTTGTTAGAGATATTCGATTGTGCTCAACAGTGTGTCGTCTATTCTTGGGGCTTCAAGGGTATGGCATTGGATCCAGGTGAAGCAATGTACTTTTGGCACGAAACAAAATTTACGTTCAGCACGGAAGGCGCGTATTATCTGACATTGACAGCAGACTCAACTGATGATATTGATGAAATATATGAAGACAACAATACAGAATTTGTCGAGTTTTGTGTATGGAGTCCATCTCTTTGGTTGAGGAATACTGGAACCGAACAATTAAGAGGAGTACTGCCTGTTCTGAGCTGGAACGCTACTAAGGCTGAGATACGCGAGAAAATCAGACCTTTCCCACTCTGTTACTATGAGTTTCATTAGGAAGTACTATCTGTGTCTGGTGATATTATTTATTGTGATATCACCAGATTATTTCTCAAATTGTCATTGAACTGCAAAATGAAAATGCAAGCAAGAAAGTATTCAAAAATATCAAAAAGATCAAGAAAAGGATTTTTTCTACATCTTCTTCTGATACATCTTATGGAGCTCTTCCATCCGTGCTTTTCCTACAGTGTGTGTTATGAACATATTTGATCACCTCGCCCCCACTAAGATAAGGTATATATAAGCCTTTCTGAATTAAATATGCTTAAATTTACCTTAAAATGAAAAAATATGTTCGATTTAGCGTTTTTGTGATTTCGCATTTTTGCAAAACTGCCTTACAGCCAGGAACCCATGCGTGAGATTCTCCAGAAACAAAAGACAAAAGAGAAACCTTATAAAAAGCAGTTTACATAAGTCAAAAATGGAGGAATCATCATGGATGAACAGTACCTGAAAGACGTCTTTCCCCAGTTGGAGCTCATCAAAGATGCAGCTATCAAGAACGCAGTTATCAACACCTATTTGAAAGCAGCAGAAATGGGAGGATGGGATACCTTAGAGGGAATACCCTTTACTTTATTGATTGACACTCAAATCACCTTTGCAGAGCACACAAAAGCAGTTACAGACATGGCTCTTTCCCTGGGTGAAATCATGCAGCATTTTGTTTCGATTACTATGGACTACCTTATTGCTGGAGGGCTTTTACACGATGTGGGAAAGCTCCTAGAGTACGAAAGGAAAGGTGGAAAAGTAGTAAAAAGCAGGCATGGTGAATTGCTGAGACATCCTGTATCTGGAGCAGTCATCGCAGCTGAACAGGGGCTTCCTCCTGAGGTTATCCATATCATTGTGGCGCATTCCAAGGAAGGAGAGGCCGTCAAGAGGATTCCAGAAGCTATCATCATACATCACTGTGATTTTGTCCACTTTGAGAGCGTGAAAGGATAGAACAATACCCCAATACACAGGAAATGAAGTGATATCATGAAATCAATAAGTCACCAATTGGCTAAATTTGCCTTACAATTACAGTATGAAGATATTCCTTCTGAAGCTCAAAAAGAAGCAAAGCGGTTCCTTTTAGACAGTATTGGGTGTGCACTGGCTGCAGTTCACAACGAAGACATGGACAATGCATTCCAGTACATAAAAGCGCTGGGAGGACATCAACACGCCACCATCATAGGGTATGGACACCAGACCAATGTACCCAATGCAACCCTAATGAACGCATTGCTCATACGCGCGTTAGATTACAATGATATTTACTGGAAACAGGACCCCTCCCATCCCTCAGATATCCTTCCTGCAGCGTTGAGTACTGGCGAGTACAGACACTGCTCTGGGAAAGAACTGATTACTGGCATTGTCATTGCCTATGAACTGGAAATGCGGATGTGCTTGGCAGCGCATCCTGGAGTGCGAGAAGTGGGCTGGCACCATGCCACATTAACCCAGTTTGTGTCCCCCATTGTGGCGGGGAAAATGCTGGGATTAACAGAAGAACAGATAGTGGCTGCAGTAGGTATTAGCGGCTCTTCTCATTCCACATTTGGGGGAGTGGTTGCAGGCGCATTGACCAATATGAAGAATACTGCAGATCCCATGGCCACAGAAGCAGGTGTGCGGGCAGCTATGCTGGCAGAAACTGGATACACGGGACCAGTAAAAGTCTTTGAAGGAAAAGAAGGATTGTTCGAAGTCATTAATAATGTGAAATGGGACCAGAACATTCTTACTGACGGATTAGGGGAGAAATTCTTGATTACTGACTGTGAGTACAAAGCATTTCCTACTGAAGCATTGACCCACCAGCCAATTACTGCAGTGCTACATATCATGAAGGAACACCGCATAGACCCTCGAAATGTTCGACAAGTGCTGGTGGAAACTACCACCCGGGGTGCAGACATTTTATCTGATCCTTCAAAGTATAACCCCACCACCAAAGAGACTGCTGATCATTCACTACCCTACTGCATTGCAGTGGCAGTAGCTAGAGGTAATGTGCTACCTTCAGATTTTGAACCTGACGCATTAACTGATCCTCTGGTAAGAAAATTAATCCAGAAAATAAAGGTAGTGGCCAACCCAGAAATAGATGCGTTATTCCCCAAGGTGAAACGCGCTATCTGCACCATTACCACAACAGATGGAGAATACACACGACAGGAAGACTTTGCACGAGGGAGCAAAGGGTATCCCATGACCAATGAAGAATTAGTCAGTAAATTCAAGGCAAATGCATCCAGCCAAATGTCCAAAGAGCAGATGAATAAGATTGTGGATGCCACCTTCATGTGCGACGCGTTCACCAATATCTCTGAGTACCTGAAGCTGCTGATCAGCAATATATGATTATTTTTTTCTTCTACTTTTACTTTTACTTTTGAACAGTTCTTTCTGTTCAGTACAGGTACCTAAGTCTGGAACATATAAAAAATCCTTCATTTATGCTGCTAATTTTCTAGATTCGGTAATATTACAGATTATTTCCCTTTTAAATTCTAAAAATCTCCATTTTCACTTTATTTTCCTTTGGAATCCTCTATTCTCTTTCTAAGAACAATCATATTTACGTATGTAAAGTAACAGGCAGTTTGGTCACTTTCGTAGTGAAAGTATAGAAAATGAGGAGATGAAACACTGAAAGATTCTGATTCCATAAGATTTAAAAGGTAAATACAAAATAACGAACAGGTGTTACTATGTCCCATAAGAAAGAGTATGATGTGGTCGTTGTTGGAGGAGGACCTGCAGGGCTTACCACTGGGATTATGTGTGAAGATCGGAAACTCGATGTCCTTATACTGGAGGGAGGAACCTGGGGAGGGCTCCTGGCCACTTTGTATCCCAACAAGGTTATCCCTAACTATCCAGGGTTTCCAGAAGGAATCGTGGCCATCGAGCTGGTGAGAAGATGGTTAAAGCAGGCAAAGGCTTCCAAAGTTGAGATGAAAAACGAACGAGTCGTAGAGATTACTCCTGATCTCGTGGTGAAGACAGAAGAAAACAACGAATACAAGGGAAAGGTGGTGATAGTTGCAGTGGGCATCAGACCGCGGCAGTTGGGAATATCTGGAGAAACGAAATTCAACAAGAAAGACAGGGGCGTCTACTACTACGTGACTCATCCTGAAAGTTTCATCGGTAAGAAAGTTTTAGTTGTGGGAGGGGGAGATACAGCCATAGACGCAGCTTTGGACCTGGTAGACCTGGCAGAGGAGATTACTATCATACACCGAAAAGATGTGTTCAGAGGTGTCGATGAAAACGTTGAAAAGATGGAGAAAAGTGAGAAGATAAATATTCTGATGAATATAGAGCTGGAAAAAATCGATGGAGACAAGAACGTACAAAAAGTAGTTTTGTGGAACAACAAGAAGGATGAAACATTTGAAGTCGATATTGATGCAGTGATTTTGAGCGTTGGAATGGTGCCCAATACCGAAATATTCGAAAAACTGGGAATAAAATCGGACAAGAGAGGATACATTGTCACAGATAGAGATCAAAGAACGAATGTAAGAGGAATCTTTGCAGTGGGAGACATTGTAGAAGGAGGATTCAAACTAATTGTTGTGGGAGCAGCTCACGGTGCAGTGGCAGCCCACCATGCATACGCGTTTATTCACAAACCGTACTGGGCAGCAGAAGAACAGTGGGAAGGCAGCAGTTGATTGTAGAATTCTTCTTTTCTTTTCTCTTTTAGAAATGGGGTTTTGTTTGCAGTGAGCTGTGCGCTTTTAGTCCTGTATACTGAAAAGATGGAGTCTCCAGATGGTTTCAGTGTCTTCTCCTTTAATAACTGCATGAAGGCGCAACTTTTATAAAGGCGTCAAAGGAGGACGGAGGGTGAACCGAACCTCAAGCCGGACCCCCCTGTATATTACGGTAGCTGGATATACAATCGGATTGTATTCCCTTACCACGTATTTGGACTACTTTGCAGTGGCCTTAGGGACCACCCCCTTTCTCCAATCTATTTTAGTGAGCGTGAGGAATTTAGGGGGGAACCTGCTGCAGCTTCTCTGGGGAGTACTCTCCGACAAACAGGGGAGAAGGAAATTTCTCTTGCTTGGATTTGTAGTTTATGCAGTGACCACCCTGAGTTTTGTTTTCATTTCTTCTCCAGTTGTTCTGATCATGGTAGTGGTTTTACAATCTTTGCTGGGTTCCACCATCATTCCTGTGTGGAATGCATTACTCGGTGATTACAGTATCCGGAAAACCAGAGGCGCCTTCATTGGTGAAATAACTGCAGCAGGCACTATTGCAGCAGTTTTTGCCATTCTCATTGTGGGCTATGCTTCCGATTTTATTGAAGATGAACTCCGGCAGTACATTGTTCCCTTTGTAGTGGCCGGATTCTGCTTTTTCTTAGCTGCTGTATCCTCCCGGAGAATTACTGAACGAATGAAACCACAAACCTCCACCACCTCTCTCAAGGAGACTGTACTCAGAGATAAGACATTCAAAAAATTCTTGTGGATAAATGGAACCTATCGAGGAGTTATGGCGCTTGCCTGGCCGTTATTCGCTTTTGTTACAGTAAAAATTATCTCTGCTACCAAATTCCAGATGTCTATCATATGGGCAGTCCATATGTTATTTGCTGCCCTCAGTCAAAAGTATGGAGGGAGGATTTCTGATAGAATTGGCAGAAGAAAGTCCCTATTTTTGTTTCATTTCCCATTTTTCATGGTAACATTACTGTATGCAGCAGCAGATCACTGGTGGTATTTAGTGGCAGCTTCATTTTTTGGAGGGGTTTCAGTGGGTGCAGGAACTGTGGTTTTAAATTCTTACATCCTCGACTGCGCACACGAAGAAAAACGGGCATCGTATACAGCAATCAACAATCTGGTGTTTGGGATAACCTCTTTTTGCTGCAGTCTTTCTGCTGGTGCAATAGCTGATCATGTGACTGGGTTGATAGGACTGGTTCCTACCCTTAAAATGATGCTGTATATCATTACAGTTCTTCGTATTGGGGCTGCATTTTTGTATTTGGGAGCAGAAGAAACGTTAGAAGATGTCTGAAAAGGATACATGCTGTCAGCACAGTTATTTAATACTCAGCCTGATATCTTCTTTCACTGTTCCAATGCAAATTAATGAATACAATCCGCGGATACCTTTGATAGTGCCTATCTTTTCCACTTCCAGATTTCGAAGCTCTTTGTTGTTCTTAACCTTCACCTTTACCAGAATATCCCACTCTCCCGAAATCTCATGGACTTCCAACACTTCATCCAATTTGGCTATCTGTTCTGCAATTTTCCTGATATCTGAAATCTTCTCAATGGAAACCCTGATAAATGCAGTAGTCAGTATTCCCAGTCTCTCACTATCCAGCAGAGGGACCATTGCTTTGATTATCCTTCGCTCTTTGAGCCGCTTTGTCCGATCATAAATGGTAGATTCAGGAGCTCCAATTTGCGCTGCCAGATCTTTGTAAGAAATTGTGGCATCATGCTGTAGTTTCCTTAGGATATCCTTGTCCAGTTCATCGAGTTTTGAATCCCTCTTCATGAATAACCGTACCAGTAAAGATATTTATCCTTTTTGGTTCACACCTTGAAGAGCTGCTCTTTCCAGTTCAGGAAAGAAATTAGACAACGTATCCCTGCTGCCTCAAATGATCTTTAGGAGCTACTAAGAACTTGCAGCATTCAGACCCTGAAGCCTGGCACTCTGTTTCCACACATGCCAGATCATCCCGGTCCGTTAACACTTTCATATACGCTAAAAAGGTTCCTCTAGTATAGTCACACACACCTGCTCTGGGTCGATCTTCATGCTGCATCCATGCCCAGGCTTCAAAAGCGTACTCTCCTGAAATGAGCGCAGTAGCATTCTCAAAATCTAGTTCCTCCACTTTGAAATTTCCAAATCCACTTTGTATGTATGCTTCGACGCAGAGCTTGAACCCTTCAGCAGAGACTGGAATGACCCCTGTTTTCAACGTTTCTTTCACAAAGGTAGTGGCGCCTGCTTCACCTGCAGTGTACATCACTGTCTTTTCTACAGGACCTAATAATCCACAGAAAGATTTCCTGATACCGTAGAAGGCACCTGCAATATCCAAAACACACATTCTGGCAGCACCCACATTTACCCAGCCTGCCTTGACATACTTGACAAATTTCTCTTTTTGCTCCTGCTGAAGAAGCTGCTGTCCGGCCATATCTTTCACCTCTTTCAGATCGTATTCCAGTTAAAAAGCAGTCCACTGGACTTCTGCAGCTTTCCTTTATGTTCTTCTTTATAACATTTTTTGGTTTACCATGGACTGAGGTTGGTAATCCTTTGCCAATTCTCCTTTTTGTAGGTTTGATCATCAAATATGATGAAAAAGGCAAAGTCTTAACAGGAAGATCTTTCATCACATACTATAAAGATCTATTTATTCAGATGGTAGGAAAATAGAAGACAAAAAAAACAACATTACGTTCGCTTGATCATTTCGATGGCATTCATGGGGCAGACCTGCGCACAGAGCCCACACCCTAAGCACTCGTCGTAATCAATCTCGCCCAACTTTGGCTCCTTCATAGCACTGGATGCAGCATCACGGCAGGATACGGAGCACTTCATGCAGGAGATGCATTTCTCCACATCAATCTGGGGCACAATGTTCTCATCCACCTGTAAGGTTTCAAAGCTCCCCACGTACTTGTTGGCTTCACCTCTGAAATCATCGAATGAGCTGTATCCCTGCTCTTTGAAGAAGGTTTCAATGTTTTCCAGCCAGCCTTTGATAATGTCAAAGCCGTACCACATGGCAGCAGTGCACACCTGGACACTGGCAGCTCCAATCATGATATACTCAATGACATTTTCCCAGGAATCAATACCGCCAATTCCAGAGAGAGGTACATCAGGAAATGCTCTGTTCAACTGAGAGATGATCCGTAACCCTACAGGTCTCACTGCAGGACCGCAATTTCCACCGTATGTGGAATACCCCAGTACATTGGGAAGGGGTTTTGCCTCACAAATGTCCACCCCAATCAATCCAAATATGGTATTAATTCCGGAAATTGCATCTGCTTTGTTCTTCACTGCAGGTTCCGTCACTTCTATAATATCAGTCACATTGGGGGTGACCTTTACCATGACTGGAATATCCACTGCTTCTTTGACGAATGCAGTGACTTCTGCTACTAATTTTGGGTCCTGCCCGATAGCTGCTCCTCTGGCTTTTTCCGGGCAGCCGTGGGGACAGGAAACATTCAATTCCACCATGTCTGCGCCGTTTTTCTCAGCCCACTGGGCAATCTCAGCCCAGTCTTCTTGATTGGGGGCAGCCATAATAGACACAATCAAAGGCGCACCAGCGCTCTTAGCTACTTTCAACTCCTTTTCCCACCAGTCTATGTAATGGGTAGTAATCAACTCAATATTTTCCATGCCAAATAATGTCCCTCGTTCCCGGTTCGCTGTTAATCGCGGTCTCACATCAGGGAAGATATCTTTATCCAATCCAACAGTCTTGGTGACTGCACCTCCCCATCCCTTTTCTATGGCCCGCTTGATGTGGTCACCACTCTGAGTGGGAGGAGCTGACGATAACCATATAGGATTTTCAAATTCTAATCCACAAAATTCAATACTCAAATCTACAGCCATAATTTCACCTACCTTTGGTCAGTGCAAGAACCTGAGGAAGTGTCACGTACACAGACCCTGCACATTTTTCTATTTGGTTCGTATCATTGGTGATGAGAGAACCTGGTTCTCCCTGATCAGTACTGGCCACTACCACACACTCAAAGAAGCCCTTGGTGACGCCGTACAGCAACAGCTCAGTGACCACTCCCCCTGCTTGGGCATTGCCGTGAGTACGCACAGATCGGGCAGCGTACACGTTCACAGGTTCTCGAGAGAGTATTTTCAAAAAAGAGTGAGTTCTGGGACAGCCCATGTAACAAAGCCCACATTCCTCAGGGCACTTGTGGAGAGAATAGGGCCTCTCCTCGATGATCACATTCTTTTCAGGACAAACAGTGGCACATGCTCCGCACAGAATACACAGTCCACTATAAATTACCTCCTTTTCCAGGTTAGAAAAGGATTTACTTTTAGACTGTTTCACAAATTTCTCCCATGCTTCATCTGTCATTGTATCTAAAAAAGCGCCTTTTTTTGTCTTTTTTTTATGGCTTAATGCGTCTTTTTTTGCCTTCTCCTGTTCCTTTTTGACTTCTTCAAAGGAAGCTTCTCCCAGTTCAATAACCCCGGCTGCAGCTGCCGATTGTAAGAACTGGTCTGCTCTCTCTGTTCTTGTAACAACTGTACTCCATCCTTTTTCTGATCCTGTATTTCCAATGGAAAGCTCTGCACACATGTTCCAGAAATCAGGACAGAATTTGCATCCTCCTCGGGCATACTGTGACGCCTCCTTAACAGGTACAGATGTAACGTTCGTACCAGTATGAATGTGCATTTTTCCCTCTGAAATATCAATTTTTCGCACATTTCGTGGGGAAAACCCATAATATTCTATCAATCGCTTGAATCCGTCCTTTGGAAAGTTTTCATTGCAGAAAAGGCCAATAGTAAAAACCCGGGTTGGCCATCGAGGATAATCCAGATCAAGTTTTTCTCTGGTAAATTCTCTGAACAGTGGAGTGAGGAGCAATACTTTTCCCACTGCATTAGTTTCGCAGGATGTTCCCACAAAAGCCACCTGGCCCAGTGATCCAGATAAAGCCTTAAGATGCACCAACGATCTTACTGTTGACATTGATATTCCTCCGACCTGTCCAATTTTCTAACCTATAAATAGTTTTCGGTTGAGCTTTGGATTTTCTCCCTGAAAATAAATCATTCATGAAATATTTTCCCTACATCCGCATAGTACTCGAAGGAGAGGGAAAACCTTTTTATATTTCAGGACCCTGAAGGGGGCAGGTGGTTACATGACACGTATGGTAAAATGTGGTCTCATCCAGGCTACCTGGGAAGGTGACACCGAAAGGATGATCCAGAAACATGAGAAGATGATTGATGACGCAGGGAAAAAAGGTGTCCAGATTTTATGTTTGCAGGAGTTGTTTTTGGGACCATACTTTCCCGCAGAGCAGGATGCGAAATGGTACGACCTGACAGAACCAGTGCCCGGACCCACTACAAACAGGATAGCAGAAAGAGCCAAAAAATACCAGATGGTAATAATAGTTCCAGTCTATGAAGAAGAAATGACTGGCTTGTACTACAATACTGCAGCTGTGTATGATGCAGATGGAACCTATTTGGGTAAGTACCGAAAGCACCACATCCCTCATGTGGGAGGGTTCTGGGAGAAGTTCTATTTCCGTCCTGGAAATCTGGGATATCCTGTATTTGAAACCCAGTATGCAAAAGTTGGTGTGTACATTTGTTATGATCGTCACTTCCCTGAAGGTGCCCGGGTTCTGGGGTTAAATGGAGCTGAAATTGTGTTCAATCCTTCAGCAACCATTGCTGGACTCTCGAAGTATCTGTGGGAGCTGGAGCAGCCTGCCCATGCAGTGGCCAACGGCTATTTTATTGCTGCCATAAACCGGGTGGGCATAGAAGAGCCCTGGAAGACAGGAAAATTCTATGGATCGTCCTATTTCTGCGACCCCAGAGGACAAATAATTGCTCAAGGAGGAGAAGATAAGGACGAACTGGTGGTGGCAGATTTAGATCTGGAAATGATTCGTGAAGTGAGAAATACATGGCAGTTTTTCAGAGATAGAAGACCTGAAACCTATCAGAAATTAACAGAAATCTGATTCTAATCCTCATTTTCTTTTTTCCTACCAAATTATGTACATCATTGGAGCAATACGAGGCTCAGAGAAGAATACTTCATTCCAGAATTAGGTGGTGAAATATTCAAAAAATCTCCCACAATCAGGGAATATAAGAACAAATTGTTTGTATACAAATAAGTTATATTTAATTGAGTGTGCCCCCAACATTTATATACTTCAAAAAAACACTTATGATATGACAAAGGATAGTAAGAGCAGATTTACATTCCCAGTCAGATACTATGAGTTCCATGAAATATTAATGTTATTGGAGGAGTAACATATGGCATTGTTTAAACAATTAGTATTGAAAGGCTCAATAGAAATTGAAACATCACCTGAGAGAATTTGGGAATTTTTCGCCAACCTTGAACAGAATTACAAGACATGGCATCCTGAAGACCATATCCTATTCAAATGGACTAAAGGAAAACCAATGGAGGAGGGTTCTAACTTTTATGCTGAACAATATGCGATGGGAGATATAAAAAAATACAAAGGAACCATTGGTGAAGTCGTTCCAAACAGGAAAATTGTATTCGAATTATCTTTTCCTATGTCATTAGTGTCTCCCAAGTTTGAATGGCAAATTGAACCTAAAGGCTCACATTCTGTTTTCATAGATATAACTTACATGAGATTTGAGAGATTTTTTCGTACCTTTTATAAGAAAGGACTTAAAACTTTAATTGAGGCTCACGATAAACATACAGGAGAGGAGAGAGAAAATCTTAAAAAGATTTTAGAAAAAGAAAAAAAATAATTCTTTGATGCTGAAAATGATTATTACGTAAGAGATGAGAAGAAAAGCATTTCCAAAAAAAGTATGAATTGGTCTAGGTTATAACTTCTGCATCACTGATTTTGAGTACCTTGTCCAGTACCTCCACCCCACGATCAATTTCCTCTTCAGTAACAATCAGCGGAGGGGCCACCATCAATATGTTAATGATATTCAACACATATACGCCCTGTTTCATAGCCTCTTGAGATAATGTGTTCATGGTGGTCTGCTCAAATTTTTGAGCCACCCTGCAGAAGGGTTCTTTAGTTTTCCTGTTTTTCACCGGTTCTACAGCCCAGAATAATCCTTTGCCTCGAACATCTCCTACCGATTTATGGGTTTCTTTCAACTCCATTAACCTCTTGCCCAAGTATTCACCCATTTTTCTGGCATTTTCAATGATTTTACCCTCTTTGTACGCGTTGATGGCTGCCACTCCTACCGCACAAGGCAAGGGATGGGCCACATACGTATGTCCGTGACAGAACAAATGCTCATCAAAGTAGTCAGCTATTTCCTTTCTTAGTACTGTCCCTCCTAAAGGTATCTGCGCTCCAGTTAACCCTTTAGCTATAGTCATAATGTCGGGTACCACATCCCAGTGGTTGACTGCAAACCACTCTCCTGTCCTGCCAAATCCAGTCATTACCTCGTCTGCAATTAGTAACACTCCCCATTTATCACAGATTTTTCTGAGCATGGGCAAATACTCATCAGGGGGCACAATCACTCCATTGGAACCCACAACTGGCTCTAGAACCATGGCTGCCACCTTGTCTCCACCACCTTCATATTCAATCATGTAGTCCACATATTTTCCACAGGTAATGCCGCATTCAGGATACTCTTTGTCAAAGGGGCATCTGTAGCAGTATGCATCAGGAGCCATTACCACCCCAGGTACTCCGCCAGGCTCAACACACCATCTTCTGGGATCTCCAGTTAACGCAATAGCTCCGTACGTGGCTCCATGGTATGATCGGTATCGGGAAATTATCTTATATGCTCCTGTATAAAATCGAGCAGTTTTAATTGCTGCTTCATTTGCTTCACATCCACTGCTGGAGAGAAAAACCTTGCTCAAATCTCCAGGAGTAATTGCAGCTATCATTTTTGCCAGGCGGGCTACTGATTCTGTGGCAAATGCAGAATGAACAAATGCGATTTTTTCAGCCTGTTCTTGAATTGCTTTGGCAATGGCGGGATGGCCGTGACCTAAATTTGAACAAATCAGCTGTGAGGAGAAGTCCAAAAACTTCTTTCCATCCTTGTCATACAGCCAGCACCCTTCAGCTTTTTTCAGCAGGTTGGGTTTCCATCCACCTTGAACTGACCAGCTCTTGATCAGGTGCTGCTGCTCCAAGGCCACTAAATCTTCCTCCATACAATTCACCTTTGGCCACTTTTCTCGGTGACCATATAAACGTTTCGGTTAGAAGTCGGAATTTATACTTATGTAGTAAAATTTTTATGAAATCTCATTTATATTTCAATTATTATTCGAAACATTCAATTTCAGGTTGTATCAAATGGTGCATCCATAGAAGCTAAAATGAATTACTGTGACCATGCATGTTTATAGTCAATTCGTGTGACTACAGAAAGAATGCTCACTGAAATTTGCTGAAATTATTTAATAGGTTGAGATTAAGAAATGGAAAATTGCAGAAAGAAAACACGAAAATGAAAAAAATGAAATTAGTTGATCGTGATGTCCTTTGATTTGTTGATTTCTCTCTTGGGCAGAATGATTTCTAAGACACCATTCTTATAGGTGGCCTTAGACTCTTCCGATTTTACACCAGCAGGAAGGGGAACATTTCTGTAGAAGCCAGCATACCATCTACCGTATGCTGTGTAGCCTTCTTTCTCTTCAGTAGTTTCTTCTTTTGTCTGTGCTTTTATTTCCACTCTCTCAGAGGTCACGTTCAGATCAATGTCTTCCTTTTTCATTCCTGGTAATTCAGCAGTTACAATGACCTCTTTGTCGGTTTCCTGCACATCCACAAGTGCTTTTCGGTAGGGCTGTTGTTGTCCAGGTTCTGCTTCTTGTACTGCTCTGCCTGGTCCTAGCTGCGGGTAATAGGGACCTGAGAAGAAATTACCAAATAGTCTGTCCATTTCTTCCTGCATCCTTCGCATCTCATCAAAGATATTCCATACCATTGTATCATCTCTTTTTACCTTTACTTAAAGTTAAGTTAACTTCTAGTATATAAATCTTTCGGTCGCATGACATGCTGGACTATCGGGAGAAGACCTCTTTATCTTTGCAACATTGGTATATTTCAAGAAAAATTATCTTTTGAAGTAATTAATGCATTTATAGATTTTCCATTGACTATATATAATCATTTATTCTTTTTTGAATTTCTGTTTCTTTTCTTGTGTTGGGAGGACCGAATTTTCTTGAACAAAATCTTTCAATAAAATATCTTGATAGCTCTTTTCGATATTCTTTTTCTAAGAGAAATTCATCTTTATATTCTGTTCTAATAGTAGGGTATAAATTTCCTTTAACGTCTTTAATCCATCTTCTTCTGATTCTTCCGTTCTTAATAAATTTCTCTACCTTCAATTTCAGATCATCTATATCAATCTGCAGGGGGATTATAAGTCGAGGATTCTTTTCTCTCCATAATTTCTTATCCTCAATATTCAAGTACCTATAGAAGATTTTATGCCACAAAAAACCGGCGAGATATGCAGGAGGGGGACAATCGTTGCATAATACACCATTTATCTTGTATTCTTTCATATATTCAATTTTCACTTTTAAAGACCCTAGATTTTTGTCAATTTGTTTAGATAGATCAAGGGTATCCGGGAAGAAATCAGTGAAACTGGATTCTATTATAGGAATTTTTCTGAAATAATAACACGGGGACCTATCCATAAAATTCGAGTTATATTCTAACATGATGAATTCATGATTAAATGCCTTATTTCCTTCCTCCACATAATTCTTGATCCTATTAGCGATTTCAAAAGAATCTATCCCACTCAGAAGCAATATAATATCATAATTATTTACATTTATGTGATTTTTTCCATTATATACTGGTATACCCTTATCATATGCAAACAGTTGATTCATCTCCTTTCTCAGTTTCATTCCTCCTCTAGGAAACGTTCTGGATATCTCAAAGATCATTGCGTACTCTTTTGTGAAGTATACAGTGAAGTCTGGGGTCAATGAATTACCATCAGGTAAAGTTATCTTAGGAAATCGGTCAAAAAAGAAAGTTTCGTACTCATTTTTATAAGTATAATCAAAAAAGGCCTCCCAACAGGAAACCACATCTACGTATTGGTCATATGTATTCACCAGATCTCGTTCTCTTCTTATGCATTCTTGTGATGTTTCCATTTCTATAATGCATCCCCCCCTACTCAAAAAAATCCATAAAAGAAATTTCTTTCTTTTCCTTCTCAATTAGGTTTCCCTCTTGGAAATCTTTTGATAGTTGATTGAATATTCTCATTAAAGAGAATACTGAACACGTGTAACTGGGAATGACAGAGATTTCATCTGGTGAGGAGACAAATATATCGCATGAAGAACCGTCAATAAAATCAAAAAGAGATACATGGAGATATGGATTCAAATGATATATAAAAACTGAAGAACTGGATAAATTTTGCAAAGAAGCTACAATTCTTTTATTTTCGCTACTGTTTTCTATTATTTTATCCTTAAATTTTAATGCCAGTGGTTTTACCTCAAAGTTTAATTTTTTCTCTTTTTTATTTAGCTTAATTCTTTTTTCTTCTCCATAATTTGCTAAAAGGGGAAGGAATTCTTTATAAAAGAAAGATACATCACCTCTTATGAATTTAGAGATCCCTTCTCGGGTGACAAATCCATGAAGTGCAATACGATTCTTCCTGATGACAAATTCTATTTTGTCTACATACATGTCAGATTCTTCTGCCTCATTGAAAGTCCTAAAGTATGGCTGCTTCTCAAAAGATATGTCCCCTTCCTCCTTATGAGTATATAAGATAGCTTTTTTTACCATAATTGAATATTTTTTTTCTTCAAATCTGGAAAAAATAGATTTAATTTCATTCGAAGTTAGATAGAATCTTGAAATTCGTGGTCTTAACAAACTAATCATTCTTTCTATGCAATTCTTTTGAAAATCTAAATTTTCAGTGGTGGCAATGTGCCAAATCCTTTTATGTGCTGGCTTTTCTACATAGGCTACTCCAGATATAGTTCGCTTTCCACCTTCAATATCGCTGCGCTCAATCACCCTATCGACATTAATTATCCAATAATCTTTCTTCTCTTGTACAATAATATTAAAATTTTCAATATGCTCTTTTTGGAGAAGTTCTATAAAATTGGTGAGTGAAATTATAGAAAACACTGATAATTTAAGAGATCTACTACCCGATACATGTTCACCTAGTCTTAGTTTGAGGTTATCAAATTCCTCTTCATCAAGAAAATCTATAAGAGATCTCATAAACACACCAGTTTTATTAGCACAGCAGTTCTTATAAATCTTCTGTTAGTTTTCTGTTAGTAATGTCTCATGTCCATGTGGTACTCTTGACATGTGCCAAAGGAACAATAGAGACTTTTGAATGGTCACCAAATGGTAAAAATTAGTGTACAGAAAAAAGATAAGGAAGAAATAGAAAGAGAAAAAATGAAAAGAAAAAGGAATTAGGATTAGTATGCAGACATAATACTCGTGTATTCTACAAAGAGGATTTACCCAAGGAACGCTTTCATATCTGGACCATCGATGTAGATACTGGCGAAGCAACCCAGTTAACAGATCATGACATCTATGATGAGCAGGAGCCCTCCTGGTCCCCAGATGGTAAGCACATTGTATTCACATCTAATCGTACTAAAGATCCCGATTTAGACCCTGATGCCGTTGACACTTATGTATGCCTGCATACCAGGTAACATCCACAGCAATTTATGGGCTGTGGTCATCTTCATCCACATTGCCAGCATGAGTGGGAATCTTCACTGTTGTGGCATCTTCTGAAGTAGTTAGGGCTACTAATCACTTAATAATTCCAAAATTCATGAACTTTGTCGTCAAAGTCAATGAGCTGTGTCCAATCAATTATGTTGATGGGGAAAGAATATCTTTTGTTCTGAATTCTTGATAATCTCTTGAATTTGATTCCAGAATCCAGAAGAATGACATGGTTAGCTTCAAGTTTCAGATCACGCCTTTCTCCTTTAAAGTTCTTATTTCGTCATCTGTATATCCCAAGTCAGTAAGAATCTCTGCTGTGTGCTCTCCCAAAAGGGGAGGATGCAGTTCTATCGATCCTGGCGTTTCAGAGAGTTTCACCGGCACTCCAGTTTGTTTTATAATCCCTGCAGTAGGATGTTCCATCTCCACCAACATACTCCTGTGGAGAACCTGGGAGTCTGAAAAGATCTGATCAAAGGTATAGATCGGTCCTGCAGGTACTCCCCTTTCCTGGAGGACCTTTAACCATTCTTCCGTCGTTTTTTCCGAAAAAATTTCTTGTAATCTAATAATTAATTCCTTTCTATGTTCTACCCGATCCCGGTTCGTCTTATAGTGAGGATTATCTGCTAATTCTTGGTGGTTAATAGCTTGACAGAAATTCTGCCACAGTTTTTCAGAGCCCACTGCCACATTGATATACCCGGATGTAGTTTTAAATGCCTGGTATGGTACAATAGTTGGGTGTGCAGACCCTAGTCGTTTTGGTGATTTACCAGTAGCAAAGAAGTTGCCCGCTTGATAGGTTAACCAGCTCACCTGGCAGTCCAGCATGGAGGTATCAATGTACTGTCCAGTTCCCGTTCTCTCCCGGGTGTACAGGGCCAGCACAATGCCGTAGGCTGCAAACATCCCAGCAGCAATATCTGTTATGGCTACTCCAATCTTCACTGGGGGCCTTTTTTCTTCTCCAGTCATGGTCATTAACCCACCCATTCCCTGGAGGATCAGATCATATCCGGGGCGTGTCTTGTAGGGACCGGTCTGGCCGAACCCGGAAATGGAGCAATAAATAATCTTTTCATTAATATTCTTGATATCCCCGTAGGAAATACCAAGCTTTTCTGTGGTTCCTGGCCTGAAATTTTCCACAATCACATCTGCATTTTCAGAAAGGGTATAGAATATCTCTTTTCCTTCTTTTTCCTTCAAATTCAGGGTCACACTCTTTTTGTTGCGATTGATACTCAAGAAATATGCACTCTGTCCATCGATGAAGGGTGGACCCCAGCCGCGGGTATCATCTCCTGTACCCGGGCGCTCAACCTTTATCACCCGTGCGCCCATGTCTGCAAGCATCAAGGTGCAGTAAGGACCAGCCAGTGCCCTGGATAAATCCAGAACAGTGATAGTATCTAGTGGTTTCATCAGTACACCTCACTGATGTGCATTTAAAAAGTTTGTCATAATAAGGCAGTAAAATTGTAGATTGTCCAGAAAACTAGGTTAATTTACAGATGTCAACCGATGTGTATTCTTTTGGTCCTGTGAGTGAATGCTTTGTGTGCTGAGAAAGGGTTACCAGGTAACAGAAATTAGATTGTCCAGCTCTTCATCTTACCATTCCTTAAAGAATTCAAAGAATACTCTTTTTATGATTTTGATACCACTGTTCTTACGACTTTGGTGCAAAGAATCCCCATAGACTTCAACATATGGTCAGAATTTCGAATGACAACCGAAAACTATTTAAAGAGCATTGGTTTATGAGGCGTGTCTCCAACGCGAGATAAACACATAGGAGGAAAAAGTATGGCGGAAAAAGAAACCGGATTCAAACTGGTATACGGTATCGAAGACAAACCTCCAATGAAAGAATCGATCTTCCTAGGAATTCAGCACTATCTGACCATGTTTGGAGCTACCATTATCATACCGATTCTAATCGCTGACAGTATTGGCATGCCTGAAGCTGAGAAAGCCAAATTGATTGGGACCATGTTCTTTGTTTCTGGTATTTGTACATTGCTCCAAACCCACTTTGGTACCAGACTACCTATAGTCCAGGGAGGTACTTTCTCCTTCTTGCCCCCCTTCTTTGCCATTATTGGATCAGCTGCATTGGCTGAAGCAGGATGGGAGGTTAAGATCTTGGAAGTCCAGGGCGCTATCATTGTGGGATCAATCTTTGAAATGGTTATTGGATTCAGCGGGTTCATTGGTATCATAAAACGATATCTCGGCCCTATTACTATTGCCCCCACCATTGCGTTGATTGGGTTAGCCCTCTATGCCATAGGATTCCCGTGGTTGATGCAAGGTCCTCTCCTGGGATTCATCGCTTTGGGTGCACTGATTGTGTATTCTCAGTTCCTCGGACGAAAGAACAGGCTTTTCATGTTGTTTCCTGTGTTGCTGGCCATCCTTACAGCGTGGGTGGTAGCGTTCATTCTGACTGGTGTTGGGCATTACCAATCTGGTGATGCAGGTTATGTTTCCCTCGAACTGGTGAAGACATCTCCATGGATCAATTGGCGAAGTATTGCCCCCTTCCAGTGGGGTTGGCCCAAATTCACCACAGCCTTCATTCTTGGTATGCTGGCTGGATACGTGGCCTCTATCGTTGAGTCTGTAGGAGATTACTATGCTGCTGCCCGAATGGCAGGTGCTCCTGTGCCTAACGAGAAGAGAATCAGCCGTGGTATTGGATTTGAAGGACTAGGCTGTCTTGTGGCAGGAATGTGGGGAACAGGAAACGGTACAACATCCTATTCAGAGAACATTGGAGCTATTGGTATCACAAAAGTGGGTTCACGATATGTGGTACAAATTGGTGCTGTGGTCATGATCATCTTGGGTGCCTTCGGTAAGTTCGGAGCCTTCTTCACCTCGCTGCCCAATCCCATTGTTGGGGCCATGTACTGTGGATTATTCGGCATGATTGCATCTGTTGGTATTTCCAACCTGCAATTTGTCGATTTGAACGATTCACGGAACCTGTTCATCATCGGATTTGCCTTCTTCATGGGGTTATCAGTTCCTGTGTGGGCAGCTGGTGCTGCTATCCCTGCGGCCTGGGGTACTGCAGGTCAGACACTCGGTAACATTGCCCTGACAATCGCTGGTACAGGTATGGCAGTGGCAGCTATATGTGCTGGTCTTCTGGATAACATTGTTCCTGGAGATCGGAAGTCACGAGGTCTCGAATACTGGGAAGAAATGGCTGAGAAATAGTTTTTTCTTTTTCTCTCTTTTTTGCATTTTTTCCACTATTGATTTTAGATTTTTTTTAGAGGTTTCCATTTTTGGCAAACCTTTTTTAGTGCAAAGGTGAGTTGTACACATGAAGTTCAGATTGAAGACTCGGCAGAAAGAGATTCAGGATCGGATAGCCAAGAAAAGGATAAAAAAGGAAAGAAAGGAATTTATAGATAGTTTTCCAAAAACAGAAAGGGATAAGGTAGAAGAATTACTTATTGAGATGGAATCTCATCATAAGAGTCAGAATAAATATGGTGCAGTAAGTTTACTTGTAATTGGTACTTTTTTTTTAATGTATTCCTACGGATTTTTGACCTGGAACATATTGACCCAGATTGCAGCTGGCGTTACTTTTGCTTTGTTTGTCTACTCCTTTTCGAGGATGGTTGTATCTGCATGGAAAGGAGATAGATGTAAACGGAATCTAGCTTTCATGAGAAAGCTCCACAAAGAGGGAACCCCATGAAATCCATATTCAAGTACCCTCTGCTTCTGGTACTTCTCCCATTGTTTGTACTTTTTGCAGGGTATTCATACCTTGAGGAGAAGGGGATATCTGTGCCCGTTGAGGTCTTTGGAATGTTCCTGCTTTTGGTGTTGGTTCTGTATGCATACTTATGGCAGAAAAAATGGAAAGAGGATAGAGAAATCCTGCTGCAGAAGATGAAAGAACAAGAAAGAAAACAATAGAATAGCTAGGATGGAAAAATAAAAAAAATAAAATAAAAAAAGAATAAAAAACGAAGATTAAAGTCTGTGGAATTGCTTTCTTTTAATATATTTTCCAGTTCCTTTCTCTCCTATGAACTCACCATTATCCACCACGACCTTTCCGGCCACAATAGTCTTCACCGGGTACCCAGTAACCTTCATTCCCTCATAGGGGGTGTAATCCACATTCTGGTGGAGCATGCTCTGTCTCAAGGTCACTTCTTTTTTGGGATCAAAGAGTACTATATCCGCGTCTGCACCCACTGCTATGGTCCCTTTTTCGGGGAGCAGCCCAAACAATCGAGCAGGGTTGGTGGCAGTTAACTCCACCATTTTGTTTACAGAGAACTGCCCTTTGACCACTCCCTCAGTGTACAGTAAGGGTATCCGGGTTTCAATGCCGGGAGCTCCATTGGGAATTTTTGAGAAATCATCTTTGCCCATGTCTTTCTGCCCCGTAAAATTGAAAGGACAGTGATCGGTGGAAATCACCTGCAAATCACCACTTTTTAACCCATCCCACAAAAGTTCCTGATTCCATGCCTCTCGCAATGGGGGTGACATCACGTACTTGGCTCCATTGAAATTAGGCTCTTTGTACCGCTCTACATCCAGCAGTAAATACTGGGGGCAGGTTTCTGCATACACTGGTAATCCCTTATCTCTGGCAAATCGCACTTTTTCTAACGCTTCTGCACAGGTTAAATGTACAATATAAATGGGAGCTTCTGCCATTTCTGCTAATGCTATTGCTCTGAAGGTGGCTTCTCCTTCTGCTTTGTTTGGTCTGGATACTGCATGGTAGTAGGGTTCAGTCTTTCCCTCTTTCAGCAGATTCTTGATTAGGACATCGATGACATCTCCATTTTCTGCATGCACACATATTAATGCTCTGTATTTCCGGGCCATTTTTAATGCCTGGTAAAAGGTGGCATCATCCACCATGAGAGCTCCCTTATATGCTAAGAACAATTTGAAGCTGGTCACCCCCTGTTCCACCATCTGTGGAATTTCCTTCATTCTTTCAGGAGGTAAATCAGTGATAGCCACGTGAAATCCATAATCCGTGACTGCTTTTCCTTCTGCTTTTTTCATCCAAGTATCTAATGCCTCTTTTAATGTGCTGCCCTGGGTTTGAATGGCAAAATCAATGATAGTGGTGGTACCTCCGCAGGCTGCAGCCACTGTGCCAGTATAAAAATCATCAGAAGACACTGATCCTCCGAAGGGCATATCCAAATGGGTATGCATGTCAACAGCTCCAGGAAAGACGTACAGTCCTTCTGCATCTATTTTTTGGTCTCCCTTTACCTCTTTTCCAATGGAAGTGATCTCACCATTTTGGCATCCAATATCTGCTTTATATGTTTCTGTGGCTGTGACAATGGTTCCATTCTTTATGACAAGATCCATATGTATTCCTCCATTTTTTCAATTATCAATAACCTTAAATAGCTTTCGGTGAATTTTGAGTAATATTCGGAATATAAATAAATTTCTGGCTAATCACCGAAAGACTTTTATTATTCCAGAGAACATGGGGGGTTGCATTGCTAAGACTATGGAACAAGTCTGGTACTCGTTTACTGTTTCTGCAAGGTTGATTGTAGAGTTGAGAAGAGGCTATCTGAGGGAGTAGCAAGGAATTATTGCTACTCTGCAAAAAGGATTGTCTTCAACAGATGATAAATCCAAATAGCTGACGAGATACTTCTTGTCCAATACGTGAATGTGCCCACAGCCCCAGAATAAATTTCTGCAAAACGAGAACCCAAAAACCCACATGGGCATTTCGTGCAGTATTACTACGTAACATGAACAGGTGATCCATCACCTTTATATGGAATACATGAAACAAAAAGCTAGGTGAGAGAATGGAGATTAAATTACCCACATTCTGCTTTCTCGAAGATGAGTTTGTCCCATGGGAAGATGCGAAAGTACCAGTCTCAACCCACGCACTGCATTACGGAACTGCTGTTTTTGCAGGAATTCGCGGTTATTGGAATGAGGACCAAAACCAATTATACGTCTTCAGGGTGAAAGACCACTTTGAACGGCTGCACAATTCCATCAGAATCATCTTTCTTGATCTCAAATACTCGGTAGATGAACTCATCGACATTACCAAGAATCTACTCAGAAAGAATGAATTCAAATGTGATGTCTATATCCGGCCATTAGCCTTCAAGAGTGTTGGGCCCAAAGTGGTGGGGATGGATATTACAGAAATACCCAGCTCCTTCCTCATGTTTGCCCTGGGGTTTGGAGAGTACCTGCCAATGGGAGGTGGATTACACGTGTGCACCAGCACCTGGAGAAGGATTCCTGATGTGGTCATCCCTGCCCGAGGAAAAATCTCCGGCACATATGTGAACTCCTGTTTAGCCAAAGCAGAAGCAGTGTACTCGGGATTCAACGATGCCATATTCCTGACTGAACAAGGATACGTTTCAGAAGGATCTGCCATGAACCTGTTCATTGTGCGGAATGAGACTTTGATAACCACGCCAGTATATGCAGACATACTGGAAGGCATTACCAGAAGAACCTTACTCCACGTGGCCCAGGATCTGGGAATTCCCACCGAAGTGAGACCTGTCCAGCGTTCTGAATTGTACGTGTGTGACGAAGCCTTCTTCTGCGGAACTGGTGTCCAGTTTGCCCCCATTTCAAAAGTGGACCATCGAGAGGTAAAAACCCCAGATATGCCCATTGCCAAAAGAATGCAGGAGGAATTCTTCGCCATTGTGAGGGGAAAACGAGAAAAATACAAAGACTGGCTCACTCCCATCTATGAATGATAATACGTGATAGCAGATCAACCATGAAAAACGCTGTTCTTGTCTGCCACTGTATTCTAGATCCATTGACCCGGGCTGAAGGTACAAAAAAGATAACCAGGGATATCATCAAAGAGGTACTGCAGAATGACATCAGTATCATACAGCTTCCCTGTCCGGAAATGATCTATGGATTTCACAGGGCACCCTGCAACAAGGAAGATTATGATACACCAGAATACAGAAGACACTGCAGAACCCTGGCTGAACACACTGCAAACACAGTTGCTGCTTATAATGATGCCCACTTCACCATTTTTGGTCTCATCTCTGTTGGGGGATCGCCCTCTTGTGGATGCCAGCGAACACACGTACAAGGAGAGCACGTGAACGAGCCAGGAGTCTTCATTGAGGAGCTGCAGCATGTCTTTTCAGAAAAGGGCATAGATATCACCATTACAGATCACGAGCTGCTGGAGACTGAAAGGGAAAAAGAGGCATTTCTTTCCCTAAGAAAGAGGGGATAATTCCTTCCTGTAAGTCAATGGTATGTAGCCACGATCAGGTGGTGACTGGAGATGAACAACTCCTTCTTGTAATAGTCAAGGGAAGAACTTCTTAATTCTATACCTGGGCAGCATCACCTGCAAAAAATTTTATTGATTAAACACGCTCTCTACACAAAACTTATAAAGTAAAGAGGATATGAGCAAGCAATGACCCTCCTCAAAGATATTGCAGAAGCATTGATCGAAGGGAATGCCCCCCTGGTGAAGCGTCTCACTGAACAAGCGTTAGACCAAAAGATAGAACCTATTGATATTATCAATGCTGGACTCATCAAAGGAATGGATGTGGTGGGAGAAAAATTCAGAAAAATGGAGATTTCAGTTCCTGAAGTCTTAATTTCTGCCCGTGCCATGCACACTAGCCTGGAAGTTTTGAATCCGTTGCTGTCTAAACACAAGGTGAAATCCCGCGGCACATTCATGGTGGGCACAGTGAAAGGAGATATCCACGACATTGGAAAGAATTTGGTATGTATGCTCATGGAAGGAGCTGGATTCACAGTTATTGATCTGGGAGTGGATGTTCCTGCAGAACGGTTTGTTGAAGAAACAAAGAAGAATAATCCAGATATTGTAGGCATGTCTGCACTGCTCACAATTACTATGCAGGAGATGAAAGACATAATCGAAGCGTTGGACAAGGCTGGGCTGCGAGACAGCATAAAGATCATGGTGGGGGGAGCGCCAGTCACCCAGGAATTTGCCACTTCCATAGGAGCAGATAGATATGGTGAAGATGCCCGGGATGCAGTAGAAAAAGCCAAGGAATTGTTGGGGATCACCTAATAGTAGTAGTCAATTATCAATTGTAATCAGAAGTGACAATCACAGGTGCCCATTCTCTGTTTCATCTTCAGAGAAGTGACTCAACTCTTCAATACTGGTCATATTGCCCTTCAAGAGAGTTTTTAACTGCTGCCAGTAGTAGCAATTGGGATTTAATCCTAGAACTTCTAATTCTGTCTTAATTTTTTCAAAGAGTTCATGTCCTCGTCTATCAAAATCGGTAAGGATAATGATGTTCTTTCCCTGAAACCTCTCCGGCACAAGAAAATCAAAAATCCGTTTCCCACTCACTTTTTCCATGGGGCAGGTGACTCCAAGGCGTTTCAGTGCTTGATAATCCCGCATTCCCTCTACCAGGATGACAGCATTGTGCTCTTTTTTCAATGATTCTATCAGGTTCTCAACCATTTCCCTTTGTTCAGCTTTCATAATATGATCTCCTGTAGAATGGACACTACCTCCTCGTGGGTATTGTTGACAGCAATTCTCTTGGACCTTTTAGTATGGCCGGACAGAATTTCTGGAGCTTCAAAGTAGGTGGAAAGAAATTTAATGAGATCGAGGTTGGCCTTTCCTTTTTCAGGGTGGGCTTTCACTTTGATTTTGAGTTCTTTTCTGTAGTGATCGTACTGTATGTGGTACTTTTTGGAATTAGGGATCACGTGGACGTTTACTACTGTTCTCTTGCCGTCAATGGAAAGGGCATCTTCCCATGTCATAGAATGAATTACCTTCTGGGCCCCCTATAAGTATTACTGTTATAGAGGTTACTCACTCAGGTGAATTTATGGTGAGCAGCCACTAAAGATACACTAGCAGCCAAAGTCGAAATATGAAAGACAATCTTTATAAGCATGCAGACATTATACACCCAAATCCATGAGTGTACTACATCTACATGGAGAAGCAGCCCTGCAATGGTGTGAACATGCTCCTGTTGAAGAATGATCCGCTGTGGTCTGATCTGAAATCAGACGTACTAAAAATCGATGGCTTATTAGAAGAAGCTAACCAGAAGACGTTAACAGGGTTCATAGAATTTGAATTTCCTGACTTTTGCACAGCAATCCTTCTGGATTCCGGTAAGATTCTCCACTGCATAGAAATCAAGAATGAGACAGCATCTCTGATTAGTAAATCTGAAATTCTGCAATATTTAAAGGAAATGAAGGCAGATGTAGGACTGTACAGGCTGAAAAGGGAAATTCTGTTACTAACATCGAGGATAATAACCAGCGACCCTGTCTATGAAAATATGAGCACCCAGTATGTGGATGCCAGAAAACTGCTGCTGACGCTGGAGACAGAAAAATTCAGTGGAATTGTGGACATACAGACTGAACACGGAGAGTGCTACGTGGTTTTAGAGAACGGGTTTCCCACCTACTGTGTATGCAGGAGAGAGAATACGGTAGTGAACCATGCTGAATGTCTGGAAGAATTTCTTACCCTTCCAGAAGAGACAATGGTGGTAAACGTGTACAGGACCAGTGAAAAAGCTGGAGTAACCACCAGGCTAAAGGAGGCAGCCAGAGAAATTCTGGGAGAACACGTGACAAGAGTGGAGGAGATGCTGGATGCTTCAGGGAAATCGAAGGAAGAATTGCTGAAAACAGTAGAAGAAGTAGAGCGATTCACCTACTTGTTTCTGGACAAGAAAAAGGCAAGAACGCTCTCACAGAGATTGGAAGAAATTGTTGAGGAGGTGATATGATGGATGCAGCTACTGTGTACTACATTATCAGTGGGATAGCTATAGTAGTGATGGCAATCAATGTAATAAAGGCATTCCAGTTGAAAAAGGCTATCGTAGGAGGCGAAGTAGGTGAAAAATGGAACTATTCTCTGTACTTAATACTCTTTTTCTTTGCCGGGTATATTGTCTCCCCGCTCTTTCTGAGAATAAGTCCAGAGTTAAAGAATATTATGGTTTCTCTAATCTTTTTGTTCGGAGCCATCTTTGTGTACATCATGATAACATTGACCTTTTTAGTGATCACACTGCTCCAGGTCAGGAAAAAACAGTGACCCAGTTGCTGTACAGGGAACCTGTTTCTGGCTTCTGGCTTCTGGCTTCTGGCTGATTGAATATTGAATAGGTAATTGTTGATAGTGAATGGTGCTCGTGATTTCTATATGATTTGTGCTGGAATTTTTACTATCTCTCTAGATACAGAACGAGCACTTTAATTGCCTTCCTTGATGTGGTTTATGGACTTTTTTACTCGTTCCACCAGCTCGTTTTTTCCTTCTCCCACCATGGCATAGTCAATGACTTCATCAAGTGTCTTGACAGGAATGATTTCAATCCTTCCTTCATAACTTCTGTCCAGCATCACATCTCCCAGGTTAGCATAGGGTATGAGAACTTTCTTAATTCCTGCTTCAATGGCTGCTTCTATCTTGGGGTTAACCCCGCCAATGGGCAGGACTTCCCCTCGCACAGACAAGGATCCGGTCATGGCCACATCCTGTCGTATGGGCAGCTCCTCCAGAGCAGATACCACTGCAGTGGCAATGGTGACACTGGCTGAATCTCCTTCCACCCCTTCATACGTCTGCAAAAACTGGATGTGTACATCGAACCTGGACATGTCCCTCCCCGCATATTTCTTAATCAGTGCAGACACATTTGCCACCGCTTCCCGGGCTATCTTCCCCAGTTTTCCGGTGGCAATCACCTTTCCTTCTGATCGACTTGATGCAGGGGGTGTCTCCGCTTCAATGGGAGTCAAGATCCCTGATTCTGCTTCTTTTCCCAGAACAGCCAGTCCATTCACCCGTCCAATCTGCAACCCTGAAATTTTCATCACCTGGTACTCTTTCTTCCGTTCAATGAACTTGTCTGCAATCTGGTGCTCCAGTGTTCGGGCCAGTTTTTTAGATTCAATTATATCTTCTGCTTCTACGTATGGCTTTCCTTTCTTGAGAGCGAGATCACCTGCAGATCTCACCAGTCCACCTAAATCCCTGAAGATGCAGGTTAAATGCCCCTTTCTGCCCGATTTCCTTCGTGCTTCTTTCAAGATTTCCAGCACTGCGTCCCTGGCAAAATGGGGAATCTTTCCATCTTTATGCACTTCCTGTGCTACGAACTGGACGATCTTTTGCCTGTTCTCTGGTGTATTGGGCATGGTATTGTTCATATAGATCTCGTAGCCGTATCCCCGCATTCTGGAACGCAACGCAGGATGCATCTGGCTGACTGTTTCTAGATTTCCAGCAGCTGCCAGCACGAAATCACAGGGTACAGGGCTGGTGTGCACCATGGCCCCAGAAGACATTTCTGACTGACCAGTGATGGCAAATTTCCTGTCCTGCATGGCAGTTAATATGGCTTGCTGCATGTTTATCTTGAGGGTGGAGATCTCGTCAATGAACAGGATCCCTTTGTGGGCTCTGTGTATCATTCCCGCTTCCACTCTTTCGTGAGCTGGTGTTCCCAATCCACCACTCTGGAAGGGATCGTGTCTCACATCCCCCAGCAATGCTCCCGCGTGAGCACCTGTAGCATCCACAAAAGGTGCATGCTCCCTCTCCAGGTTATCTACCAGAACTTTGGGAACCATAGCTGATCCCTTGGTGCGAACAGACTGTAGCAAAAACGTGGTGAGTAAGAAGATCAAAAGTCCCAGAAGAACAGTATTGGGATCAAAGTTGGATCGAAAAACCATGTATATGACGATCAATCCAATAAATATGAGGAGAAAGTTCTTTGATCCTTCCTGTTTTTTCGCCTGCTCCCGTGCGTGATCCACAATACCCCGGCCTTCTCCTGCCGGTACAGTACGAACCCTGGGCGTATTGGGGTCATCATAGTTGGGATAGGAAATCACATCCTGGAGCTCTTCTCGAGGCAAGAGTTCTGCCATGGCCTGGCCAAGCATGGATTTTCCATTTCCAGGATCTCCAATTAAGAGAACATTTCTCCGCTGCCTGGCTGCAATTTTGATTAACTCAACTGCATGTTCCTGTCCAATGACCTGATCGATTAGCAAATCAGGTGTATCAACAGTTTCTGTGGTCTCAAAATCCACACCTAAGTCACCAACTGTGTATTCGTGGATGAGCTCCAGCTTTTGTCCCATGAACGAAAAGCGCTCCACTAGATTTAAAAATTTATCGGTAATTCAATTAACCAACCTGATGCTGAACAATACGTTAATTTGCTGTAAAAAGGTAAAAAGGAAAAGAATGAAAATGCATGGTTCTCGGGGAGTAGTACAAATAACAAGTGAAATCAGGTTAATCATCAAGGATAACCCTTTTATCATACCACATCTATGCTGTTTTATGAGGCTCTTGTTCTATCTTTCAGGGGAACACCCATTACTGGCAGAGGCAGAGGTGAGAGCCCTCTTTGAAACCTATGAACAGCCCTGGAAGACCTTGTTTTTTGACCATCAAGTAGCTATATATGAGGTTGATTTCTTTCCTGAGTTATCTCGATTATCCATGACCCACCAAGTTTTGAATCTGGATTTTTCTCTGGAGAAGAAAACCTTTAGAGTGAGAGTGAAAAGGATTTTATCTGATGTTAATAGTTTGCAGTTAGAGAAAAAGATTGCAGACGACCTCCAGAAGGAGTATGGGAGGCTACCGGTGGATCTGGAAACTCCAGAACAAAAAGTGTACTG
>Ga0209636_10000505_pt1 | contig 38400 bp, 38 predicted proteins | sample DeeMarSWOR152_54_FD_187464 | JGI IMG/M metagenome (GOLD analysis project Ga0209636, IMG submission 187464) | Marine sediment microbial communities from White Oak River estuary, North Carolina - WOR-1-52-54 (SPAdes) (version 2) | ecosystem: Environmental > Aquatic > Marine > Intertidal zone >... | reverse complement strand
CTGACCAGCCGTGGCCCGCTCCTTCCTCCGCTTTATCAGCGGCGGTCTCCTCAGTGTGCCTGGCACAAGACCAGTAGCAACAGAGAACGCGGGTCTCGATCGTTGCCTGACTTAACAGGACACCTCACGGCACGAACTGGCGACGGCCATGCACCTCCTCTCAGCTCGTCTAGCAAGACCTTTAATCTGGCCTTCAACCTGCTGTCGCTCCCGGTGAGATTTCCGGCGTTGACTCCAATTAAACCGCAAGCTTCACCCCTTGTGGTGCTCCCCCGCCAATTCCTTTAAGTTTCAGCCTTGCGGCCGTACTCCCCAGGCGGCAGGCTTAACAGCTTCCCTGCGGCACTAGAGCGGCCCGTGGCCGCCCAAACACCTAGCCTGCATCGTTTACAGCTGGGACTACCCGGGTATCTAATCCGGTTCGCTCCCCCAGCTTTCATCCCTCACCGTCGGGCGCGTTCTAGCCGACAGCCTTCGCCACTGGTGGTCTTCCCGGGATTATAGGATTTCACCCCTACCCCGAAAATACCGTCGGCCTCTCTCGTCCCCTAGCCGAGCAGTATCCCCCGCACTCCAACGATTAATTCGGTGGATTTAACAGGGGACTAACTTGGCCAGCTACGGATGCTTTAGGCCCAATAAACATCCACACCACTCGGAGAGCTGGTATTACCGCGGCGGCTGACACCAGACTTGCCCTCTCCTTATTCTCCCAGCTTTCTAGACTGGGTAAAAGCCTTCCTCAGCGGATGGCACTCGGGATAGCCCTGTCACACTTTCGTGTATTGCAAAGTTTTCGCGACTGCTGCGCCCCGTAGGGCCTGGGCCCTTGTCTCAGTGCCCATCTCCGGGCTCCCGCTCCCACGGCCCGCACCGGTTAAAGGCTTGGTGAGCCGTTGCCTCACCAACTACCTGATCGGTCGCGGCCCCATCCTTGGGCGGCGCCTAAAAGCATGATTTAAGCGTCTTTTGGGCGGAGACTCATTCCAGAGTTCTTCACCTATCGGGGATTAGCCCCAGTTTCCCGGGGGTATTCCCGTCCCGAGGGCAGGTTAGCCACGTGTTACTGAGCTGTGCGCCGCGCCTCCGTCGTGGCTGGGAGGCGCTCGACTAGCATGTCTTAGTCCTATCCCGATAGCAGTGGGGTCCGGCAGGATCAACCGGAGTTACACACTCCGTGGTGACCATGCAAGATGTTTATTTTTGTTTGTACTTCCGCAATTGCCAAATTGGATTTGGAGGGAGAAACATTCCACTTTAACGTCAAAGCCCATTTCAGACCTAACAGCGTCAGGTCCACATATGTGTCCCCGCAATTGGAGGCCAACCACCGCATCCCTGTAAGGCTTTACGCCGTTTCGGTTGGGGTTGAGCCGCCGCCATGTTGTAACTGCGGGGCTAGCTAACTGTAGCTGAATTATAGCAGAAGCCAATTCAGCCGATATAAACATTTCTTTTTCAACGAAATAAACATTGCCCTCCGCGCTGTTGGTCAAGCAAAGCCTCCATCCGCTTAAAACAGGGTTCAGATGTTTTTTAGTAGGCTCTCTACCTTTCCAGTAGCCCCTTCCCCTCTAACGATTTTTTGATGAAAAATTACAATGCAGATAGACCCACTACTGGTTTCTGCATACTATTTTTAATAGGGTCCAAACAGGCTGCACTGCATTTGCTGTGCGCAGAGACCCTACTTCTCTTATATATACGAAAGCGGATTCGCGCTCATTCCTTCCAGTAAGTAAAATGCTTTCTTCCGCATTTAGAATTTTGCATCCAATAGAAAAAATTAGTGTAGTTTATGTCCATTCTAAGGTGACCGTTTGATCTGTGATTTCGCTTCCTTCATAGTAAACGTTTGTATCAACGCTTTTCGATGATTCACCGCCTATAGAACCTAAGTCTACATAAGTGTCTTTAGCAATGACGTTACCGCTTTGGTAAAGAACAACATGAACTTTGGCGTTGTAAGCGGTATTTGTTCCAACGTTGACAACATATCCATAAACATGGACGTAAGGCGTTGAAAGCCACGGTCTAGTATCCTCTGCTTTCAAATTAACCGAGATAAGTTTTGGTGCTTTCAAATTATTTATTTGACTGTTAAGGCTTGCAATCTGAGCGTTCAAACTGTCTATATCCGCATTCTTTTGGGTTAACTGATTCTGCAAATCGGCTATCTGATTCTGCAAATTCGCTATCTGAGCGTCTATGTCGCTTGCGCCGAGATTAGGATCTGGTTGTCCTCCAAGGTTAGCAATCTGTGTATCTAAAGCGGATATTTGTGCATCTTTATTCTGTAGCATTGACGTGTAGGTTGTTACTGAGTAAGCCAAAGCAATCAACAAGACAACGCATAATACTCCGACTCCGATGGCAACATTTCTATAACTCATTTTTAACCCCCCAGTTTTTCATTTGGTCAATTTGTACATATAAAATTTTGCAATCTCTTTTTGAATAATAAGAAATTAAAAGACGCAACCAACACAAAAACGATCGAACTGTTGGCACTCAGAGCTAAACGCACTCGGTAATATGGAAACAAGAAAGATTAACAACAAACAAAAGCCAATTGGCATGGCTTCATGATGCCTTGATCTTGGAATAATCCAGATAACGGGAGTGTAGCTCCACTTCATATACATTGAATATAGCCTAAAATGAGTTTCAAATTCACTCCGTTTGTTATTCTGGTTTGTATTCGGAATATGGCTGAGTAACGGTCTGTATTTGGGTTTCTTAAATGTTTTATGCCAGTTAAAAGAAAAGGGCGGCAGAGGCAGCCAGATTGGGCACGCCGAGCTCGCTACATAAGGATTTTGTCCTATCCATGATAACCCAAATGAGTTTGGAACAATTGGGCGAAGTTGACCAAGCGGCAAAGCACCAAGTATAATCCTCAAGCATCGCTCAAGCACCGCTATCAACTCGCCCAAACCTTTTTTTGGCTTGGTTTAAGCAGACTTGCCCAGCTTCTCGCTGGCGTGGCAAGTTTTGCGCTCGGAAATGCTAAAATGCTGCTACGCCATTTTTCTACTGTGCAGGAGCTTTGCGCAATGGTTTACAATGAGTTAAGGAAAGATTATTTGTTAAACCGCTGGGTCGTAATCGCCACCGAACGCAGCAGAAGACCCACAGACTTCGCCAAACAAAAAGCCGAGTCAGCCCAAAACAGCGTTTGTCCCCTCTGCGTGGGCAACGAGCACATGACCCCGCCAGCCGTTTTGCTCTACCTGAAACAGAACGGAGAAATAAAAAAAGACAAAGACCACAATGGCCTGCGCTCTAAGAACTGGCTTGTCCGTGTTATTCCAAACCTTTATCCAGCCTTCGCCCCGCCCAAAGAGCAAACTGATCAAGCGCAGATAATGAAGAGCGAAAATTTTGGTTGCGCCATTGGACACCATGAGGTCTTAGTTGAATCGACAAACCATGATGACGATCCAGCAGACGCTGAACTGCCACAGTTAATGCACGTAGTCAACGCGTACATCGACAGGCTTCGAGAGCTATCCGCAAAACCCTACGTGAAGTATGTTTCAATCTTCCGCAACTACGGCGAGGAAGCAGGCGCTTCGCTTTCCCATGCCCACAGCCAAATAATCGCCACGCCCTCTGTCCCCAGAATCGTCGAGGAAGAGATGGCGGCAAGCAAAAACTTCTATGACCAACACCAAAAATGCGTTTTCTGCGATATAATAGAAAAAGAAACAAAAGGCCCACGGCTAGTTCTCGACAAAGCGCATTTCGTGGTTTTCACTCCTTACGCCAGCGTTCACCCCCTGGAATTCTGGATACTGCCCAAAAAACACGACCCAAACATCCTCAGCCTAACTCAAACGGAAATCAAAGCGTTTGCTGGAACATTAAAAACAAGCCTAAAAGCGCTAAAAGACCTTGTAAACGACCCGCCCTACAATTACGGCTTTCACCTCGCCCTAAACCGCGAGGCGGAAAACTATTACCACTGGCACGTGGAAGTTTATCCCAAACTAACCATTTGGGCAGGGTTCGAAAAGAACACGGGAATGTACATAAACACCGTCACGCCCGAAACCGCAGCGACAGAACTCAGAAAAGCCATACGGGCTTAAGCCTGAAGAACCTCTTTCTCGTATTTCGGTCTAACCCGCATCACATCTTCCACATAAACCCGTAAAGGCTCAGCCACGCTCCATGCCTGAGCAACACAACCCCTAGGCGAGTGCGGCGGGTCTCCATCAAAGATTTCGCTCAAGGTTCCCAAACCAGCTTCAAAAATTTGCTGCTTGAACAGAGGCAGAATAAAGTTTTTCAAGGCATACTTAACCCTAAGGTCACCGTGCCCCTTTGCCTTAAGAAACGCTGTCGTAAAAGGCCCAAGTAGCCAAGGCCAAACAGTGCCATTATGATACGCTTCATCCCTGCTTCGCCTATCGCCAACGTACATACCCCTATACCGGGCATCGTTCCGCACAAGGGTTCGCAAACCAAAAGGCGTCAAGAGCTCACGCTGTACCACATCCACAACCTGCTCGCTCTTATCGTTATCCAGCATCGTGAAATCTAGAGCTGCTACAATTATTTGATTGGGCCTAAGAGACGCGTCAACGCTAGGCTCCTCCACCACATCGAACAAACAGCCGCTTTTGCCATTCCAAAACTTTTCGTTAAAACTTTCTCGCGCTTCACGAGCCATCCCAGCGTATTTCTCCGATAGGCTTGTCTCTTCAAACTTGTTCGCCAACAGCTGCATCGTTTTTAACGCGTTGTACCACAAGGCTTGGATTTCCACGGCTTTCCCAGCCCGCGGCGTAACCGCTCTGCCACCTACCTCAGCATCCATCCACGTAAGCCGCGGACCATGCGCAAGCAACCCGTCGCTTTCCAAGTGTATACCGAAGGCTGTGCCTTTCTCGTGACTGTCAACAATCGCTTTCAGCCCTTCCCATAGCTGCTTCTGAACGAACTTGAAGTCGCCAGTGTACTTCAGATACTGCAACGTGGCGTTAACATACCACAACGTGGCGTCCGCGGTGTTATAGACGGGTTCTCCAGACCTGTCGCCTGCAAAATTCGGAATTAAGCCCTGCTTGATGCGGCGGGTAAAATCCAATAAAACCTTCTTCGCTTCAGCGAACCTGCCAGTTGCTAGCATCAAACCTGGCAATGAGATGAAAGTGTCTCTTCCCCATGTTTCAAACCAGAAATACCCAGCTATAACAGCGCTTCTGTCCCCAGTGCCCTTGACCAGAAAAGCGTCCGCGGCCAAAAGAACCCAATTTAACCAGTCGCTTATAGGCACTTCTTTGCGTGAACCGTAAAACTTGACTAACAGATCCACGCGTTGCTCCAACTCACGCTCGCGCTGCCCATCAACATCGTACATCGTGGTGCCAACGGCATCCAAGGTTTCCCTGGATTTCTGGCTGCTTTCGCTTGCCGCTGCAACTATGGCGAAGTCTTCTTCCTGTTTAGGCGGAACTGGAACTTCAAAGAAACCTGGCTGAAAACAGTCATCTGTGCTGCTTTCGCCGCGCCTGTCTTCCTCGCGGTAGTATAGGTGCTCTATCCAGGTTGCTTTCTCGTTGAATTTACCCTTAGTTGCGCGGGCTGTAACTGTGGCTTTTGGAACGTTAAAGGTCACTTCAACTTCTCTGTCGTTTTGCTGTTGACTGAAGTCCAACGGGTTTCTCCATCTGTCTACAACCGAGTGAAAATGCCTGCAGTTGAGCAATGGATAAATTCTGATTTTAGCTTCAAAGGAGTTTCTGTTCAGAACCTTGTACGTCACTGCCACAGCGTTTTTCCCTTTAGGCATGAAAATCATCTTTCTAACCTCGACATTCTGCACGCTGTAGACATAGCTTGGAAAAGGAGAAACTGAAAACTCCTTCAGGAACAGGTAACCCTGCGGAAAAATCTTGCCGTGAAACTCGTTAGCGCCAAGCGGGTAAATGTTGTTGCCCACGTAAACTTCTTCATCCAGCTTTGCAAGGCACACGGTGCGGTCGCCAGGCGGATGCAACGCCGCTACAAGCAAACCGTGATATTTCCTCGTGTTTACGCCTAGCACGGTGGAAGAAGCGTAACCGCCCAACCCATTCGTCACGAGCCACTCTTTCTGGACAAACTCGCCAAAACGCGAAAGCGCTTCTTGGGTTACGTTTATGGCTGGCAGTCTCATTTATGGCATCAGCTTGGCGACATTTTTATTGCGTGGTGCACAGAAATAGTTTGCTACTGGATTGCACTTGGTCCTAAACAAGAGGAAATGAGGCTTCGTTAGTTTGTATTCGGTTAGGGTTTCAGCGTAACCCATGCCCTTCGCGAAAACCAGTTCCGCCGCGTCATAAACTTTTAGAAATTCTGGAGAAACCTCTTTCTGCAGCAGTCCAACCGCATCAGTGCCCGTGGTTAATATGTTGTCTGCAAGTTTGTTCATTCCAGAAAAATCCACATCCTCCAAGGTAGCATCGTTAATCACTGGGCCGCCCTTAACAACGTACGTCACCTTTAACCCCATGTTTTTCAACTGTTCAACCAGCAGAGTGTCAAAAACGATTTCGCCAGCATTATCAGCCAAATAAAAAACGCTTCTAGCTTTTTTCGCTAATTCATAGACCTTATCAACATCGTCAACGACTAAGTCTTTCGCGGCTTCTCTGAAGCTCTTTGTCAGAGTTTTGAAGGAGAATTTGTGTCCTGGAATGTCGAACTCCATTATGTTGCCCACTATGGCGCATAAGCACGCTTTCTTGAATCGTTCCTGCTGCGTGTAGCCCGCTTCCACGATTTTTCTTGCGTACGGCAACAATTTCATGGCTTTCTCGTTGCTCATTTTCTTGCTTCGCTTGTAGGGGTCGTTGTTGCTTGTTAGCTGTTTTATGAGGCGGTCTCTTTTCGTGCCTATATCCGCTGGAACAACTGTGGGCCTAAATTCCCTGTTTAGCAGTTTTATAACTTCTTTCATAACTCTGAAGCGTAACGCGGGGTTTGTTGTGGCTTGGTAGGTTTCCGCCGTTGCCCTCACGAGCAAGCAAGAGGCGCATTCTGCTTCGACTTTCACGGTGCTCACACATGATTATTGCTTTGTTGCATCTGCAAACTCACGCAGTATGCTATATTGGTCTTTCGCTTTCACAATGGCACTTGCAACCAGCACGCCCTGTGTTCCAAGCTTTAAAGCTACAGCAACGTCTTCGCCGTGGCTTATGCCTGCGCCGCATAGAATGGTAACCTCAGTGTTGACGTCACGTACAAGCTGGACGGTGTTGGTGACAACTTCAGGCTGGGCTTTTGAAACTGCAACTCCAGTGCCTATGAGCTCAGGCGGTTCAATAGACACTATGTCAGGCTTCAAAGCTGCGGCGGCAGCGCTTACGCTGGGATTGTTAGCGCAAACGCATGAGATAAGCTCCTTTTCCCGCGCCAGCCTAATCGCAGTGTCGATGTCAACCAGTTTAAGCTGTTTTTCAGAGTGGTTGATCAGCGTCCCAACCGCGCCTGCCTCTTTGATCGAGTCCGCTAGCACATGCCCCGTGTGACTGCCTGGCTTTATCGAATCTATGTGCTGGGCGAAAACAGGAATCTCAACGGCTTCCGCCACAGGGGCAATGTCCGCAAATTGAGGCACCACGACAATGTAAGCGCCTGTTTCTTTGCTTACCTTTTCGGCTTGCTTTGCGAGTTCAACAGCCTTTCGGCCTGTTGCCTCTAAGTAGGTTTTAAAGTTTACAATTACGATTGGCGTCTGAAGTTTTGACTTCAAAGAGATTATTCACCGAGCTATGGTTAGCGCAGAACGTTAATATCGTTTACCTTTAACTGAAGCCAGGTTTGATGATGCTAATATATTAATTGCTTAGGTGTGTGTTTCTGATACGCAGGTGAGTGGCTTGCGGAATAGCTCAATAATGAAAAAGGTGTATTCCTTTAAAAGAACGCGCCGGAAATGACGGCTGAGAAAGGAAAATAACAAGGAACTACAAAATTTTAGAGGTAGTTTTCACTTCTTTGCACGTTCATGGTTTTTGTTGGCACAAAAACTGCCGCTGCCACGGTTGTTGTCCACAAGCCTTTCTTGTCTCCTGTTGCCGATTGGGTTATGTTGGCTGTTTTGATTATCATTCCGCTGGTTTTGAAAATTTGTTTTCTTTCATCCCAAGCAGTTTCAGGATCGAACTGAATTCCCATAGTCGTTGCAAGCATCGTCGCAGCCAAGTCTTCTGCGTAATCCCCAGCTGCCTCGTCTGTTTGACCAAAAGAGTGGTGCTCAGACAAGTAGCCACAATGGTTGTTGCCCGAGGGAATAGCTACGCCTATGGATGACGCGACTAGCCTGTGCGGCTCGCTAGTTGCGTTCCTAGCCAAAACCACGAAGGTAATTTCGCCCGGATGCACCATCTTTAGGCCTTGCTCTCGCGAAAGCATTTTGCATCCTGGCGGCACTATGCTTGAGACATTTACCAAGTTGCAGTGTTGTATACCTGCGTTTCTTAAGGCTAATTCGAAGGATTGAAGCTGCTCTTTGTGTTTGCCGGCGCCTTTCGTTAGGAAGAAGTATTTAGGTATCATTTATCGCATCGCAAATAGAGTTTACGAATTACTTTATTAGGCTTTTGTTCCAAAAAGAATGATTACTCGACAAGAGAAAAGAATAACACAGTCCAAACGTAATTAATTTGAGGTTTAAACCCGTGGCGCCCCATCAAAGCGTATTCAAAGACGAGGCAAAACTCGACATCAACTACGTTCCCAATAGACTACCTCACAGAGAGAAAGAACACCGCTTGCTGATGGAATTTTTCAATTTCTTGCTACGTTTTCCAGAGAGAATGGCTCAACGGGTTATCATAACAGGCGATGTTGGCACTGGAAAAACCGCCCTTGCCCGCCGTTTCGGCGCAGACATAACTCTCGAAGCAAACAAGCAGGGCACAAGGCTTCAGTACGTACATGTTAACTGCCGTGATTACCGTGGCAAACTTTTCCTCATACTGCAACATGCACTTGCTGTCTTCCGCCCGAGCTTTCCGAAGCGCGGCTATTCTGCAGAAGAGGTGCTAGGCGCACTCCTACAAACTTTGGATGAAGAAAACGCGTACATTATCCTAACCTTGGACGAATTCGACACTCTCATTGACCGAGAAGGGTCGGAAACCGTCTACAAGCTAACGCGACTGCAAGAAATAAGAGCAGGCAAGCCTCAGCGAATATCACTCATATTCGTTATGCGAGACCTGAAGTCAACAGAGAAGTTAGACGCCAGCTCAAGAAGCACGCTGCAACGCAACGTAATCAGCTTAGAGAAATACGAAAAAGACCAGCTCACCGACATCCTGAACGAAAGGGTTTCCATGGCTTTTTGGCCTTCAACAGTTTCAGAAGACATTGTTAGCCTCGCAGCTGAACTGGGTTTTTCCGAAAGCGGAAACGCCCGCTTCGCTATTGAGCTTTTGTGGAGAGCTGGAAAATACGCTGATGCGGAAGATATGGACTCAATCACGCCTGAATGTGTGAGAAAAGCGGTTTCCAGCATAATTCCAACGATTCGAAGAAGCGAGTTGGCTTCTCTGGGGCTTCATGAAAAACTGTTTTTGCTCGGTGTAGCTCGAACTTTCAAGGAAAATCAAAACGTTTACGCGTCTCTGTCGGAGGTAGAGATGGCTTATGCGGTGGTGTGTGAAGAATTTGGCGAACAGCCACACGGTCACACTCAACTCTGGAAGTACGCTCAGCTTTTCTCCGCGTTAGGCATATTGAAAACCGAGGTCACAACAACAGCTACACGTGGCAGGTCGACGCGTGTTTCTTTGCCTTCGATTCCCGCCTACGAGTTGGAAAAAGAATTAAGTGCCGCTGTAGAAAAAAGATAGGTGTGAAACGCTATGGAAATAGAAGAGGTTTTTTCTTCTAAGCCTAGAATGAAAATCCTTAAACTCGTCGCGCGACTAGGCGCGCTTAACATTTCTGACATTGCTCGAAGAATAAACTTGAATTATTCGACGACGAATGAGCATTTGAAACTGTTGGAGGCTGAAGGCATACTCCAGCAGAAAGTCTATGGAAGAATTCGCATGTACAAGTTCAACGACCTTTCGCCTAAAGCCATTGCGGTGCAAAACCTAATAGAGGTTTGGGAGCAGCTAAATAAGCAGTAAAGCGTATCCAATCTTTGGGAGGAAAGCAATGTGGCTATGATTGATATTTCAGGCAAAGCAGAGATATTTCGTGAAGCAACAGCAAAAGGAACTATTAAGCTGAGACCTGAAACCGTGAACTTGATTAGAGAGGGGAAAATCGCCAAAGGCAACCCGTTTTACACGGCAAAAATAGCAGGCGTTCTTGCTGCTAAAAAAACGAGCGGTTTAATTCCCCTCTGTCATCCGTTGCCTTTGACGAGCGTGGAAGTGGAAGCCAAAATTCTGGACAAAACCACCGTAGAAGTCACAGCCACCGTTAAGACCAAAGCTCAAACTGGCGTGGAAATGGAAGCCCTCGCTGCAACTTCTGTTGGTTTGCTGACGATCTGGGACATGGTGAAACAGTACGAAAAGGACGCGAACGGTCAGTACCCGACCACGGTGATCGAGAACATTCATGTTGTAAGGAAATTGAAACAGGTGTAACGGGCGTGAGCGAAAGCGCAAAAAAGCATAAAGCTGCAGCGCCTAAAAAATTGAATTTCGCAGTTTTCGTTTGCAGCACTTCACGGTATCAGCGTGTGCAGAAAGGCAAGAAAATAGACGATGTTTCAGGCGACACTATTAAGGCTTTATTGAGAAGCGCGGGTCACATGGTTGTATTTAAGAAGATAATCCCTGACGACAAAATGATGATTGAAAAAGCCGTGAAGAATGTTTTGGGTTCTGCGGAGTTAGATGTTGCCATATTTTGCGGTGGCACGGGGATTACTCCTAAAGACGTTACTATTGAGACGGTTTCGCCTTTTTTGGAGAAGACTCTTCCTGGTTTCGGAGAGATTTTTCGCCGGTTAAGTTATGACAAAGTGGGTTCTGCGGCTGTTTTATCCCGCGCTGTTGCAGGTGTGGCGAAGGGCAAAGCGTTCTTCTGTATTCCTGGTTCCCCTGACGCCGTGCGCGTTTCGGTTGAAACGCTTATATTGCCGGAAGCTCCCCATATCGTTAGGCACGCACGGGAATAACGATGGTTCTAACAGACAAATGCGGTCGACCTTTGCTTAACCTTCGAATAGCGATAACACAGCGGTGCAACCTGCGTTGCGATTATTGCCACAAAGAAGGCGAAGAAATCGGCTCATGTTCAAGAGGCACAGCCGAAGAAATGACTGTTGACGAAATTGTCCGAATCGCCAGAATCGCCATCAGTTTGGACATTGCGAGGATTAAGCTTACAGGGGGAGAGCCCCTTATGCGGAAGGACCTTTGCGAAATCGTCAAGGGCATAGCAGCCATACCCAACCTTAAGGACCTTTCAATGACGACCAACGGCGCCATGCTCGGTTTTCAAGCGCAAGAGTTACGCGCGTGCGGATTACGGCGCGTGAACATCAGCCTTCCAACTTTAAACGCTGAAACCTACAGCAAGCTCACTGAAGGAAGAATTGAAAACGCCTTAGACGGCGTCAAAGCCGCGGTTGCGGCGGGGTTTTATCCAGTCAAACTTAACATGGTTGTTTTAAACGGTGTCAACGTTGAAGCAGTTCCCGAAATGATCGAGTTTGCAAGACAAACAGGCACCATACTGCAGCTAATCGAGCTTGACCCGATGAACGTTGACGACACGTATTATTCGATATATCACAAGTTCTTGGACGAGCATGAAGAGATGCTGAGGCAGAAGGCTTTGAAGGTTGAAACCAGACGGTTCATGCATAACCGCCATATTTACCGTCTTCCTGACGTGACCGTGGAGGTTGTGCACCCCATAGAGAACCGCGATTTCTGCATGCACTGCACCAGACTGCGCGTGACAAGTGATGGGAAGCTGAAGCCCTGCCTAATGAGAAACGACAACGTAGTTGACATCTTAACGCCAATGCGCCACGGCGCAAGCGACGAAGAGTTGAGAGGACTCTTCAAACGTGCGAATCTTAATAGAGAACCCTACAACAAAAGTGTTTAATAATAGTGCATTAACTTTTTGACCACTGATTCTACCATGTGGTTCTATTTGTGTTTGTGTCCTTTATATAAGGGGGGTATAGTCTTTTCCGAGCACTAGTACACAAGGGCTAGATTTCGATTATTTTTGCTTCTCGCTTCTCAGTGTCCAGCAAAGCCATGGTGGACTTGCCGCTTAAGTAACCGCAAACTTCCCCAGGATTCACGATTAAAGTCTTACCTTTTTTACGAACACCCAGACTGTGCACGTGTCCATGGATTACGGCGTCAAAACACTCGCAGTTGATTAACGCGTTCAGGAGTTCCGTCTCGTCTCCATGTATCAAGGCAATTTTGAACCCGCTCACCTCGATTTCGGCAAACCTGCCTCGTATTTCGCAGTTTTCGGTTTCGCTGAACCGTTTTTTTAGGAATTCGTGGTCGCCGTCGTTGTTGCCGAAAACGCCTATGAGCTTTGCGTTTAATGCTTTGAATTTTGGGATAACGAAGGGTGAAACGTAGTCTCCTGCGTGGAGAACAAGGTCGACTTTTTCTTCGTTAAGCTTTTTTACGGCTTTTTCTATCATTGGCATGTTGTCGTGCGTGTCCGAGATTACACCTATTAGCATTGTATTTCACTGATTTTGATTTTCTCGTTGGCGGGAATAAAGGTTTTCTGTCTTGGGCTGGATGGAAGAGTGTTATAGAATATTCCAATACCGTAATATTCAGACTTGCGAAACAGGACTTAAAATACGCTGACCCTAACTCAGTTATAGAAAAATATTCTAAAAGAGGAACATAGAAGTGAACTCGGGAATAACGGACACAACATACAAAAGAAGAGACAAACTCTGCATAATCGCTGAAATTTTGGAAATCGCGAAAGAAGGAAGCTTGAAAACTCAAATCATGTACAAGGCAAACCTAAGTTTTACCCAACTTAATGATTACCTCAAGTATATGTTAAAGACTACCTTGCTAAAAAAATTCGTAAATAGAGGGAAAGTGGTGTACGCGGCAACTGAAAAAGGCCTAGACTTCCTTCAGCGGCACTGCGAATTGACCGAGTTACTGAAAGATAACGAAAACAGTAAAAACGGCGTCAAGATTCCACCTCAAAAACTGCTTAAAAATAATTAACGCTTTTTCCTTTTATGGCGTATGCCTAGTCTTGGCGAAATCAATGTTAAAAGGTAAAAGTGCGAATTTGAAATATTTGGGCTTTGATTAGTCTTTTGCTGTTTTGATGTAGTTTCTGACTTTTTTTCTCAACGTTGGGAATTCGTCCAACATGGACTTCACAACTTGCCAGCGGACTTCTTCTTTATCGCGGTAATTCTTCATCTTTGCTTTTCCGTCCTGACAGCTAAATCTTATGTCACGCTATACAATATAAGTCTTTTTCCCAAAACAGAATAACTGCCTTAAACACAAAAGAACGGAGAAAAAATTAGATGCCTACTATGGAAACTGGCGGTTCGGCGTTTGAAATATTGTTTCTTCGGGAATACGCGCTTTATTAGTTGGCATGCATACTTTGTCGTGAGAAAGGAGAAAGGCTCCGAGGCTGAGTTACAATATGAAGTTTCCTAAGCGCTTCAGAATAAGCTATCTGGCGTTTATTGTACCGTTTGTTCTGGCTTTTCTCTCGTGGCTGTACTTTCCAGCCGTGGCCAATTGGCTAATAAACACCGTTTTCGGTTACGTGGCGGTGGAGCAGGCGGTCAGCGCGGTTTGGACTGGGACTATTAGGTTCTTTTACAGTTGGTACACGTTTGTGGCGATTGGCGTGGCGGGTGTGTGGGTGATTGCTGCGGTGCTGGCGAGGAGAAAGCATGTGAGTGGTGAGCACGTGTTTTATCCTATGGTTAGTTTTGTGGTTCCAGCGTTTAATCAGGAGAAGAACGTTGCCGGTTGCGTGGCAAGCCTGTTCAGTTGCGCTGCAAAGTATGAGGGTTTATGCGAGGTTATAGTGGTTGATGATGGCAGTAGCGATTTCACGTATGAGGTGGCGTGGTCTGCGGTGCAGCTCGGGCGTGCTGGTAATCCTCGTGTTCGGGGGAAAGTGGTGCGGCACAGTGCGAATTTGGGCAAGATTGAAGCGTTGAGGACTGGAATGAACAAGACGCTGGGCGGCTTAATAGCGATTGTGGATGCTGATTCTGAATGGGCGCCAGACACGCTGGTTGGGCTTGTGCATTATAAATTGTCGAATGGGAAGCGGGCTGTCACCGGCTATGCGCATCCGAACGGGCAGGGTAGCAAAAGCAATTTGTACGTGACTTTGCAGCGGTTGGAGTACAGCCAAGGCCTTGGCGTTGGGCGTTGCGCTCAGAGCTTAGGCGATAACGTGTTGGTGGTTTCTGGCGCGATTGGGGTTTATGATGCGGATTTGCTGCGTGAGGTGCTGGCGGAGCGGAATATTCGGAGCGTGACTGAAGATTTTGAGATTACATTGGAGATGCATAAGAAGGGCGCGAAGGTGGGCTATGTGAGCACTGTGCAGAGCCGTACGGTGGTGCCTTCCTGTCTCAGCGCGTTGTGGAATCAGCGGCTGCGGTGGTTCACGGGGTGGCTTCATAATACGCTGGGCATTCACAGGGATTTAATGGGTAAGCGTTCGTGGCTTACGGCGTTGTTGTGGTACTGTTACGTGTTCGAGTACGCTGGTGCGTTCGTGGATTTAGTGGCTGTCGTTGCGTTTCCTTTTCTGTTTTGGTTTGCGCCTGACCGCTTGCTTTTCGCGTTTAACTTGCTATTATTCATTCCCTACGGCTTGCTCATAGGCATGGTGAACCAAGCGATAGCGCTACGATTAGCGTACGGCAGTTACCACTATAACGCTTTGCTGTTTTACACGCCACTTTATCCCCTCTTGCGTCTGGTTAACGTACTTGCGCGTTCCAAAAGCGTCGTTAGCTATTTGATGGGCAACAATGGGAAATGGCACGTAAGCTAGGCATAAGCGTTTTAAGGCTTAGCCGCTTTTGTGCTGTGGGAAGCAAGCTAATGCAGATTAAAGCCGTTCTCTTCGACATGTTCGACACGCTGATGGTGATTGAGAGGGGACACGCATTCCACAACCCTTCACTGAAGCGAATGCACAAGTTTCTATTCACGAAGGGCATTAGTGTTTCCTTTGCCGAGTTCAGAGAGGCGTACATCACGGCGCGAGATGCGCTTTATGCTAAGGCTGATGTGAACAATGAGGAGCCGCACTTTAACCTGCGTGTCTCAAACGCATTGCGGAGCTTGGGCTACGATTTTGACGTTTCCAGCCAGACTGTGACTGGGGCTACGCTTGCATTTTGTGAGGAGTTCATGCATTACGTGCGCATAGACGAGAACGCCGAGACGGTTCTGCGGGGTCTGCATTGGAAATACAAGCTTGGAATAGTCTCGAATTTTGCTATTCCAGAGTGTATCGTGAAACTGCTGGAAACGCATGACCTAGACAAGTTCTTCGATGTCGTGGTCGTATCGGCAACGGTTAACAAGCGCAAGCCCAGCCCAGAAATCTTTCAACAAGCCCTAGAAAAACTGGGCGTTGACGCGTCTGAGACGGCGTTTGTGGGCGACACAGTGGACGTGGACATCAAAGGCGCAAAGGACATGGACATGAAAACCATATACATTGAGAGACGCACGCAGAAAGAAGCTGAACAGATCTGCCCAGACCAAACCATAAAAAGCCTAAACGAGTTAACAGCGGCACTTGAACGTTGCTGATGTCTATATGGTGAGATACTCGGTAGGCAAAATGAAAATAAAAAAGATTGAGAAATAAGGAATTGCTTAGATTTTCCTTTTATCTAAGACTTGCCTGAAGCTTTTTCCGCAGCATTCGTATAGGCCTATGGTGAGTTGCGTTCTTTTTCCGTTTCTGTCGGGTCTGCCAGCCATTTTCCACGTTTTCTTTGGAGTTTTAACCTCTTTTCCACAATTGGGGCATTTTGCCATCTAAATGAACCTCGCTTACATCGTTACATATGAGATAGCATAAAACATTTTCTATTCATAACAAGCATGAAGCAAAAGTTTGAGAGGCATAGTCTGGTATGGTTTTCAATTTTATGGGCTTTGAAGCTTTGACTATAGTGCTCGGGAAAGACTATAGCCCCCTTATTTAAAGGAACTATATATAGTTCTGAAGAGACGCGCCATCGGATAGACTTCCTATAGTTTTCTGCAATGTTTGGCTATTAGGCGCCAAATATGCCGCTTGTCAAGAGAAATCTTGACTAAAAACTGGGCGTTGCGGGCTTGTTTAGTCAAGAAACCTTTACAAAAACCCTTTTATCGCAAAGTATGCTATTTTTTATAGAGTGGTTGCCTGTGGAAAAGAAGGCGCTCTTAACCGTGGCTTTCATCACAGTTCTTCTATTCTCAACGATAGTTGTAACACAGTTTGCCAGATCAGGTGCAGCAACTTCTTTTCCAACATTAAAATAGACTGGGCATCCGATTATTTCTATACACTCGCCATTGGATAATGAAACATTCTCTTCCAACGATGTTCCATTAGGGTTTACAATAACGAGACCAGAAATTGGAGTGAGCTGGATAACTAATTGGACTGAACCATCTGGAAAAGTGTTAAAAAACAAACTATCACATGTCAGCATCGTCATAGATAAGAAATTGTATAGAACAATCGAAGCTGATAACGATTTGTCTTCTCCTTTCAGCTATTATGAAAACCTGACAAACTTGGAAGATGGAGCACATAACTTGATAATCATAGCTTATTGCGACGGATTGGAAGTGGAGATTCACGGAGCTTGGGCGCGATATTTGCCATATGATGTTTCGTCTGATTTGATAGCATTCACCGTAGATGCTACCTCTCCATTTGTTTCTATTCTGTATCCAGAAAACGATTCTTACGAGTCAACTGAAAATCTATTAGACGTTACATTAAACTTCACTGTGAACGAGCCCGTCTCACAGCTCACATACAGCTTAGATGGGCATACAAATGTAACAGTTGCTGGAAACACGACGTTGACTGGCTTGTCTGTTGGAGAGCATAACGTAACGGTTTACGCTTGTGACGCTGCTGGAAACGTCGGAGCCTCAGAAACAATTTATTTCAGTATAGCAGAACCCGAGCCGGAGCCTGAGCCTTTCCCAACAACATTGGTCATAGCTCCCATCGCGTCAGTGGCTGTAATCGGCGTGGCTCTACTGTTCTACTTCAAGAAACGCAACCGCTAAGAACGGATTTGTGTATATCTCTTCAATTCTAGTTGGGTTACCGTGTTTATAAAATGTCATGATAACCTTGTTACAGCCACAGTTTTCAAAACACTTCTTCCGCTTTATCCGCGTAGACTTCAAGTGCACTTTCAGAAAACAAGACAAAGACCACTTCGTCCAAGTTGTCCTCTTTTTCCAGAAACTCTTTCACTGCTTCCAAGGCTATACGGCACGCATCCTCAATAGGGTAGCCATACGCGCCCGTGCTTATAGACGGAAAAGCTACGGTTTTCAGCCCCTTTGCCACGGCGAGGCTCAGCGAGTTTTGATAAGCCTGCGCCAAAAGTTCAGGTTCACCGCGGTTTCCTCCGCGCCAAATGGGTCCGACTGTGTGAATAACGTGTTTAGCCTTGAGGTTGCCAGCCGAAGTTATGACCGCCTTTCCAGTTGGAAGTCCCTCTGGCCATTCTGTAGCTCGTATCCTCTTACACTCCTCGAGTATTTTGGGTCCGCCTCTGCGGTGTATTGCCCCGTCGACGCCTCCGCCGCCCATGAGTGACGAATTAGCCGCGTTAACTATAGCGTCTGTCTCCATTTCGGTTATGTCTCCTCTAACCAATCGAACGGTTGCTTTTCCAATTTTAAACTCATTGCGCATTACATTCTACCATCCTAAATGAACGTGCTGATTGCCGACCACAAGGCTGAACTGAAAAACCACGCTCCGAAACCAACAAAAATCACGAAGCAGAAAATGAAAATCGCTTTGTGAACTTTTTCATTCCAGAAGCGCTGCGACTTGAAAATTATGAAAGCCACGACAGTGTACACTAAGAGGTCGCAGAGCCAGTGGACTATTGTAAACACGGAAAATCCAAGTAAACCGAAGATTTGAGCGTTCATTATTAAAGCGGTGCCAATAGTTATCCACCATAGTATGAAGCCAGGGTTGACTGCTGTTGTCAATATTCCCGCAAGCAAGGATTCATGCTTGGAAACTTCAAATTTTTGGCTTGCCTCACGCCTGTTTCTGAATGTGTTAACTCCCATGTAAATCATCAACAAACCACCAACCAATCCAACAGTAATGGGTACAACTTCGGGGATAGCGAATTGGCTCAGCCAGAAATAGATGAAAAACATCAAAGGAAACTCCACTACGCCGTGCCCAACCGCTATAAGCAATCCAGCAGTTTTGCGTTTCGCCGCCTTCTCCACAGTCACGGCAAACAAGGGTCCTGGCAGTAAGACGCCTGATAAAGATATGAGTATCACTGAAGTCAGGAACAAATAAAAGTTAGTAATAAACTCCGTGGCTCAAATCTCCTCTATACAAGTTGGCAACTCAATTAATACTTCAATAAAACTCTGCAGTGTTTTGCTAATAAGCATTCTCATGTATCTTGTATACAAAAGCATCAACAAGACTTAATGCAAACGCTTATAGAACTCATAAAACACTGTTAAAAATCGCGTAAGCGGAGAAAAAACCGTGGACAGGTCAGCGATTATTCTAGCTGGCGGCTTTTCCAGCAGATTCGGTCAAGACAAAGGCATTCTGGAGCTTGCCAATAAGCCCTTAATAAAACACGTCATAGATGCAGTTAGTCCAGTTGTGGATGAAACAATCATCGTGACTAATTCTCAAGAGCGAGTAGCAAAATATGCGAAGGGTATGGCCGCAGACGTGCAGTTCGTTGTTGACGTGTGCGAGTCGAGGAGTCCGTTGATAGGCGCTTTAACAGGTTTTGGGTCTGCCCACGGCAAATACTCTTTACTTCTGCCTTTTGACACGCCGTTTGTTTCGAGAGAAGTTGTTTCGCTGCTTTTTGAGCTGTGCCTAAACAAGGCGGCTGTAATTCCAAGGTGGCCTAATGAATATATTGAGCCGTTGCATGCGGTCTACCAAACAAAGCCTGCGCTAGAGGCTGCGAAAAGTGCTGTGGCTGAAGGAAAACTTAACATGCGCTCCATGATTGAAAAGCTGAGGGGAGTGCACTATGTTTCCACGCTGGTCATTCAGCAGTTGGACCAAGATCTTCATACGTTCTTTAACATAAATACCCCCCTCGACTTGAAGAAAGCAGCAGTTTTGGCTAAACCGAAAAAAACATAGTTTAACAGAAAAGAGGAGTTATAACGGAACGTCATTGACAAAGCTGTTTTACTTGCTTTTAGCGACATGGTCTAAAACTTTTGGTTTGATTCGAACTCAATCGAATCTTATAAATACGTAGTCATTAATCCTTCAAAATAAGGTACACACCATTTTGTTGCGGGAAAAAACGGCAAAATTTACATATAGAAAGCCGGCACTACAATGTTTGAATGGTAAACAACGCTTTTTATCCTGAAAGGTCACTGATTTTTGACAGTTGCCTGTGTGATCGCGCTGCTCATTACTGTATTTGGTGATTCTTGAACTCACGAAATATTTTCGAATGGTTATTTTTTACAATAAAAAATTAAAAAAAATCCGTAATTCATCGGTAAGTAGAGCTAAAAAATTAAAAAATAAGCTTATCTGCCGTTTCTATGTTGTATGATGTGCGAAGGGGTTTGCTTTTCGCTATGACGAGGTTTAGCTGTGGTAATTGAAAAAGCTTTGATTATGTCAATTCTGAAGTTGACCAAAAACGGTCCTGCTTCACCTGAATCTATTAACAAAGACGCAAAGCTTCCATTCGATGTTGCCTCAGAATTGCTTAGAAAATTCCAAACTGACGGCATGGTTTATCTATGTGGCGATAACGTTGGTGCTGATACTGGCAGTCGCCTGAAGTTGGCTGTTAGGGCTGTAGCCTTGGGTGCTGATATCGAGCGCGTTAGCGATTTCCTTCGTTGGCAGGAATTTGAGGACATTGCCGCTATTGCGTTGGAAAGAAACGGCTATTTTGTTGCGAAGAATGTGCGTTTCAAGCATGCTGGGCGGAGATGGGAACTAGACATAGTTGGCTGCAGGAAGCCCTTGGTCTTGTGCGTGGATTGTAAGCATTGGCGTCATGGAGTGAAGCCTTCTGCTTTAAGGAAGATCGCTGAGGCGCAGGTGGAAAGAGCACGTGCACTAGCCGATGTACTGCCAAGCGTCACATTGAAGGTCGAGTGTGCCAAGTGGAACAAGGCCAAGTTTGCCCCTGTGATTTTGTCGCTTATTCCAAGCAGCTTCAAATTTTATAATAATGTACCTGTTGTTCCTGTTTTACAGTTGCAGGATTTCTTAATCCAATTGCCTCTTCATGTGGAGTCATTGAAGTATTTCGTGAAAGAATTTAATCATTTATGACATAATTTTCAATATTGGTTTCTTGGCAAATTTCACAGCGGGCCAGAGGCTAAAAAGGAACATTCCAACTAAAGCTGCGAAGAGCCATCCACCTATCTCTAAAATGGTGAAGCTCGTCACGACTGGTTGGGACATCAGAATTAGAAGCGTGATTATTACTCCAAGAGAAATTCCGACGGCAAAGCTTGAAAGCAGAACGATTAAGCTTTGCACCGCAAGGATGGTCACGACTGTTTTAGGTTTTGTGCCCATAACCCGCAAAACGGCGAATTCTTGACGCTGCTCATCGATAGCCAGCGCAAGGTACCCTATTAAGCATAAAGTTGCGGCTACCAAAGTAAAGAGGGGTAGAAACATGACTACGGACCATATGGCCCCGAGAAAGCCAACGTTCTTTTCCAGCGCTCTATTGAGATCAAAAACCACCAAGTTCGAATTTACATTGGCTAAGCGTTCTTGTATCTGGATTATAATGCTGGACCGATTAACTGAAGAATCTAGCTGGACAAGCACAATGTTGGGGCTAGCACCGTTGTTTAGGCTTTCGAGTTTTTTGAGAGGAACAAATGTTACTAATCCATTGTTTATGGGATCTAAACAGACGCCAACTATGCTGAAAGTGGTGTTTTGCATCCTGAAGCTCTGAAATAGAGGCATTTCAAACATGAGTGCGGCTATGGAATCTCCAACAACCGCTTCTGAGGCATTGTCATTTTTTAAGAATCGTCCATTAATGAACCATGCGGAGATGACCTTTTCAGGTTCTACACCTACAATCAAAGAGTCTCCTTCGCGGTTATCACCAATTGGTATTGTTGCTTGAGTTTCAGGGTCGAACGTGAAGTTCATTAATTCTTGTATGTAGCCTTTGCAGACTAGGCGCACGTCAGAATTTGCGATTCCATTAACAGTGCTCAATTGCTGAAGAACAGTGTCAGGTATAGCAAAATTTGAATCCAAATAGTTGAAATCAGTTTTTTCCTTTGCCCCAGAGAATTTCGATAACAACGCTATGTACTGGTTTCCCATATCCTTATGCGCCACTAAGAGTACGTCTTTACCAACGGCTTTTTCAACCCTTGTCGTAGTGGTGTTGTTGGCGATTATGCTTCCTGCAATGGAAACCGTCAACAAGATAAAGACTATTGATAGAAAGACCACTATTCGAACGGTGGCTGATTGGCGCCGGAACAGGCTTCTTGAGGCTATTTTTAGGGTTATTCTGGACTTTGAGAGTGCCTTAAACCTGTTTCCTTTGCTCAATCCAAAATATTGCATGGGCGAGATTGCAGCTGTTGGCGAAAGTCTCGCAGCATTAAGAAGCGGCTTCAATCCAAATATTAAGCCGAAAGCAAAGAATGCAACAAACACTAGCGGTGCAAACCAGAAATTAGGTGCTTTTTGATAAGCCTGAAAAACGCTCATGTTAATGACAGCATAATCAGTTAGGAATCCAAGCGCCACCCCTAAGATGCATCCTAAGAACAACACTAGCAAAAGTTCTGTTAAGAAGTAGCCGAAAACAAGACCGTTTGGGCATCCAGCTGCTTTCATCAACCCGAAGTCTCTTGTTCGCTGAGCCGTCATCAAGAAAGCAATGAACGAGGCTATCACCGCGCCCACAGTGAAGACTAAGATGCCTACGAACAGCAAAAAATTCGAGAAAATTGCTGAATAACCTATAGTTAACGTGTTCTGGGCTACTGATGTTATTCCGAAACCTATTTGATCGCTAAAAAGAAGCAGGAAAAGCGTGGAAGCAACACAAGTAGTCAGGCTAATCAGTGTCAGGCTTGTTTGTAGTTTTCTGCGCAGAAGGTCGTTTACTGGAAAAGCGGTTTTACTCATTTGGACTCGCCAGCCTACCATCTTCTAAGCATAACGTCTGGTCGGCTAACTGTATTATTTCTGGGTCATGAGTTGCAACGATAATGGTTTTTCCATTAGCCTTTAACATCTGCAGCATCTGCGTTATTTTCTGACCATTTTTTGTATCCAAATTTCCAGTCGGTTCATCGGCAAGAATAAGCTTAGGGTCGTTCGCTAAGGCGCGAGCAAACGCTACGCGCTGTTGTTCACCGCCGCTCAATTGGGCTGGAAAATGATCCGCCCTGTGCTGTAAACCCACTGTTTCCAACAATTCTGCGACACGTTTTTCTATTTCCGTTTCGGGTTTTCTGCTCCATTCCATTGGAAACGCGACGTTTTCGGCTACGGTTAAGGTTGAAACGAGATTGTAAGATTGAAAAACGAAGCCAACATTATCGCATCGAAATTCCGCCAGCAAATCCTCGTCTTGAATCGTTAAGTCTTGTCCTAAAACAATTACTTGTCCACTTGTGGGCCTGTCAATTCCGCTTATGAGGTTGAGGAGAGTGGTTTTTCCAGAGCCAGAAGGACCGCAAATGGTAATAAATTTGCCTCTTGCTACGTTTAGGTTTACATCCTTTAGAACTTCAACTTCCGATTCGCCCAATTGGTAAGCTTTGCATAACGAACGCACATAAATTACAGAATCATTCGGTTCCATAGTCATGACAGAAAATATGCAGCAAATTATAATATGCTTTTAGGTACGACTCTTTACCGCTACCTGCAAACAAGAATAATTGCGTTCAGTAGCTTTTTATAGAGTGAAATTTCCCCTATCACGTTTGAGAATTCTAACCTTGTCGGGAAGCTTGTCCTTTTCCCAGTCAACCCATCTAATCTCCTTGAAAAGCCACTTTTTACCTAGGTGTGCTGCGACCACGGCGTGCTTATGCTCTTTGTTTCCAGGTATGAGTTCGTTGAGGAACCTGAAGAGTTTGTCAATCTGTTTCTTGGGAAAATACGCGTAGTAGCTGGCGTTTTTTACTTCAAAAGCATAGGTGTGCGAGCCTTTTCTAGCCATGATGTCTGGTAGCGGGCTCAAGCTTGGGTTGCTGACGGGGATGCGTACGGCGTGGTATCCGTTTTTCTGCAGGTGCTTCACGAGCACGGTTTCGCTGTAGAAGCCTCGCTTGCGCCATCGGCGAAGTTTAATTTTGTCGACTTCCTTTACCACTGGTTTTCCCTCAGCAAGACCCGCGTAGTTAGAATAGCGCGGAAAATAAAAAAAGATTCCGTATGAGCTTGAAGAGCAGAAGTTCCGTTGATGCTTTTGTATCCGGTTTCTGTACACGAAACATGCCTGAAGGATGCTGGTGACGATAACGACTATAGGTAATATGCATATAACCAAGTTCACGAATAAAGAAATTTTCATCATGGATAAAGCAGAAATAATGACAGTTTAGCCTACACTGGGCAATGCAAAAGTGTACCCTCACGCAAAATAAGCTGAAAAAAGCCTCCGTTCTACAACATTGCTGCCCAGAATTTGACCCTGGTGAAAAAAGACAGCGAGCAGTTTAGGTAGCATCGTATACGAAAGCATCAACAAAACACACTTCTAAACGGCTTACACCGTTTCTGCTTATTCAAAACTCGTTATACACTTTTGCTGATGCGCACCATAGCCCATTAAATAACAAGTTATGAGGGCTATAGACAAGTTCCCTCAGCAGGAAAGAAAATTAAAAGCCTTTTGATAATCCACAAAGACCTGGCAGCTAAGTCAGAAACGGGTTTTTCGAAACAGCCAGTTGTTCACCCAAAAAGAGCGAAAAATCACTTGACGACTGAAGTGTTTGACAACCAGCGCAAGCAACTGCTAGAAAGCTTCTGGGAACTGGGCAATCACTCGAAGCGGATTCGAAGAAACCCCGTCGCGACTTCGCATGGAGATTTTCGACGGTCTTTATATGAGGTCACGATTATCTCCATTGTTAAGCCTCAAAGCAGAGGCGGAAATGCTTAAAATAAGGCTTTTTAGCTGTTTGGAGCTTATTTGCGGCTTTTTGATTTTTGCGCTATTAGTGAAAAACTAGGCGCTTTTTGTGTATGCTCAAATTCGATTATGTACAAACCAGTGGATCGACGTTTACTGCAGAAAAGGCTCTGAAACTGGCTAATTTTGGAAAATAGACTAAACGAAAATCCGTAGTTAAGGAGGTTACTGGGCCGCTTATGTACAATTTTTTGAATATTGTTAATTTTGAAATAAGCTCTTTAATTGACTCGGAAGGAGAGATTACTGGAACAGATGGAGGAGACGGCATGTCTTTTGATCATTTTGGAGAAGGCACAGAGACACTGACGCGAAGTGTGCAGGGGCGAACTGTAAAAGTACGGTGGAACTGGGGTAAATTCAAAACCACTGAAGGCTTCCCAGTAGACGACAGCATGATAAACTGGGTCATAGGTCAAGAGCAAGCTTTAAACGAGGGCTTCTTATGCCTAAACGAGTGGGTGCACAAACTTAAGCATTTAGACCAGACACAGTGGTACGCGAGGTGGAGCAAACCCGAAGAGCCAAAGACAACAGCAAAAAACGTAATCAGTCCAGGACCCTATCTGCTGCTTTTAGGTGATCCTGGAACAGGCAAGTCCCTCCTCGGAAGAGCATTATCCGAAAAACTAACTCAGGTTTACAAAGAGAACGGCATAAAACTCTTTGATGTCTTATCTTGGAAAAACCCAACTATGGCAAGCCAGCCGCGCGTATCTATCCACAAAGTTGGAGAAGGGAAAAAGATACAGCGCAAAGAGCAACTTAAAGAGCTTAAACGCAAGTTCGCAACCAAAATTGGCCTCAAAGCTATACAGATACTCATGCTCACATTAGGAGTGTTCCTTTTGGCATTAGGCTTATACTTCATGGTTGACGCATGGCAAACATGGAATGCCAATGGGCTATCTATCGGAGGCACGTCTTGGCAGGAATTGTATAACAATAACTTTTCAGCTTACTTTGTTGACCGGTTCATAAATCTGGTGCCCCTGACATTCATTCCAGGAGGAAGTTTAATCTTTTTCAGTGTCTTCATTTGGTGGTTTTCACGCTTAGGCGGACTAAGCAATCTCCGCGGTGTCGGAGGTGCCCAGCAATCAGATGTTCCAAAACTTATTGTGGACAACGGCTCGGGGAATGCCCCCTTCGTGGATGCAACAGGGCACAGGAGCGCTCAACTCTTTGGGTCTGTAGCTTGGGATCCGTTTCAAACTGGCGGGTTAGGAACGCCAGAGCACCAAAGGGTTACTGCAGGAGATGTTCATGTGGCATCGCTGGGGATATTATATATCGATGAGATTAAGAACTTGGACCAGGAAGAGGCGGTTACGCTGTTAACGGTTCTGGAAGATGGCCAACTGCCTATAACTTTGCGAGGTAGGTGGCATGGCGGAGCCACCTCGGCGATGGCTGTGTCAACTGAACCTGTACCAGCTATCACTTTTCTTGTTGGCGCAGGAAACTTTGACAGCATAAGCCAGATGCACCCTGCGCTTATGGATCGCATTTACGGCTACGGCAAAGTCGTGCGCATGAACAATGACATGCCTAACACACTGGAAAACCGGCGCAAATACGTCCAGTTCATAGCACAGGAAATCAAACGCTTTAATCTCATACCGTTCAAAAGAGACGCCTGCATGGAAATAGTTGAAGAAGGTAGACGGCGAAGCAATAAACGCGACGCGCTTACCACGCGGTTTAGACCATTGATTTCCATAATTAAGACGTCTGCGACCTTGGCTATGAACGAGAACTGCAAAGCAGTTGAAAGACGCCATGTTTTAGAAGCCTTAAATGAGCATTGCAAGACCATCCAAAAACAGCTGCTGGAACATGAGATGCATGAACGAGGAAAACTGTTAGAAATAAAACCCGAGGGCGTAAAGCTTGGGCAGATGCATGGTTTGGCTGTGATCCATGATCCGTACAGTGGTGAGATGACGGGCAACGTTCTCGGCGTAAAAGCCCAGCTTGTTAAAAAAAGTGAGCTTCCGAGAGACCATCCGCTTAAGGGCTATTACAAAGTGACCGGTGTCGCTAAGGGCCAGAGCTTCATTTCGGACAGCATCGCCAAAGTCAGAAGCGTTATCCTCCAAACATACGGTTTGGACATCGCCCAAGACTATTTGACGCATATCGATTTTGCCCAGTCTTACGGAGTTGACGGGCCTTCCGCGGGTGTAACAATGGCTATTATTTTGTGCTCGCTTATTGAGGGAAAACCGATACGGCAAGATGTAGCTGTTACTGGCGAAATAAACCTCAGCGTCAGCGGCTCTATCCAGATCACAGCGGTAGGCGGGGTCCACGAGAAAATTAAGGCTGCTGAAGCTTGGGGTTTCAAGAAAGTGGTTATTCCGCAAAAGAATTACTTGCATTCAGTTGATGCAAGAGACTACACTATTGACATTGTCCCGGCTGCCACGCTGGATGACTATCTTAAGGAATGCTTGGTGGAACACCACATCCTCCAAGTACGTGTTCACAAATACAAACGCCGACCCTAAACAACCTTCAAAAAAGCTTTTTCAGGCTTATTTCTAATCAGACTGCGATGCTGCTAAATCAGTATTTTTAAACTAAACTGTTTAATTTTCTATGGCTATTTCATCGCAAAGTTATTGTTCAGTGAGTCCCGCTGTGCCAATATTACTTGATCACGTGCCCATCACCAGCGTTCACTATACGTGTTGCTTTGGCAAAGGCGTATACGAAAGCATAGACCAAAATCACAATTTAGCCACTGATCACGGTCTCGCCACTAAGTTGCGGGGACAGTAAGCTTTTTTGGTGAAAACATTTTTGAACAGCAATCACGAAATAGACAAGTGCCGGAATACTACTATGTCAAGCTTCAAAGTTGTTAACAGGCGCTACAGTTTCTCCACGAGAGGTGAAATAGACTTCGTAGACTTAACAGACAAGGTTCAAGAGGCAGTATCCGATTCAGGCATCAGAAACGGGATGGTTCATGTCTTTGCACCACATGCTACAGGTATACTGGTTCTAACAGAAAATGACTATGGCTTGCTCAACGATATTAAAGCTTTACTTGAAGAAATAGTTCCGAAGCGAAGGGCATATCAGCACCCGTCCAATGCTCATTCGCATCTGCGTTCGATGCTTCTACCGCCAGATAAGACCCTGCCAGTAATTGATGGACGCGTGGAGTTTGGAACATGGCAATCTTTGCTCTTTGTAGAAACTGACGTCTATCCGCGGAAGCGAACCGTTATTATGCAAGTTATGGGTGAACAATAAAGCCGCCGCCCTCCTTCAAGACCTTTAGACAAAAACGCTTTTATTTTTCTACAAGGCGCTCGCGGCAGCACTTTTTCGAGCTTCGCATTTCGTATCGACAAAAAACGCCAAACAACACGATATTTTAGCTTTTCAGCATTAATTTCGGAGATGAATAAGCACTGTTTTAACTCTTTATTGTAAAATGTGACAGTTCGAAAGTTTTTCGCAAATTCAAAAAAGCGCAAATATCAAACGCGTTCCATAAAGAAACGCTATGACTTGTAAAAGTAGAGGGGGGACGAACATAAACGAGAGTTTTTGCTGTTTTTCTCTATGAAAACATCACAAACGCTTTGATTTTCAGCAAAATTTTAGCCGTGAATTTTACGTATTTATAAGCTTCGTTAGAGTTCGGAAAATTCAAGTTTTAAACAGTACTGACTAACAAAAGGCCGTTTACTGCTTTAACAAAGAAGTAGCTGGCAAAGGGCATTATTGCGCTGTTAGAGTTTTCCGTTTGGAAAAGTAGCGAGTTTTATCACCTTTCAGTACGAACCCTTTTGTACCGCCCACATGGTCTCATTCGAGCCTTCTTCTTTGTTTCAACTCTTGTCAAAGGCTTTTTCGCTAATAGCTCGGTATCAGGGTCCTCCGCTGGTGGAATCTCAAGGGGTTCTGGAAAGTCTTCTAAAGTGGCTTGTTCCGCGCCATTCTTAATCATTTCAGCAATAGCTTTCCTAACATCGTCTGGTTCTACGTTAATACCGCGAATAGCATCCAAAAGCAGCACCGTCTCAAAGCCCATTTTGCGCGCATCAAGAACCGTGTTCTTCACACAGTAATCAGTTGCTAAACCGCCTACAAAAACTCTAGTAGTGCCTTGTGTTTTTAGCGTGTTCGCAAGTTTGGTGCCGTCAAAACCTGAATAAGCCTCTTTAAGCGGATCCGTGGCTTTTGATATAATTGTTGTGTCGCTTGGGAGCTTCAGGTCAGGATGAAATTCGGCGCCTTCGCTGTTTTGGACGCAGTGAGGCGGCCATGGGCCTCCTTGGGCTTTGAACGATATGTGATTTGGCGGGTGCCAATCTCTCGTAGCGAAAATTCTCGCGTTTGCCTTCTTGAAGATTTTTATGTAATCATTAAGAACTGGAATCACTTGGTCTCCTTCAGGGACGGGTAAAGCGCCACCGGGACAGAAATCGTTTTGCACATCCACAATTATAAGCGCGTCAGTGATGCCTATGCTAAAGTCTTTTTTCAAACAAATCTCACCTAAACAATTTAGCCGAGCACTCAATTAAGCCAGTTCAGCTGCGTGTACAGTAAAATATGGAGTTGGTAGCGGATAAGTTTTTTCTATAGGCTACAAGATCGTTGCTGCATATGGAAAAGTAATTAAGTCTTTTTATGGATAACATGTTAGGTGAAATCATGCCGGTCTTAGCTTATGTACTATTCAAAGTTAGTTCAGGAACTGAAAGAGAAGTGTGCCAAAAACTCATCGAGTTTGGCGAAGTCGTGCAGGCAGACATCATTTTCGGTGAATACGACGTAATTGCAAAAGTCGCGACGCAAGACCTAGACAAGCTAGAGGATTTTATGTCTCAGAAAGTTAGAACTGTGCCGAACGTGTTTGTAACGTCTACGATGATTATATCCAGAGAATATAAGGGAAAAAGCCAGCGGCCAAAAACCAGGTAACCGCTCTAAAGGGCAATGCGCGTGAAAGAGAAACGCTTGAAAAGTCAAAAGATAAAGCGTTATTGCAAAAACTTATGGGTCACATGAAGATCTTGAGTGTGTTTTGTTGATGCTTTTGTATACCGCTTTGTTTACGTTACATCAAAAATAATTCCCGCTTTTGTAGAAGACAAAATAATTCAAGCTGAGAGTGAATTAGTAGAAGTTACTTCCATAAATCATAAAAGTTGATGAAGACACTAACACATTTTTAAACTCATTTGGATGGCTTCAAGTTATTGTAGAGTAGTAGTTCTATTTTCTGTCGCACAGCATCCTTAACCAGTTCAGACCTAGTTTTGTAGCCGAGCACTCCTAACTTGACGATTTCATCTATTTCATGGGCTAGCTCGACTGGAATGCGAACCGTAGCGTAGCCGTCAGCGTTTTTCTTTTTTGTCACAACTCAACACCGTAAATTACCCCATAGACACGCTCTTTCACTATTTATGTATATCGAAGTCACATCAAATAGAGGTAACTTCTATAAGTTAGTTCCATGAAAATTTTTTATACTCAATAATCGTATATGAATCATACTTGTTTCCGAATAGCTTGTAAAGGGGGTGAAAACAGTAAAAAGAAAAGTCTTGGTGATAGCTGTAGCCTTGATGGCTGTAGCTATGTTAGCAGTGCCAATGTCTGCAGTTTATGCAACAAAACCCATGCCTGTTAGCGGCACCTTTATGGTGTTTCCGGATGGGGACCTCATTATTAGGCAAGCAGGTAATAGTCACAACACCATCTGGATTCTTTCGGGAACAACCGTTATGTGGACAGGAGACATCGAAGGAATTGCTTCTTATGAGAGTCGTTGGGTAGCTCATAGTCATGATGACCCAGAAAAGTTTGGAATCAACACTCGCACTCTTTATACGATAGAAGCCACAGTCGATGAAAAATGTGGCACTCTGTACATTGAAGCAATTGCACTTGGACCAAGTGGTCCACATAAGTGGGTAATCATAGGTGGCACAGGGGAGTTAGCGAACCTTCATGGGCAAGGAACATTTAGAGACGATACTACTACACCATACCCCTTTGACTACCTCTATTCAGGTCAAGTCCATTTCGACCCATAACCAACAGAAAGAACAAAGCTTCAATATCCAATTTTTCTCTCTTTTTTCTATTTCATTTTTTGTTATGACTAGTTAGACTATTATGGCATTAATGGATTTGAGAAACTTTAAGCTGTCCCTAATTCTTCGTGTATAAAGCCGTTTTGATTAGTTAAATAAACATCTGCCTTTCATCAAAAATCTGTCCTTGCAGCTAGCAAATGCGGCATTTTTCAAGGATAGGCTTATCTTTTATCGGGTAACATTAGATTATTTAGGGCTTCAAATATGCGAGTGAAAAAGAAAAACGCAGCGCTTATCACAAGCAGGGAAATGCGCGCTTTGGAAGTTAACGCGGAGTATTTTGGCGTTTCTTTACTTCAACTGATGGAAAACGCTGGGCGCAACGTGGCGCTTGAAATCGCTTCACGTTTCCCGCGGGAACAAAAAATCGCCATTTTCTGCGGTTTAGGCGGAAACGGCGGTGACGGATTCGTAGCTGCCAGACACTTGTTATCAATGGGCTTTAAAGTGTCAGTGATTCTCGCTGGAAAAGGTGAAGAAGTCACTCATGAGGCGGCATTGAAGAACTGGTGTGCCCTCCAATCTTTGCGTGAAAGCATCCCAATTCAAGAAGTCACCGACAGCTCCGCCATACCCAAAGTGGATGCGGAAATAGTTGTCGACGCCCTGCTAGGAACAGGCACAAAAGGAAAACTCAAACCGCCAATAATGCAAATAGTTGAATACATTAACACGTTAAACGCGTCTAAAATAGCGGTTGATGTGCCGACTGGAATAGATTCTGACACTGGAGAAGTTTTAGGCAACGCTGTAAAAGCGAATGTTACAGTAACGTTCCATAAGGCGAAGACTGGACTATATGGCGCAAAGAAGTACGTGGGCGAGCTGATCGTAAGAGACATAGGCTTACCTGAAGAAATGGAAAAACTTGCTGGTCCCGGAGATGTTTTTCTCGCCAAGAAACCGCGAACTGCAAGTGCGCACAAGGGCGATTTTGGGCGTTTATTGGTTATCGGAGGCAGCAAGGTTTTCTCAGGCGCACCCGCCTTAGTTTCGTTGGCTGCCTTGCGGACGGGCGTGGACATCGCTTATCTCGCGGCTCCCGCAAAAACCGCGTACGCCGTCTCCTCAGTATCCCCTAACTTGATAACACTAAAGCTGAAGGGTGATCATCTAAGCTCAGGTAACGTGGCAGCATTAAGCCCTTACTTGGAGATGGTTGACGCCGTGGTCATGGGGCCTGGCCTCGGTTTACATGCTGAAACCCGAGAATTTGTCAAGGCGTGCGTGACAGCCATTGAAAGCGCGGGCAAACCGCTGCTGCTAGATGCCGACGGCTTGAAAGCCTTCGCTGAATTCAAAAAACCATTAAAAGTGCCGCTTGTCCTTACGCCGCATGCAGGCGAATACGCTATACTCGCAGGCCGAAAATTGCCTGAAAGTTTTGAAGAGCGCGTTAATGAAGTGCAGGAGACAGCGGCAGAACTCAAAACCGTGATCTTGTTGAAGGGTCAAGTGGACGTGATTTGCGATGCAAAACGGGCTAAACTGAACTTCACGGGTAATCCAGGAATGACGGTTGGCGGTACGGGCGACGTTCTTTCAGGCGTCGTTGGCGCTTTGTTAGCGCAGAAAGTTGATTCTTTTGAGGCTGCTGTTGCTGGAGCTTTTGTTAATGGTGCGGCAGGAGACTTTGTTGCAGGTGAAATCGGCTACCACTTAGTAGCCACTGACCTTCTAGAATGGATTCCTCGTGTTTTGGATGATCCCATGAGTCATGCGAAGGTGCGAAAACCAAGTGGAAAAGTCACCTAGGTTAACCATTTACCACGCAAACCAGTGCGATCCGAAACGGTGCACAGGCCTGAAGCTTAAACGCCATGGCTTGGTAAGACTGGTGAATAAAATGAAGTTCTTGCCGAAACGTGCTGTCGTGCTTAATCCCTTCTCGGAAATAGCGTTTTCACCAGCCGACAGAAAGCGCGTTGAAGATTTTGGATTAGTTGCTTTAGATTGCAGTTGGGAGCACGCCGAAAAAGTCATGCTGAAGCAAGTGAAGGGGACTTCGCGTTGTTTACCCATATTGATTGCTGGAAATCCGGTGAATTTCGGCAAAGCAACAAAGCTTACTACGGCAGAAGCTTTAGCTGCAGCCCTTTACATAGCAGGATTCAGACAGGAAGCGGCGGAACTGCTCTCGGTTTTTACGTGGGGTCACACTTTCTTGGAACTAAACGAGGCACTGCTTGAGACTTACGCTGCAGCGCAAGACAGCACGGAAATAATAAAAATGCAGAACAGCCTTACCTGAAATGGTGTCTTAACCAGTTTTGAGTTAGTTTTGTTGATGCTTTTGTATTTGTAAGTTTAGACTTGCTTTTTTCAGTATTAACACTTTCCAAATTTGCATATAAAGTAACGTTGAGCTGTAGATTTTAAAAATGATGTTGAACTCAGTAATAGAATAGGCTAGTGCGAAATCTAAAACTCCTTCCCTTTTACTTATGGTTGCTGTTGTTTAGTATAGTAAATAAATAAGAATTTTTTCAGTTCTTTGCAGGGTGCTTGGGTATACGGATAAGAGCATTAATGAATATGCTTGGGTTCCCTTTATGTGTACTGCAGAGCCAGCCTATCATAGGCTTTATCAACTGGGAATTGGGTATCGGTAACGAAGGCAAATTCTATTTGTTCCACACTTGGTACTTCTTTTATGTCTTGCAGTAACTTGGCAAAGCTTTTCAAATCTTTGATTAATGCGATGGCGAGCACATCGAAGTCTCCAATAACATCCGAGATTATGATGACGTTTTGCATTTGATTGAAAGCAGCGAACGTTAATTTTGCATCTTGTTTTGGTGCATTTGTTATCATCAAGTAAGCTTTGCCTTCATATCCAATTTTTGAAAGGTCAATAGAAATGGTGGGGTGCCAGATTATTCTTTTTTCCCTCATTTTTTTGTACCTATTCTGGACAGTTTTCGGTGAAACGCCAATTTTCTTAGCAATTTTCAAGAAAGACTTTTCAGCATTTTTCTTTAATTCTTTTATTATGTTTAAGTCAACTTCGTCCATGTGATTCAGCTCTTTTTGGTTGTAAGCCGACATTTTCAAGATTGAAGTACGTTATATCCCAGAAGTTGACAGCGATTCGTCTTACCCCTGGCTGTTTCCTAATGGTTTCTTTCAAAGACTCTAGTTGGCTAATGCTCTTCGCCATTACAAAGGCGCAGATGTCATACTTCCCAAAACTTGGGTTGACCGCAATTAAATTTGCGTGCTTTCGGATTAATTTGGCGATTTTTAATTCTTTATCAGGTTTCAAATTGATTCCAATAGTGGCTCGGTATCTAAGGCCTAAGAGCTCCAGGTTGGTATATAGTATTGTTCCCGTTATTACGCCTGTTGCTTTTAAGCGTTTAACTCGTTTGAATAGAGCGTTGGATGATAAACCGCAGTCCTTTGCGATGTCTTTCAGTTTTTTCCGTGCGTTTTTAACTAATTCACGCAGAATTCTAACATCGATTTCGTCGATCTCGACGGTTTGATTCATGCTTGATTCACTTAGATGTTCTTTGACGCGAAAATATAACATTTCTGGCTATAAATACTCTTTCAGCTTTATACATATTTAAAAAAACATCTAAAGACAGCTATTTAATTAATAACTATTATCTACACACCTTATTTGTACAAAATCTTAAATACAAATCTAATAATAATCAATTTTTACAGAATTAAAGGAGAAAAAGAAAAATGTCTAAAAACAGAACTGGTGTTGCGATTGCTTTGTTTATGGTGTTAACTGTTGCTGCTTCGCTTATAACTTTCTTGCCAACTGCCAGCGCTCGTTTATACTACTATACTAGCTACGTTTACTGTGCTGTTAGCCCTGACGTTATCGGTGTCAATCAAGAGGTGTTGATTGTCATGTGGACTGCAGATATGCCGCCGGATGTCGGTGAAATTGCTGCTGCGGCTGGTGAGAGAGCCGCATGGTATGATGTAGGATTTTACGTTACAGACCCTGAAGGGAACACCGAAACCCTAACGATCGAAAAGACCGATCCCGTGGGCGGTGGCTTTATTCTTTATACGGCTGATCAAATTGGCACATACACTGTCCAAGCTTGGTTTCCTGAAGTGTGGAAAAACACAACTGCAGATCAAAGATTTTATACCGCCGCTGAAAGCGTTGAAGTGACATTTACCGTGCAGGAGGAGCCAATAGAGCCATGGCCTGAAGCGCCTCTTCCAAACGACTACTGGACGCGGCCAATAAACCAGGCTAGCAGAGACTGGTATGTGCTTGCAGGAAACTGGCTGGGTCTTGGAGGCTGGATGGGTAGTGAAGGCGTAAGACCCGTAGGCGAATATGGCGGCACAACTGAACGTTTCGTCTACGGTGAAGGTCCTGAAAGCGCTCACATACTGTGGACAAAGCCGTATTATCTTGGAGGCATCATGGACGAAAGGTATGGTATCACGGGCTACCAAACGGGGCACTACCAAGGTATGAGTTTCGAGGCGATAGTCATCAATGGACAAATATACTACAATTACCGGGCAGACGCACATGTGACTGAGGGCTATCTTGTGGTTGATCTGTATACAGGTGAAACGCTACGTTACGTGAATGATACTATGCCGTCAAAGGGTCAGATATACAACTATGAGTCGCCTAACCAGCACGGCGGCTACGCATACATGTGGAAAACGGGCGGCGTATCGCTACCAGCAGGTTTTATCACCGAGTCAGGAAAGCAAACTTGGGAGATGCTCGACGCTTACACAGGAAGGTCGATATGTAAAGTAGCCAACATTACGTTTGGTATGTCCTGGTTCGGTTTTATCTTCGGCGCAATTGGAGTCTACGGCAAAGACGGAAGTATATGCAACTACATCCTTGAGGATCTTGCACCTTGGGGCGCAACTGAACCCGACTATTATTTGCAAATATGGAATAATACTGCAATCCCCACCATGCTTGGGGACGCAATCGGAACTTCAGCTTGGCAATGGAGACCTTCAGGAGGCGCTTTCGGAAGCGCATGGCCTGACCCCCCAACCTATAACGGCTATTATATCCACGATGGGAATCTGGGCTATTCATTGAACGTGTCAATATCGGCGGACGTAGAGGGTAGCATCCAATGCGTGCGTGAGGGTGAATACGTAATCATTGGAACCGCAGGAAGCAACACTGATGCCGGCGTTGTTAAGGGAAAAATGACGTGTTTGAGTCTGGAAACAGGAAACGAAGGCGATTTCATGTGGGACGTAGAGTTTACGCCGCCATCAACAGCAGGCAACGTTAGCATTAGCTTGACAGGTGTGTATCCAGAAGATGGCGTCATCCTCTTTCAATCGGGAAAACAGCTGAAACGGTGGGCCTACAGCCTGGAAGACGGGAGACTACTGTGGGAGAGCGAACCCGAACCACAAATGAACTACTACACCATGTATAACAACTACTATGAAGGGCTGTTCCTCAGCCCTGGCTGGGGCGGAGTAATACTCGCCTACAACATAACGACAGGAGAAATCGTGTGGAACTACACCGCCAAAAACGTCGGCTTCGAATCTCCCTACGGCGACTATCCAATCAACATTTTCGCCATTTGCGACGGAAAAATCTACACGCTCACAGGTGAGCACTCAATCTCTCAACCCATGTATCGCGGACCAAACTTACGCTGCATCAACGCAACAAACGGAGAGGAAATATGGAAAATATTAGGGTTTTCAGCCAATGGCGGGGCAAGTCTCGGAGGGCAGTACGCGCAAATGGCAGACGGCAAAGTGCTCGCGCTTAACTATTTTGACAATCAGATATACTGCATCGGCAGGGGACCAAGCGCCACCACAGTTTCGGCACCACAGCTTGTTCCAACAGTGGGATCCAAAGTAGTGATCACCGGCACGGTCACTGATCAGACTGCTACTGGCAGACGTAACACCAATGGTATGTTCGACTTCACCCTCAAGGGCACTCCGGCAATATCTGATGAAGACATGGGCGCGTGGATGGAATACCTGTTCATGCAGCAAGCGAGGCCTGCAGACGCAAAAGGCGTTGAAGTAGTGTTGGAGACGCTTGATCCGAACGGCAACTTCTACGAAATTGGCAGAACCACAAGCGACATAACCGGCGCCTACGGCGTAACGTGGGAACCGCCAGTTCCAGGCGACTACCAGATCACCGCCACGTTCGCAGGATCCGCATCCTACGGACCCTCACAAGCAATAACCTACATGAGCGTGGACGACGCGCCGGAGCCTACGCCAGCGCCAACACCAACACCAGCGTCGATTGTCGAAACGTACTTTGCACCCGCCGTAATCGGCATAATCATCACCATCGTAGTAGTTGGGCTGTTACTCCTGCTGTTACTCAGAAAACGGTAAACATCGCAGCAAAAAACCAAGCAAACTTTCCCCCTTCTTTTTTCGGGGTCACGCATAAAAATGGTCATCAAAAAGGAGAAATATCAGGGGCTGAAAGGGCTCTGCAAAAACTCAACGTAACAGCAACAGCGTTGAAAATTGCATTCTTTTCTCCTATATTTGGCGTGCAGAGCCTCAGCAGACCCTTCAAGTTTTGAATTTCAAGTTTTAAAAAGTTTTGTATTAAAGTTAATAATTGTTAACTAATACTTTTGTGTACGAACTTAACCAAAAAGAAAACTGTGCAAGGAAAAGGATGTAGGCGCCAGCTAGTTAACTTCGTTGGCGTCTATTTTTTTCGCCATGTCGTCCAATATCTTAGTGAAGGGGTGATCTGGTTTGTCCTGTACAAATATGAAGTTTCCTTCTGCTCTTAGAATTTCGCAGAAACACGGCACCACCCCTATCAGCGGGACCTGATATACGGCTTTGACTCTGTCGTGCATTTCGTCTTTCTTTGATTTTGAGGAGGAGTCAAGGACCTTGTTAAGGATCAAGCCTGTTTTCTTTTCAAACAGGTTGTAAAGTTCTTGGAGCATGCGCCGTGTTCCATTCACGTCGGATCTATCGCTGGTTGTTGCCACTACTACGAAGTCGGCAGTTACTATGGCGTTTATTGATGAATATTGGAGTCCTGGGCTTGTGTCTAAGATAAGATAGTCGAATTCTTGGTCGTTTAGTAGCGTGTTTCTTAGGGCTAGGAGTCTTCCCAATGCGCGCATTTCCCATTTTCTGTCTTTCGCGGAAATGTCCCTAATCGCCTCGGTTGCTGGGTTCGCGAGGCCGACGAAAAATTTGCCGTTGCCTTGGATGCTGCTGCTCATATCGATGAGGACTTTGTTGATGTTGCATGTGCCGTTCAGATAATCGTTCAACCAACATTTCGCGTTCTCCACTTTAAGTGTTGCGAATAGGCTCGGTGCTCGAAAGTCAAGGTCGAAGAGGCAAACTTTTTTTCCGTGCTTGGCCAAGATGACTGCCAAATTCACGGAAAGAAGGGTTTTTCCCGTTCCACCTTTGTATGAGTGCACTGCTATGATTTTGCTCACTTTTGTTTTCACCCTTGGTTGTCTCTGTCAGCGTAGAAGTAAGCTTTTCTCCCTTTCCGCTCTTTTTTGAGGTAACCCATAATGACGAGCTGATTTAGATACGCGCTTTCTACAGCGCGGGCTCTGTTTGTATGCTGGGCGATTTCTTCTGCGGTGGCCCGTCCGCATCTGCAAATGGTCATAGCTGTCTTTCTGAGGTGATCAGGTAATGAGAGCAAAGTCATTACATCTAAGGAGGCATCGGGAAAAAGCGGGGTTTCTTTTCGGCCGTGTTTTTGTAGTTCTATCATGACTTCCATTTTTTCGTTGAGCTTCTCGAGGTTTTCTTTTATTTTTTCGAGTATGTGCAAGGGTTTTTTGCTCAGGATTTCTTCTTTTGTCACAGGTTTTCCCCGAGTGTTTTTCACAT
>Ga0209636_10000504_pt1 | contig 38432 bp, 46 predicted proteins | sample DeeMarSWOR152_54_FD_187464 | JGI IMG/M metagenome (GOLD analysis project Ga0209636, IMG submission 187464) | Marine sediment microbial communities from White Oak River estuary, North Carolina - WOR-1-52-54 (SPAdes) (version 2) | ecosystem: Environmental > Aquatic > Marine > Intertidal zone >... | reverse complement strand
GGAGCAAGGGGGAGGTGACTTCCACTTGGGGGGCAGCAGATGCTATGTGCCGAGGAACCGGATGAGTTAATTGCTCACGTCCGGATCTGTGGGGGGGCCGGTGGGCAACCGCTGGCCCTACCCGGAAGAATAGCCGGTCAAGGCGGGTAGCTAATCCATCTTGAAATATTTACTCTAATCTTTCTCCTTCATTTTGCTGTGAAGCTTATTAGTCTTAGCCATCAATTCGTTTCACCCTCATTATCTGCATTAGGTCGATCAAGAAAGCGCTAATTATTTTCTCTGGAATCATTTTCCAACTCTACTGAAAGAAAGACATCCACCAAAGCTCCTCCAGACTTTAGATTGCGAACCGTAAGTCGACCATCGAGTTGGCTAGTGATCTCCGAGATTATAAATAATCCACGGCCTTTGCCCGAGACTTCCATACCGGCAGTGAAATTTCCACGTTGATATTGAGAAAGAAGCGATTTTGGGAACCCTACTCCAGAGTCGGCAGCTGATATTTTCAACCTGCGATTCGATTCATCATATTGAAATGTCATCCGTATTCTGCATCCTTTCCTTGCCTTAGAAGATGCGCGAACAGCATTTTGGATCAGTTCATTAATTATGAACCTCGTAACTCCATCTGGCAACATAACAATCGGAAGGCCTCTAGCCCCTCGGAACATCAATTTGCAGTGAGGATATCGGGATGAAAAATCCAAACGGAGCTCTTCAGCCAATCTTTGCACATCGCTCCTACCAGTTGGAAGATCTCCATGCTCGTAATAGGGCCTAGAAGTGAAATGAAGAGATTCAAGCAGGATATTCAGCCGACGCACGTCATTAAGGAGGCTTTCAATATTGGACACGTCAAGAATCTCCCTGGTTAGTTCCTCATTTTGTTTTTCAATCGCTATCTTCAAAAGATTGAGGCTTCTGACTATGCCAGCTAGAATGTTCTTCGCATCGTGAATCAATCCACCAACAATAAGAGGCAGCAGAAGCGTTTCACCGCGTTCATGAAAGTCAGTGGCCTTGCGATATTCTTTGCGCTTTTTTTGCATTGACAAAATCCCTGGTTCGTTGTGCTAAGCTCGTGTAATAGTCCTCTGGGGCCATGGTTCCCACAACCCTAACTTATTCTCTCTTGCCGCCCTTTCGTAAAATCTGGACTCCTGCATTAATTTAAACAGGAAGGAAACATAAGCGAACCCGTGTCGTGCATGACTTTCTGAGTGCCGGGTCTAATTTACCCTTATAAAGGGTTTTCCCTTCACGGATGGTTTGGCCTTTGTCGAGAACAAAATCTATATTGTCAGATTTAGAAAACGTTGTCAAAAAAATCTAAAGATGTTTTAAAAAACAAAACTGGAGAGGGTCTTTAAAGAACTAATCAACGATTCTTCTGAGAAACAAAACCCGTGATCCGTTGATTTTGTGAGCTTTTACACTATTTCTCCTACCTCCAAGGCTGGCAAGTTAATACAGTAATTAAGCAAAGGATTACCGGTAATTAATTACCGATTTTCCGAGTTTAACATGAGAAAATCCCCCCAAGTGGCCGCTATTTTAAAAGAATTAACTTATATTATCAATAGGTTGCATAGCAGTCTCATTGTTTACCGATGATCGTGGATATTGGCATGGCACTTGCCCCAAAGAAATGTCAGAAGGGAATGAATCATACCCTGGGGCACAGAAGGGGGTAGCTATGAGAAGAGGGAGGAAGGGAGGTCGCAAAACCTTTACCCTCGTGGAATTGATGGTGCTTATCATAATGGTCGGCATTCTGGCCGTTATCGCAATTCCCCTTTACACGGGATACGTCGAACGGGGAAGGGTAACCGAGGCGACCAGCATCATGGGAGCCATCATTATCTCTCAAAAGGTGGAGAAGTCACGGACGACCAAGTACTATAGTGCATCGACTGTCGCCGAATTTATGGGCAGGGGAATCGATATCACAGATACTAAGTATTTCATCTATGAGACAGTCACCACGCCTAACGCCGGTTTTAAAGTTACAGCAACTCCCACAGACGCTTTCGGTGGAGCGGGAGAGCAGATCAAATACGTATACGAACCAGGGGAAGGTGGCCGCTGGGAATGCCCCGGATCAATCATATTGAAAGATTATCAACTTCTCCAAACCTGAGAAGCGTCCCATGTCTTTCTGCACAAAAAAAGTATATGCCCTCGTTTTAGCTGGACTTGTTTTTCTGTTAGTTTCGTCAGTCCTATCCTGGGGAGCAGAAGGCGAGCCAATAGGCTCCATTACCGCCATCGAAGGCAAGGTTGGACTTGGACACAAGGGAGAGAAGGCGCTATGCCCGGCGATGTTGGGCGATTCCGTCTACCTCAAGGACCATATCCAGACGGAGAAGGATAGCCGTGTTCAGATCCTCTTCCAGGATGAGAGCCTGCTGAACTTAACAGAAAATACAACCATACAGATTACGGAGTATATCTATTCCCCCAAAGAGAATAGGCGGTTGGTCTCAATTCAGCTACTGACGGGAAGGATTCGAGGAGTCGTGGGGCGATATTTTGGGGGCCCGGGTTCTAGGTATATAATCTCCACCCCAACGGATACCATGGCGGTAGGGGATGGCTGTTTCATCGTAGATGCCGCTGAAGGACGAATCCAGTAATCAAGCCCGGAGGCAAATATATTGCGAGAGGCGAAACCCTTGAGACAGATCCGGGGAGAGCCATAACGCCGTTGCTTCTATAACGACTTTTTTCTCTTTTCGTCTGGTTTGCTCTTAGTGAAAGCATAATAAGTTTGCAGCTCTGCTATGAAAAGGGGCCGAACGAAAAGTATTGATAACTAACTGAATCAGATAGCTTTTTCAGTCCCCGCCCTTATCGAATTGCGTTTCAAATCTTTACCTTTTGGCTTCTCGCCTAAATTGCCTGGTCCATCTTGAATTAAATATAGCAGCAGGGCACTACTGACCCTGCTTTTAATGTATAGCCGTAAGAAGTTGATTAAAGTTTCTGCTTCAGTTTCTATTTCACCCTAACTCCTTTAGCAACCTCGGATGGACTGGGTTGTGTATCATAATGCGTCAAGGCCTCAGCGTACTTTCCGGATGTGAGCATGCAATCATCCTTCAATTAAAGCATCGTAGTCCATGTTCTTCAGCCAAGCCTTTGCTCGGATACCCAGTTGTCTCATGATTTCCTTATCAGATATGTCTTTTCTAAACATCTCAACGAGTATCTCTCTCATAGCGCGACCTCCTTATTTAAGAAGGCTGTTGAGGGCACCAACCTTTTGGCCAGTTCCACTGCCGCCCCTGCCTCACGAGCGTAGCCATCGGCACCAATGTTTGCGGCAAAAGCAGCATCAACGGGGGCACCACCGACAATCACTTTGGTTTCGTTGCGCAACCCCTTAGTTTCCAGGAGCTTAATGACATTGCCCATCTCAGGCATGGTCGTTGTCAGTAGGGCCGACAGACCAAGAATTGTAGGCTTGAACTTCTCGACTTGTTGGACAAACCTCTGGGCATCCACGTTTACCCCCAGGTCGATAACCTGAAACCCAGCCCCCTCCAGCATAATGCCCACGAGATTCTTGCCGATGTCATGAAGATCCCCCATGACGGTCCCAATGATCACGGTTCCAAAGAACTGACGGGCTCCTTTGAGCATTGGCTTGACTACCTCGAGGGCGGCCTTCATCGTCAAGGCCGCAACAAGCAATTCAGGCACAAAAATTTTCCCGCTCGTGAAATCCTTGCCGACCACATCCATGGCTCTAGTAAGCGCTTCATTGATAATTCGGTCGACATCAATGCCAGCGGCAAGGGCAGCCCTCACATGGCCTTCGATACCAGTTCTATCAAGACTAACAACTGCATTCTTGATCTTTTCTAGATGGTCTCTCATCCCTTTTATTCCTTCCTCAGCTAATTCAGTGAATCGGATAGTAGCCGCACTTGAGCAGGGCTTCACCCATGGCCCGCACATTGGCCGCCTTGACATAATGGGGGAGAGAGTTGGCACTGGCTAGTATGTAGCGCCCACCCGGCCCTATGGCCTTGATCCTCCTTCGAACTTCTTCTCCAGTCTCTTCCGGTGTTCCATTGGAAAGGGTATAGTTGAGGTCAATGTTGCCCACGATGGTGATACGGTTCCCGAAATCGCATTTGAGTTGTTCGATGTCCATGGCTGCAGGTTCCACATTGGCCACCCCTTTGACCCCGAGGCCTATAATATCTTCCATAAGGGGCATGATGTTGCCATCACTGTGGTAGATGGCTGGTCGCTGCATAGCATCGATGACTTTCTTCATCATTGGAACGCAAAATTTTCGGAAAGAATCCGGAGAGATCATCGGGGCGTTGCCAAACCCGATGTCATCGGGAATAAAGAAAAGGTCAAAGGGCAGTTCCTGGATATTCTTGACGACCCGAAGGCTCCATTCGCTAAATCTCCACAAAATCTCTTTAACCAATTCCGGCTCTAAGATTATGGATATGCAGAAATGCTCAATACCCATCGACAGATAGGTGTTGCTGATTCCAGTCCTCACCGTTGCGATAGCAGCTGAGTCCCCCCTAAACTCCCTAAGATAGACTTCGGCCTCCCGATAAAACAGGGGATCATCTGGATCCGGTAAGGTGTCGAGCAGCTTCAAGTCATCTTTGGTTTTTATTAGTCCCTCAGTAACGTGCTCAAGACCACCTATTTTCTCTGTTTTGGCATAGCGTGGTGGGGACATATCATAGCTTATGTTGTCCAATGGGATAATCTCCCGAATCGCTGGGGGGATTCGAATCATCCCGGGCTTTTGCACCTTTTGGGAATAGGTGGCCTGGAAAAAATTGGCATGGCCTAGGAGTCCCTGGGCCACCTCGTTGGAGACATAATTTTCAATCCATGGAACTCTATCTGGAATTTTTCCGTCCAGCACGGTAAGGATTCGTTCCTTTGAGGTCATCATGACCGTCGCTCCTCGAATTTTTAGGTATTCTATCGACGGTAGAATAGATCACCCGGCCACGTCACTATCCATGGTGCCAAAATTGCCATAAATATGACGGCGATGAGCACCACGTAAAACGGAATCAGCTCCCGTAACAGCTTGCTCGTGGGTACTCCTGAGATGGTCGACACGAGATAGAGGTTGATCCCTACAGGCGGAGTGAGTGTGCCAAGCAGCAGCGCGAGTGTGACCACTACGAAAAAGTGAACTAAATTGTAGCCAGCTTGACTAACCAAAGGCAAAATAACTGGAACGACCAACATGAGGGCTGGGGTCGTACTCAGAAAACACCCGAGAATGAATAGGCCAATAGTGATGATAACCATGATGGTCAGCGGATCATTGCTCAACCCCATTAGAAAGGCTAGGACCCGCTGGGGGATTTGCTCCCGGGTGAGGATAAAATTATAAAATCGTGCAAGGGCAATGATGAACATGATTACCCCGGTAGTTACGGCAACGTCGAGGGAAATTTTGGGAAGCTTTTTCAAGTCCAACGATCTATAGACCAGCCAGCCGATCAGGAAGCTGTAAATAACGGCGATCCCGGCCGCCTCAATTGGGGTGAACATCCCGCTGAAGATGCCGCCTAGGATAATGACAATGGTCAGTAACCCCAGTACTGAGCCCTTGAACGCGGCCCAAAGTTCGCCCACGGGGGCCTTAAGATGCGTCGGATAGTGTCTCCTCACCGAAATGGCGTAACCTAACGCCATGAGGAGAAGACCAAACAGGATTCCTGGTATAATGCCGCCCACAAACATGCGACCGACGCTAGTTGAGGCCAAAGCGGCGCAGATGATCATCGGTACTGATGGGGGTATGATCGGTCCAATGACAGCCGAAGAGACGGTAATGGCCGCTGCGAAATTCTTGTCATAGCCTTCTTTTTCCATTGCCGGAATCAGAACCGAGCCGATTCCGGCCGTATCAGCCACCGCCTCACCGGACATTCCAGCGAAAATCATCGAGGCCAGCACGTTGACCAACGCCAGGCCCCCACGGACGTGGCCTATGGCAGCGTTACATAACCTAATGATGCGGTGGCTCATTCCGGCCTCGTTCATCAATGCAGCCGCGAACAAGTATAGGGGAATGGCAATTAGTACATAGATCATTGCTCCTTCGGTCATAAACTGGGCCACAAGCATCAGCGGTAATTTTTGTTTAATAAGGTAAATGACGCCGACAATCATCATGCCGATCGCAATTGGCAGCCCAGTTAGAAGCAGTGACAAAAGGCCCACGATCAAAAAGGTGACCATGCAATCTCCCTCTTACGGCCTTCACCGACCAACGATTCAGATGGGCAGAGTAATCGTTTTTGTGCCCCTTCACACAAAGCCAGGCCGGCTTTAGGTTTCCTGGCTTGTCCTCTGGTCCAGGATTCTCTTGAACATCATTAGCATTATAAAAATAAGTCCGATCGGCAAGATGATGTACACCCAGAAATAGCTTAGCAGCAAAATGTCCGTTTCCTGGTCGCTACTGAACAAGCTAAGCTTTACGCCAAAAACGGTGATAACGGACAGGATGGCCATAGTGAGGACGTCGCTGATCAACCTGATGGTCCTAACCGCTGTCGGCTTCTTTTTGGCTAAAACCGTTTCAAGCAACTCAACGCTTATGTGCGACCTCCGGTGAGCCGCGAGAGCCGCTCCAAGATAGGTCAGGCTCAGGAGCATGAGCATTATTGCCTCATCAGACCAGACGATTGGGTTGTTCAAAACGTATCGAAAAAATACTTTGAAGAAAACCAGCACGGCCAGTCCTATTACGAGGCTCATACACAACCAGCGGAGCACCACCACCAGTGCCCGCAAAACGCTCTCTATTGTCTTCATGCAACTACTCCGAAATGTTATGGGTACAACCGAAGGGACCCGCCGGGCAGACCGCTCACCCGGCGGGAAGGGATCTACTTCACTCTTTGGATCCGATGGTAGAGCTCTTCGGTTCCTGGCCAGTTGCTCGAGATTTCAGGGATTTTGGCTTTGAGGGCTTCCGAAAGGGCCTTGACATCTGTTTCAACGAATTCCATCCCGGCTGTTTTCAGTTTCCTTAGGTAATCGTCTTGAAGCTCAGCAACTAGTTTGTTGTTGTAAGCACCGGCCTCGTCGGCTGCTTCCTGGAGGGCCTTTTGATGTTCAGGTTTAAGTGAATCCCATAGCCGCTTATTAATCCCCACGAATTGAGTGCCGTAGGTGTGGTAGGTTAGGTTTAGGTACTTAGCCACCTCGAAGATAGAGTATTCATAGAAGTAGTCGATCGGCAATTCAGCGCCGTCTGCCACCCCTTGCTGCAGGGCGACATACATTTCGTTAAGCGGTATCTTGACCGGGCTCGCCCCGAGAGCCTTGAAACCTGCGATCGGAGGCAATACGCCAGCCCGGACCTTATAGCCCCTTAAGTCGCCCAACTCCCTAATCGGTTTTCTACCTCCAATATGACGAACCATTCGGTCCCAATCTTGGGCTAGGAGGTAGATGCCTTGCTTCTTTGCCAGTTGGTCCTTAAGTTCCATACCGATCTGGCCTTTGACGACTTTACGGATGTGGTCTTGCGACCGAAAGACGTAAGGAACCTGCATCATCATGTAGCTGTTGGCAATGTATCCCAGACCGGCTAGTCCCATGGTCAAGAGGTCCTGGGCGCCCATTTTGAGGTTTTCGACCATCTGACGGTTCTTGCCCAGCTGGTTGGCCGGGAAGACCTGAATGATAATCTCGCCCTTGGTCTTGGCCTTGACCAGTTCAGCAAATTTTAGCGCTGCTTGGCCGGTCGGCTGATCTTGCTTGGCATTGTGACCGTATTTCATCACCTTGGTCCCCTCCGCCTGTAAGGCCGAGGCAAAAAGAACACTGACTAATAAACTCACTAATACCATGCAGCATAACCTTGCCTTCATTGTAACCTCCTTTGATATTGCCCAAATTAAAAAACTTAAACCCGGAGCTAAGGAGTCCACTTGGGACAGGAACCCCTGCTGCTCAAATATTCAATAGCTTTGCCCCCAGGCCATATCATTACTAATGGCCCGGAGGCTTTGCATTGGCATCTTCCCAAAACCTTCCCTCATTCTTTACCAAGAACGTAATTCAACAATAATAGAAAAATGGCCCTGAATAGAAAGAACATCGCAAAAAAGATGGATCTTGCCCGAAAATATGTATGGCCACCAACTGGCGCCTTCATCTTCATCGGAACAATTGAAGGAAAATAAGGCGAAAATCGGCAAGAATCATTAAAAACCGTTGGGGAACCTCCATTTTCACAGAAAATATCCTGTTTTACCTTTCTCAGGGATATGGCCGAAGTTTACCATCAAGGGTAGAAAAAGGCAAGAACTGGCCTTACCTCTGAGCGAAAGATAAAATGTCAGCAGGATCCAAAACCCTCCTATGTAATACTGAAATAAAACGATATGAGGAGATCTCTGAAAGGCAATCCAGGAAATCAATGATCCTTCTAAGAAACTGAAACATTTTCTTCCGTGTATAACGCACACCGGACCAGGGTGTTTGACCTGACCCCTTTAAACGAGTCCAAGTTTTGAATTAGTATTCTCGAATCTGGAGAGAGGAAGGAGGTCAGGATGGCACGCAAGCGATTCACCCCCGAACAGATCATCGGCATGCTGAGGGAGGCTGAAGTCAGGCTGTCTCAGGGAGAGGGGGTCAAGGGGATCTGCCGCAGTCTTGGGATCACGGAGCAGACCTACTACCGTTGGCGCAAGGATTACGGTGGGATGAAGGTTTCACAGGCCAGGCGTCTCAAGGAACTTGAGCGAGAGAATGGTCGTCTGAAGAAGGCTGTGGCTGAGTTAACGCTGGATAAACTGATTTTGAAGGAGGCCCTTGAGGGAAACTACTAAGCCCCGCCAGGCGCCGCAGGTGCGTTGAGCATCTGCAGGAGAAGCTGAGGATATCAGAGAGGCGTGCTTGCGGGGTGATAGGTCAACCCAGAGTCACTCAGCGAAGGGTGTTGAGGGTCAGAGATGATGATAAGGCCCTCAGGGCCGCGATCATCACCTTGGCTGCCCGGTATGGGCGTTACGGATACAGACGGATAACGGCCCTGCTGCGAAGGGATGGTTGGCAGGTAAACCACAAGCGGGTGGAGCGTATCTGGCGTCAGGAGGGGCTAAAGGTTCCTCAAAAACAGCCCAAACGGGGTCGGCTTTGGCTCAATGATGGCTCTTGTGTCCGCCTCAGGCCTACGCATCGCCACCATGTCTGGTCCTATGATTTTGTGGCGGATCGGACACAGGACGGACGGGCAATCAAGATTCTGACAGTCATCGACGAGTACACCCGGAAGTCTCTGGCGATCGTAGTGGCCCGGAAGATCAAGTCCGATGATGTACTTCATTGTCTCACGGATCTTTTTATCAAACACGGGCCCCCGGAGCACATCCGCTCAGACAATGGGCCTGAATTTACTGCTAAGGCGGTCAGGAGGTGGCTTGGGCGGATCGGAGTCAAGACCCTGTTCATCGAGCCAGGCAGCCCCTGGGAGAATGGATACAACGAATCCTTCAATGGAAAACTGAGGGATGAGGTGCTCAACCGGGAGATTTTCTATACCCTTAGAGAGGCCCAGGTGATCATCGAAGGGTGGCGACAAGAGTACAACACTTTCAGGCCTCATAGCTCGTTGGGATACCGCCCACCGGCACCTGAGGGGGTATTGCCGCCTCCTGATAGAATCATAAATCTTTGGCATATGAGAAAAGGGGTGGACAGGCAGATAGTCCAAAGACTAACTTAAAGGTTGGTATCACTATTGGGGGCAGGCCAGTATTTCTGGACCCTTATAGGGATTCGTAAGGTTCTGTAGAGGAGAATAGAATCACGGCATGACTGGGTCACGTCCCTCGACGAGGTGTGAACTTCCCACTGGGAAGTGGGGGATCACATAAGGGGGACGCTCTTAAATTTTTCACTAAAAAATTCCGGTAAATCCCATCAATCATTCGATGAAAATTTATTGAATTATTTAAGAGCGTCCCCCATTTCGCGTCCCCCATTTCGTTCATTGCCGCGCTATCCTTATGAGCGGTAAGACGCCGTATGAAAGAAGCACACCTGCTGCACCGGATATCACTGCATACGGGATAACGAAGGGAGCGCCCTTTGCTATTGCAAGAAGGACCTTATCTAACAATAGAGCATTCGACCCGAAAGCAAGCCATGATATCTCCACACATGCCAGGTTTGCCAATCCACCGCCAATTATACCAAACCAAAATTTCCTTCGTATAGTGAGTTCAATAATCACTCCCACGATAAATATGCCTGCAAATCGCACAATATTAACGACATGGCCTAGTATTATGAAATCCATTTCGACAATAGAGTGCCCCGGATTCACAATCCAGCTGACCGAGCCGACAAAAACAGAAGTCACAAGGGCAGAGTACTTCTTGCCAATAATATGATAACCTAAGCATATCCAAAGAACAAAAATGAACCCGCCAAATAATACTATTCTTGATGTCGGCTGACTGAGACCCCACCACTTCAAGTCTAAAGCAACAGCATTTTGGAGTAATCCTATCGGACCCCATGAGGCTATTTGCGTCTGAGACCAGATCATGATATCAATCGACATCCCTTTGACTAACCAATTGTCAATAGCGCTGCCTGCCAGGGCCAAAAGGAGGAAAATCGCCAATTCACGCCATTTAAAATTTGGTTCTGGCTCCATTATTAACATCCTCGTAAAAAGTCGCTTCGCACCTTTTTACTCGGCTGAGGAAAGTTGCCCCTCCCCATCCATTTGAAGTGAATTCAAATCGTTCCACCCCAACCCTAGGCCGGGGCTTCATCGGCCTCGGCCTGTTGATGAACTGGTACTTTTTTAGGAGTCCATCATTACTTACCACCTGCATTTGCTGCATACCGGATTTTTTTTCATGCCCTTGATAAATGTGTTGTATTGCCTTGAACGTATGATTTTGTGAAGCGGCAGATTAGAGGTATTGCCAATGTAAAATTCGGGTAGGAAACAGCAGGGTGTGACCTTTCCTTCCGCATTAACAAAGACACTATGTTTGACAACATAACAGGGACGAGAATGTCTTGGTGGTAAATGCAATTCCAAACCAAGTTCATTTGTCAATCGATGCATCTCAGCAAATAGTGTATGTTCCTCTTTATTCGAAATGTATTGAATATGGGCATCTATGCCGTATACATTGAATAACCGGTGGAGAATTATCGCATCAACTCCTGTCTTTGAAGCCAGGCAAACCAGATCAGGAATCTGGCCAAGACTCTTCTGGTATACAGTGATATCGAGATAGGTTTTTGGCCTGACAGAGCCGCGGTCTCTTTTTGCTCTTATCAATTTCTTGACCTGGGGCAGTATCTTCAGAAAAACATCTCGATTATACACCCCGATGGCAATTTCGCTCAGTCCACTCTCAAATATCTGATCAATATTTTCTCGGATCAATGTTCCATTGGTAGTCAGTTCTGTAATAATCCCCCTGGACCCGGCATAGTTGATCATTTTGAACAATTCACTGTTTAACAATGGCTCACCCCATCCGTGCAAAGAAACAAAGGTGAATCTATTTGAATCGAGCACGGTCTTAAAACTATCAAAGGAGAGGAAAGTGACTGGTCTTTTAAGGTGATGCCTCATACATATTTCACAGTCCATATTGCAAGCAGTGGTCGGCTCAAATTGCAACACTAGATATCGAAATAATCTCAACATTATTACAGAGGCCCAGGGTGGTACTTGCACCGGCCTGGCTTAGTGATGGAATTAGGGGGGACGCACGGGTTTAAGAATCCCGTTTGACTCTTGGGGACCTTTGAAAAATGTTCAACTTTGTTCAAGGTCAAAGAAGACAGGAATTTTAACGAAAGGGATACATTGAGTATTTCGAGGACTATGAAAAGGTTCACGGTCTATTGAGTACAAAAATGATATCCGCCCTATTAAGCCATAAAGACCCTGTAAAGGCCTGCTGGTTTTGCTGGTGCTTCATGTCACTTTATTCAGAAACGTGCCCGGCAGCTGCTTCCTGCCTATCTTCAATAGCTCTTTCAATTGCCGGTATCGCCTGCGCACATCATATCTGAAATTCCAGATTATCACACCATACACCGGCACAAGAGACATCACCAAGTTCCATCGTGCACCCTGGCTACCGGTAATACACCCGGTAATTAACCCTCCAGTAGCAATAGCGATTGGGACACACATTGCGACGTACCTCCTCAATTGGCAGGCGTTCAAAGATAAGAAGTTGCTTTTAAGGAACATAGATATAGCAGAACAGGAATTGTGTGTCAACCGAAAATAGGCCCGGAGTTTCCTTAGTTTTTTCGAGAACACCGTTGTTCATGAGCAGAATTTAGATACCTGGGAATTCGGAAAAGGAGCCCTGAGGGAGAGTTAAACCCTATGGAACGATAAAATGTCGGAATATTGGGTGTCGAAAGCGGAGAGAGTGCTCCTTTTGGTTCAGGAGCGCTTCGCTGAGGCAAGAGGCAGAGAATTCTTGGCCTTCAGCCTCAAGTCCGCCGCAGGCGGACGCTCCTCCAACCTCTTTCAGGGTAATACTGAACCGATAAATACAGCAGGGAGGTAAATGTTATGGCAAATTGTCACGACATGAAGACGGGAGAGGTCTACGTTTGTGAGGATTGTGGAATTGAGCTCCAGGTGATCAAAGACTGTAAGGATGCCGGTATCCCCGCCGAGGAGTGCGATTGTCACACGACAGCGGGTCCCTGCACATTCTCCTGTTGCGGCAAAGAGCTGGTGAAAAGATCCTGATCCGGCATCCAGATTGCGTTACAATTGAGCCAAGCAAAAAGCACGAAAAAATCTCGGCCAAGGGGGGAGCTGGGGGTCGGACTCTCAAAACCCCAGAAGCTTGAAGGTGATTACCCTGACAAGGCCCCAGATGGTATCCAGGGCAAGGTGATGTTCAATGGTAGGGTCGAAGAGGATAGTGAGCTTGGCGGGAAACTCATCATCGGCCGCCCACAGGATGAAGAGAACCGGAATGCGAGGGAGGACCTGGAATTTCAGCCCTACATCACCATAATCGACTTTGGCCCCACCTACGGATAACCCGGCTTCCAGGAAATGGCCGGGGCAATTGCCAAATTTTTCCTCCAGAGGATTTTTAAACATCTCCAGCGAATGAACACCGCGGTAGAACATCTCCCCGTTTTTCAGCTCCTTCTCCGTTATCCATTTTCCAGCAAGGGAGAGTTCCTTGGCCTGGACGAGGTATTGAAGAATCAGGAGTCGGAGCTCAATGCTGAGGGGAGCCTTTCGATCATCGGGCCTGTGGATAGCCATTTCCCGGGGAAAGACCCGATAGAGCTCATTGAGGACGTGCGCCTGGTAGCAGTGCAAATGTGAATCATAGGAAGTAAGGGATCGCCGGCAAACGTCCTCTGGCGGGAGGTCAGCAAGGATTTTCCACAGCTCGGCGTCAAGTTCGAGGTATTGGATCGACTCCCTCTCCTGTTTAACGCGATCTTCCAAAGCTCGTTATCCGTGATGGCGTTGTCGTGGGATCATGTTCCCACCAACGGGAGGTCTTTCGTGACGCGGAAATACACGACGTATTTAATGGCATCACCGGTTCCCGGGCATACCACCTCGTCGGCGCGTTTGCGAATCTCCTGGAGGAGGGGGCCTTCGGTCTCTTCCCTGGCCTTTTCCAGGTACAGGCGTACTCCCTTATATCCCTTCTCGTTGAACGCATACACGGCGTGGGGATTTTCTTGAAGATTGGCATGGGTGAGCCGGTCCGTCATGCCGAAGGCCAAGGTGCCGTCCTCCATTACGTGGGGCCGGGAGTATATGGCGATGTCTAGCTCCCCGCTGCGCCCTGCGGTGGCCAAAAACCCCTTCCCAGTGGTCTTCTCGAAATAGTCCTTCCAATTCATCTCTCTCCTCCTTGAGTAGTTTGAATCGACAATACGCAATTATTATACCCAGGCAAACAGCGAAATGCCCCTCCTATGAGATAGGGGGAGGTGCCAAGTGTCTTTGCAGAAGTTTTGGAAAAGCTCGCTCTTCGCTGCTCAAAAATTTTTTTTCGACCATTCCAACGTCCGCTTCCTACAATAATCACCTGAGGCGCTCCTTCGTTCTCAAGACTCTACGAAAAAATCTTTGATTCGCACTCAGAACTCCTTTTTCCTCATTTCTGACAAAAACCCCTTTTAAGCTCTTCGCATGAGGTTGAACTTTCAGCTAACAGTCACACATTAACTCGCCATAACTCGAAGTTGAGCACTGCTGCAAAGGCCACCCAGATGAGGTATGGCAGCAACAAATAACCCGCCAACGGGGTTGACCGCCAGAAAGCGATCAACGTCACCAGGATAGCGAACCACAGAATCACGATTTCCCCAAAAGCCAACCCCGGCATATGCAGCCCGAAAAAGAGAATCGACCACGCAACGTTTAGCCCCAGCTGCACCATGAAGAGTGCAATGGGCATGGACGCCGCAGTCAGACCGCCTTGCCGCCACACGAGCCATGCTGCCAGGGCCATCATTAGATACAGGGCCGACCAGACCGGGCCAAATATCCAGCTAGGCGGAGTCCAGGAGGGTTTGATCAAACCAGCATACCACGTTGGAATCGAGGGATTGGTAAAGATCGAACCGATAAACGCTGCGCCGAAACAAATCCCGATCCATACTCCGAGACCGATAACCGACCGCATCAGGCTCATTATCACCCCCGAGGCCCGAGAAATACCTTTCCGATCACTTGGGTTCAGTAGGATAACCGGCATCAGACCATTCGCGCCAGCCACCTTTAAGGGCGTAGACCTTGGTATATCCCTTATCCAAGAATTTCCCTGCCAAACTGGCACTGGTACCTTCGTTCGATCAAGCACAATAGAGCACGAGCGCCTTGTCTTTTGGGTACTTATGAGCCCAAGATTCGAAACCTTTTGGGTTTTCCCGAACCGCGCCTTTGATTTTCTTTTCGCTCCTCTTCCAATCCCTGCTCGTTCGGACATTTAAGATGACCACGTCGGGGTCATCGAGCAATGGCCTGAGCTGTTCCTTTGTCATTCTCGGGACTTCATCGGCGGCAACCAATGGTGTGAGCGTGCCAACAATGGCTAAGCCAAGGACCAATATGATGAGTTTTTCCTTCATCATGTATCTCCTCTTTCACATCACACGTGGTTTCGCAGCTGGAGTTCCAGGGGGTGGGGGTGCAGGTAGTACTGCTCCTTCAGGTAGGGCTGATTGTATTTCCGCACATAGTGATTGACCAGCGTGATCGGCACGATGAGGGGAACGGTCCCCTGATGATAGAGGTCGATGATCTCCAGCAGCTCCTGTTTTTCGTCCCCGGAGAGGTATTCCTTGAAGTACCCCAAGATGTGGGTGAGGACGTTCGCGTTCTTCTTGGGTGTAGATTTGAGATGCAGAGCCTCCAATAACAGTCCCTGGTATTGCTCATAGAGCTCTTTCAGGGGGATCTCCTTAGCCCGGGCCACCAGTTTCCCCATCACCCGGTGATGCTCGGGGCTGTGGGAGAGGATCAACATCTTATGCTTGGTATGAAAGTCCACCAGGCTCCCCCGGCTCTGCTTTTCCACGAGGCCTTCCCGCCACCGCTTAAAGGCGAAGATCTGCTCGATGAAATTCTCGCGGAGCTTCAGGTCATGAAGCCGACCGTCCTCCTCAACCGGGATGAGAGGGAAATGTGCCATAAATGCCCTGGCGAATATCCCCACCCCCTTTTTTACTGGAACCCCCTTTTCATTGTAAACCTTAACGCGTTCCATCCCACTGCTGGGTGATCTGCTCTTGAATATGAAGCCGCACAGATCCTCCTTTTCCAATTCAATGACCCGTTTGCCCGCCCACTCGGCCATGCGCCCGGTATAATCTATTTTTGTGCGGGAGGTAATGAGACGGGGTGAATCCGGATCGCCCACTTGGCGGAAGGGCTCGCGCGGAGTCCCGAAGCCACACTCCACCTCGGGGCACACGGGCACGTATTCCATGAATTTTCCCAGGATATCGGTCAGGTAACGGTCGAGTTTATGAGCTCCATCCCATCGGACCCTCTCACCCAGCAAACACGAGCTTATTCCCAGTTTGATTATTCTTTCCATGAGGGGTTGTTCCTATTCTTAATCTTTGGAAATTAAGGTGCCCCGTCAAAGCCGTGGTGCTCGACCTTGCGATACCAAGAGGCGGGGTCGGTGAAGTACTCCTCTGTGTCCTTAAGGGATAGGTAATGTTCGTTCTCAATTCTCGAAAGCAGGTCGAAGAACTCCTTCTCCCTTGGGTCGGACACCGTATCTCGAAGATCGGCGTAGTACTTAGCTCCCTTCGCCTCGAAATCGATTGCCGCCCGCACCGCCTCGAGGTCATCGTCGTCACCTGCGGGCATCTCCGTCACTTTCTGTACAAGGTCAACGAGGATGTCTTTGACAACGGTGTCTTTTACCTTGAGGGGAACCGTTTCGGGCCACTTCTCCTGCTTCTCCCACTTCTCGTGGAGCTGCTTTAGCCGCTCATAGTGTTCCAGTTCCTCGTCCCCTATCTGCTGAAACATCTTCTTGCCGAGGGGGTTCTTCGTCCTCTCGGCGTTCTTAAGATAGAACTCCCGCTCCCTCATCTCGTTGTTGAGAGCGACCTCCAAAGCGTTAAGACGTTCTTTTTCATCCATAGTAAATCTCCTTCATAATCCATATTTGTCACCCATGATAGGTGCAAAATCCCAAGGGCTATTTCAATTATACTCTATATATTAATCTGAATCGTAGCCAATTTCATCGCTGACTGTCTCACGTGCTAGAGCCATGATCGCGAGGGAAAACGCCTTGCCCCCACGCGCTCTCGATATTCGTCTTGTATTTGGTCGAGGGGAATAACGAGATTCATCGCCTCATGTGGAGTTCCATAACGTTTCGGAATCTGTTCACCATGTAATATCTGTCAATACTCACCTTCAGCAAGGCACAGGTGGGAGAGTTAACAAAATCCTCCAGATAGGGATGTTTGGCGAGGTAGAGCTTGAGGAAGTGGTCCCTCTCGCTCTCTTTGACCTCCTCGGCTTTGCCCAGTGCGGTAACCGCTATTGCGCTGTGAAAATCGGAATCGCGGTTGGATCGGTTGTCAACGAGCATTGCTACCCGTGACTCCGCCGATAGATTGGCGTATTTGCGCGTGGCGCGAGTTGTCGCGAAGACGAGATATTTGAGGTCATTGGTTGCCGCAAAAGCGATGAGACTGCTATAGGGCTGCCCTTCACCGTAGGTGGCCAAGACACCTAGTCGCTGAGACTCGAACAGGTCTTTTAGCGTTTTCCTAAGCTGTGACGTGCTCTCCACGCAATAATCCTTTGAAGCAACCTTCCGGGTGTGCCTGCCGGATCTGATCGGATATGTCTGCTACCCAAGGGGGCGCCGAATGTCGGCTTTGCTGCATGAACACAACTTTCGGTCAAACGGACCTATTTTCGTGCAATCCAGGGCCAATGTCAAATCCCGCTATGGGTAAGTTCCTTGGAGCCTAAAGAGTCTCACGGGCTTTGGGCACGGTGTCTTTAGGGCTAACCTTATACCAGGCCTGGACGATTTTGCCGTCCTTGTCGATCAGGAACGACGAGCGGATAATTCCCTCGTATTTTTTCCCATACATGGATTTCTCGCCCCACACACCATATGCGTCCGCAACTTTGTGGTCCGTATCGGCTAGAAGGGGGAACCCGAGGCCATACTTTTCATCGAACTTCTTCTGCTGCCGGGGAGGATCGGGGCTGATTCCGACGGCTGCTGTGCCGAAAGCGGAGAAATCGTTCGAAGCATCCCTGACACTGCACGCCTGGGTGGTGCAACCTGGCGTGTTTGCCTTTGGATAGAAATAGAGGAGGAGCTTACGCCCCTTGAAATCGGAGAGCTTTACCTTCTTGCCGTTCTGATCATCGAGTTCGAAATTGGGGGCCATATCCCCTGGTTTGAGCTGTGCCATTTTCTTCACCTCCGCATTCACATATGATTCATTATGGGGCTGTTGCCCAAAACCCATTCCGCTTACTGAAAAGAATTTTTGATCGGCGGTCTTTCGTTCCGAAAACTCGCCATCCTAGCTCAAACGCGGGATTTGCGGCCATTTCGCTTCACTAAGAATGGTTACCAAAAATTCTTTAATGTTCGCTCCAGGGATAGGGCAACAGCCCGTTATATATTTACCATTTTTCCCTTTTGGGTTTATTTCAAGCAGTTCCTCATAGTGAAACCCTATCCAAAGAGCGAGATGTAAATCAAGGTTTGAGCTCATTCTTTGCACTAGCTGATCTTGCATGATGAATTATGCTATAGTAAGCCAGTTGGTGGATCGAGCACTGAGCCAGTACAGTCCCAACTCCGATATCAGGTGTCTCCGACGGATAGGACAAATGGTAAATCGAAAAAGGATGAGGGTTCTGAAAGAGGGAGACAAGAAAGGCGGCCCGGTAGTTTACTGGATGAGTCGAGATCAGCGCGTGCGGGACAATTGGGCACTGTTATTTGCTCAGGAGCTAGCACTGCAGGAGAAAGTACCATTGTCCGTCGTCTTTTGTTTGGCGCCGACATTTCTCGATGCGACCATGAGACAGTACGGCTTTATGCTCAAGGGATTACGGGAGGTTGAGAAAAACCTGGCAGAGAAGAATATCCCCTTCTTTTTGCTCACGGGCTCGCCAGCATCGGAAATACCGAGATTTGGGAGAAAGTATGCGCTCGGGGGATTGGTTGCCGATTTTGATCCCCTGAGCATCAAGGAGGAGTGGAAGGAGGCCGTGGCAAAGGCTATAGACATCCCATTCTACGAGGTGGACGCACGCAATACCGTCCCTTGCTGGATTGCCTCCCCGAAGCAGGAGTACGGTGCATACACCCTTCGGCCGAAAATCAAGAGGGCCTTGCCGGAGTTCCTGGAGGATTTCCCAAGGCTCGGGAAACACCCCATTTCATGGAAGGAAAAGCCGGGAAAAATCGATTGGAGCGAGGTCAAGAAAACGCTCCGCGTGGATCGGACCGTTTCAGAGATCGATTGGGTTATGCCAGGGGAGAAGGCGGTACAGAAGGTCCTTCGGGAATTCATAGCCAAAAAGCTAGGTTCATATCAGGAGGGGAGGAATGATCCCACGGAAGATGCCCAGTCAAATCTTTCCGCGTACCTCCATTTCGGCCACATTTCCGCACAGAGAATCGCCCTCGAAGTAGCGAAACATGACGCCGATAAGGAATCGCGAGAGGCATTCTTGGAAGAGCTCATCGTGAGGCGCGAGCTTTCGGATAATTACTGTTTCTACAACGATCAGTATGACCATTTTGAAGGTTTCCCCGACTGGGCGAAAAAGACCTTGAATGATCACCGGAAAGACCGAAGGACCTACATCTATTCCCTGGAGGCCTTCGAGCATGCGAACACCCATGACGAGCTATGGAACGCCGCTCAGAGGGAAATGACGCGAAATGGAAAAATGCACGGATATATGAGGATGTACTGGGGGAAGAAGATACTGGAGTGGACGGAATCCCCGGAGGAGGCATTGCGGATTGCCATCTATCTCAACGATCGCTATGAGCTCGATGGGCGAGACACAAACGGGTATACCGGTATCGCCTGGTGTATAGGGGGCGTACACGATCGGGCCTGGCCCGGGCGTCCTATCTTCGGGAAAATTCGCTACATGAGTTACGGCGGCTGTAAATCCAAATTCGATGTCATGGCTTACATTGAAAGGAACAGATTATAACCTCATGAGTCTTCATGGTCTTTATGTGAGTACTGAACGCCTAGCATCTCAGTTGAAATGGATTGACTCCAGGTAGAGGAATCTGATACAGGACTAAACCATGGACCGATTCGGACAATTAATCAAGATAGGCATTGAACGGGGGGCCACGGAGGCCAAAATAATTCCCGCACATGAAATTATCCTGGATGAACGGGTAATTCTGAAGTGCCAGGTCCCGCTGTGCAACGAATATGGAAACCACCTGCTCTGTCCTCCCAATAGCCCGTCCCTTGCACAATTCCGCGGGGTGCTCAAGAAGTACTCCAGGGCCCTCTTGATCCAGCTCAGAACCCCGGTGGATCAATTGGGCTCCGAATCCGAGGAGGGCCGGAAAAAGGCCATCTATGCGCGGGCCAACGAGCTCCACGAGATCGCCAATGTCGTGGAAAAAGCGGCCCAGGAATTAGGTTTTACCTTTGCGGCGGGTTTTATCGGGGGAGCCTGCAAGTTATGCGATCCATGTGTTGGAGTAAAATCCGGAAAACCCTGTAAGCACCCCTTCAAGGCCAGGCCCTCCATGGAGGCTGTGGGAATCGATGTTCATCTCACGGCTCAAAGGGCCGGGCTTGAGTTTTCCCCCGATATTGAAAAGGCAGTCGTCTGGAATGGGCTGGTCCTGCTTGAGTGATGGGGCGGCAGTTAGCCCTTTTGGGGTTTGGCGGTTCCCTCGATATAAGGCATGAGTATCCGACGGCTTGATTTCAACGCCGTGAATCTCTCCCAGAATGACTCCCATGAAAACTCTTTAACCGAGGCAAATGGAAGTTCTGTTCAATGAGAAGATAGCGCAGTCCTATGACCGATGGTGGGAAACGCCTCAGGGAAGAAAAGCCTATGAGCTTGAGGGCGAACTCCTCCTGAAGTTGGGGGGATTGATTCCGGGGGAGGGGATCCTGGAAGTAGGCTGTGGCACAGGGGCCCATCTCGAGATCTTTATGACAAAGGGGTTAGTGGTTACAGGGATAGATATCTCTCCTCCCATGCTTCAGGTGGCTAGGCAGAAGCTGGGGAAGGAAGCAAAGCTCTGTCTTGGTGATGCCGGCACTCTCCCTTTTAGAGAAAAATCCTTTGACTGTGTTGCTCTCATTACCACCTTGGAATTCATCCCCGATCCTGAGAGAGCTCTCCATGAGGCCTTTAGGGTTTCTCGGGGCAAGGTTTTGCTCGGGGTGTTGAACAAGCATTCTTTTCTTGGTACGAAGAGGAGGCTTGTGGCAAAATTTCGGCCGAGTATCTATAATCGTGCGCGATTTTACAGCACATGGGAATTAAGGAAACTTCTCAGGAGGGCCCTGCCCGAGGCGATTGTTGATTGGGCCAGCATTCTTGTCCTACCCATGGGCTGGCAATACTATTTGGGACAACTGGAGAGGCGATTATCCTTTCGCAAAAACCCCCTGGGAGCCTTTCTGGGACTGAAAGTTTTCATTGAGGGGACGTAGGCTCGTGTTGTAACCTACGTGTGAAAAAGGGGTTGAAGAGGCCAAAGGATGGATTTATTCGAGATTTTTAAACACGCGCTGATGATTACGGTTTTTGTCTTTGTCATGATGCTGATCGTGGACTTCCTCGACATGTTGTCCGAAAAAAAGTTAACCGCCATGATGACGGGAGGGATATGGAGGCAGTATGCCGCCGCCTCATTTTTGGGAGCGACTCCCGGCTGTCTGGGGGCCTTCATGAGCGTCTCCCTTTATGTTCACGGTCTATTCTCTTTTGGTGCCCTAACAGGGGCGATGATCGCCACATCAGGGGATGAGGCCTTTGTGATGCTCGCCACGTTTCCCGGAACAGCCATGCTCCTTTTCGGCATGTTGTTCGTCCTGGGAATTCCACTGGCGTGGGTGGCTGACAGGATCATCAAGGTAACCGGCTATGTTCCGTGTGAATCCTGTGTCCTTCAGGAATATCATCCCGAAATGGAGGTTTATCATTTCAGCTGGGATGGCGTGGCAGAAAACCTGAGGAGGGGTTCTTGGTCACGTTATTTGCTGCTCCTTATTTTTGGCTTCTTTTTCGTTGCGGTCCTAACCGGAATCGCTGGCCCTCAAACCTGGAATTGGGAAAGGCTAACCTTTCTCATCATATTACTTGTGGCCCTGTTTATCCTGGTTTCCATTTCTGACCATTACCTGAAAGAGCATATCTGGTCCCATATCGTCAAGGCGCATTTGTGGAGGGTTTTTCTCTGGACATTTCTCGCCCTGGTTGTGGTTCACATGGGGCTCAACTATTGGAACCTTAGGGGTTTTGTTTCACATAATTTGCTCTGGATGTTTCTGCTTGGAGCCCTGGTGGCCATCATCCCCGAGTCAGGTCCTCACCTCATTTTTGTGATGTTATTCGCGGAGGGCGTTATTCCCTTCTCAGTGCTTTTCACTTCTTCCTTTGTCCAGGACGGCCATGGTATGCTTCCCCTTTTGGCCTATACGGTGAAGGATTCCATACTGATCAAGATTCTCAATGTTGTTTTTGGCCTCGGCATTGGAATGGTACTGTACTTGATTGGCTGGTAGTCTGTTTATAACGGGTGCAGTCCAGCTTGGGATAAAGCCGATTTTATCATCTAAAAAAACTTGACAAAAATTTAGGTATGGTATATTTTTTAGGTAAAGCTAAAATATTTTGGTTAGCCTAATTGGAGGTAGGACGTGACAACCAAAGAAGTGCTCAGTTCCAGCCTGGAGGATTACCTGGAGGCCATCTTCCATATCGTGGCCCAGAAGCAGGCCGCCCGAGGCAAGGATATTGCTCAGCGCCTTGGGGTGAACAATTCTTCGGTGACCGGCGCGCTGCGGGTATTGCGCGAAAAAGGCCTCATCAACTATGCCCCGTACGACATCATCACCCTCACGGCGGAGGGGAAGAGGGTTTCAGAAGACATTATCCGGCGGCATGAGGCCCTTCACGATTTTTTCGTGAAGGTGCTTTCCGTGGACGGGGGGATAGCCGATAGGGCGGCATGCAACATGGAGCATGCCCTTCCACCGGAGATTTTATGGCGGCTAACAGAGTTTTTGAAGTTTATTGAGTGCTGTCCCCACTGTCTCGATGAGTTTCGTCAAGAACAAACCCCACGTGATGATGAATGAAGAAAGGTGTGGCTGAATTTTTGTCGTATGAATTTCGTCTTGCCGAAAATTTTATGGTACGCAAAACTTACTTCACAAGCGTTCTAATACGTTTAGGGCGATGAGCTCTTTGCCCTTTGAACAAATGTGAGAAGGCTCAAGGAGGGAGAGGAGGGATTAATATGACAACTGCGCTAATCGTCTTGGCAATTGGCGTGATGATTTTTATCCTTCCTATCTTTGTCCTAGTCTTTTTATTATTTGATCGGCGACACCATTCAAGAACGGATTGAGCCTGATATCACCATGTATTCTTCGGTAGTCACGTTTATTGAGTTGAAAGGAGGATATCATGATTTTTTTAATCATTTTCGGAGGATTGGTAGTTCTCGGATTAGTTGCGTGGATTCTTATCAACACCTTTAGTAGAGAGGTGCACGGGCGCGAAGGTGAGGAACAGAGAGCTCGATAGGATTGTGGATCTATCGACCTTTTGGATTGAACCAAAGTGAGGAGATTTTGCGAAGGGTTTTCGGAAGCGACGAAATGGGTGCAATAAGCGTTCACGGGGGGAAAGGCGTTCAATGCAGCTTTTTTCGCGGCCCCGGTTTTGTATACAGCACAACCTTTCGTACCTGCCGCTCTCCATAAGTGGTCTTTGGACCAGATTCTGTTTTTCGTTTGAGGAAATACATGGACCCGAAGGTTCTGGCATTGGAATTACTGAGAAGGCTCGAGATCCGAACAGGTCAGACTGTCTTGGATTTTGGCTGTGGCTCTGGGACGTACGCCATTCCAGCTGCCGAAATTGTGGGGCAAACAGGTCGAGTATATGCGCTGGACAAGGACCACAACGCTCTTGACGAATTGATCGAAAAAGCTCGCAGAGCCGGACTTCAAAACTTAGAAAGAATCGATTCCCCCGGGGAGGTTAAAATTGGGCTGAAAAAAGAGTCCATCGATGTTGTTCTCCTTTTTGATGTCTTTCATTCTTACTACTTCCCGGAACATTCTCAGAGGGGGAAGCTTCTGGCTGAGATCCAGAGAGTTCTAAAAGGAGACGGGGCACTGCTCGTCTATCCGAAGCACATGGAAGACGAGGCGAGACGGGAAATTGAGGATTACGGTTTCTCCGTGCAAAGGGAGTGTTCAACAACGCTTATCCATGACAAAAAAGAGCTTGTCCACGGGGATGTGCTGTTCTTCGGCAAGAATCCTAATAGGGGAAAAGCCGAAAAGGTTCCCTCATTTGAGGGGTATACCCTTGTATCCTGCGGAACTTTGAGCCCGGAGGTAAACCACCTCTGCAACAGCGGCTTTCTGGATGCTGACAAAATCCTGTACACGAGGCCCGGGCTGCATGAGAATCCCAGGGAATTTGAAAAGCACCTGAGGAGGCAACTGCGCCATGCCCGGCAATACTCACAGAAGATCATCGTGGTCTATGGGAAAAGATGCTACATCGACACCATTGACCCGTTCAAAAGTATAGACAGAATCATCGGGGAAGAAGGGGGTAACATCTCACGGGTGAAAGCCGCCAATTGCATCGATATGCTCGCTGATGGGGAAGAAAGGGAGAGAATCAGGGGAGACCAAAAGGTTTACTGGCTTTCGCCTGGATGGCTGAAATACTGGAGGATTATCTTTAAGGAATGGGATATTGGGCTTGCCAACGAGACCTTTCCCCAGAATGACAAGGCGATCCTGCTCGATGGCCTGGGCTTTTTTGATGCCTACAGCGTGGACTTTCCTGAAAGAGTCCTCCAATTCTCCGATTGGATGAGGATCGGGATTGAGCCCCATGAGATTTCCCTGAATCGGCTGAAGGGGCTCCTGTTGGAAGCGGCAGAAGGAACTGAAGGTGGGCAAATAGGGAAATGAGATCACTATTCTCCTTGCCAGGTCGCCTTTTGAAGGCCAGACGGTGAGAATGATGGGGGTCGCAATGCCATGAGTCAAGTCTTTGGGCCGGTTCCATCGCACAGGCTTGGGTTCTCGTGACATATCGAGAACGCTTGGCCTCCATGAAAATGAGGTGGTCAAATATCTGGAGGCCCTGTGTGAGTCGGGAGAGGTGGGGGTAGAGCAGTACGATGAACAGTTTTACTATCAGCGGTAAGGGCAGCTCAGGGGATGGTGTGACAACAATCGAATTGAAGAAGGCGGTAAGTGACAATCCAGTACTTAAGATTACATGCGCTTTTGAAGAACGGCCTTCGACGCGTAGATGGGTGAGTAGGGAGTGTAGGTATGCAGATGAATCGACCAGTTATTGAAATTGATGACGATCTCTGTGTTGGCTGCGGTCTGTGTGCGAAGGTTTGCCCTGCTGGGGCAATTTCGCTCATTCTTGGGAAAGCCCGTTTAAATCCGGTGGCGTGCACTGGATGCGGGCATTGCTTTGAGGTATGTCGCGCCGGGGCCATCCGTTGGAGGGAGTTACGGAGGAGGGTGCCGCAAAAGCCTTTTGTAAGGCATGGCTGGCCTCAACAGGGTCGATTCCTTCCGGGGCAACGGGTTTTCAGGGAGCCCACCCGTGGAAATAATGACCTCGATGAGCTGAAGCACCGCATACGAGATTTGCAGGAAAAGGCGGATGATATAGTCAAAAGAATTGAACGTCTTTAAATAAAGCGAATGTCGCATGAGGAAAACCCGAAGGGGAGGCTAAAATGTGTTTATCTAAGGCATATGTCGGGAGAGATGGCAAAATGGAGCTTCTCTTCGAAGAAGTCGCATCCCTGCGAATTGACAAAGGGAAGATTCTGTTGGAGACACTCTTCGGAGAACAGAAGGAACTATGGGGAAATATTAAAGAAATTGACTTCCTCGATGGCCATATTTTCCTGGAAGAGGCCAAATGAAGCGGAACTCGAGAATGAAACGTGCAATTTGGCGCTATTTATATCTGCTAGCGGATCTTGGGCGACTTGAGGGAAGAAAGGATGAGGCTGCAAAGGAAGCCATACGGTTCAGACATGTTTGTAGGAAAACCTCTGTTTCGAGGGTCCCATTGGAGAAAACGCCTGACCTCGAGAAAATTGGGGAAAAACTCCTAAAAGGTATTCCCGCATCCTCCGGTATCGCCATGGGCAAGGTCTGTGTCCATAGGGATGTGTTAGCCCACATCAGGGAAGAAGCCATAGGGGAGGGGCGGATTTCCGATGAAATCGCCCGATTCAAGGAGGCTGCTTCCATCGTTCGAAAACAGTTGGAAAGCGATCGTGCTCGGATTCTCCAGGAAATCGAAAAGAAATATGCGGACATTTTCTCAATTCATATCTCCATTCTTGAGGATTCCCATTTTTTATACGCGGTGACGTCCCGTATCGGTGAGGAACGTGTCAATGCCCAAACCGCTGTGCTTCGGGAGCTTGAAAAATACGACACCATTTTTTCCCGGATCGAAGATCCTTACCTGCGGGAAAGGATCGCAGACATTCGGGATATTGGCCGGAGACTCCTGTCTATATTGGCTGGGCCCGTCGATTTCGACTGTCCCTTTGACGAACCGGTCATCATTGCGGCTCTGGAACTCACACCTTCAGACACCGTGCGCTTCAAGCGGGAGAGGGTTTTGGCATTTGTCACGGAGCAAGGGGGCAGGGAGTCACATGCGGCTATCCTGGCCCGGTCTATGGGGATTTCGGCAGTGGTTGGTGTTAGGGACGTGCTATCGAGAATCAAGAGAGGGGATTTCCTGGTTGTGGACGGAAACATGGGCATTGTCCTCGTCAACCCTCCGGAAGAGGTAGTACAGGATTACAAAAACATTGAGGCGAGATTACAGGATCGACGTCGAAGGATGGAGGAACTCATCCCTCTTTCTGCTCAGACGCTGGATGGGACCCCCGTCAAGTTGATGGCCAATGTGGGCAGTATGGTTGATCTTGAGTTTGCCCTTCATTATCGGGCAGAAGGCATCGGGCTCTTTCGCACGGAGTTGCCCTTTATGGTCAGGACATCCCTTCCCACCGAAGAAGAACAGTTCGATTTATATAGGGAAGTCTGTAAAAAAATGAGTGGAGCGGAAGTGGTCATTCGAACCGTGGATTTTGGCGGGGATAAACTCCTTCCGGGACACCATCCGGAGAAGAATCCGTTTCTCGGTTACCGTTCCATCAGAGTCTTTCTCGATGAGACCAATCTTTTCGAGGCTCAGCTTAAGGCCATACTGCGGGCCAGTGCCTTCGGCCAGGTCAAGCTTCTTTTTCCCCTGGTATCCAATATGGAAGAAATCCGAAAAGTCAAGGCCATCTTGGAAAAGGTGAAGCATGACCTGAGAAGGGGAGGCAAGGCCTTCAATGATGCAATCCCCGTGGGGATAATGATTGAGGTTCCATCGGCCGCCATCATAATCGACAGGATACTGAGCGATGTCGATTTCCTGAGCATTGGAACGAACGACCTCGTCCAGTACACCCTTGCCGTGGACCGGGACAATGAGCTTGTTAGCCAGTATTATCAGAGCCTACATCCCGCGGTAATTTGGCTGATCCAACGTGTAGTCGATACGGCCACGCGGGCCCGCAAACCCGTCGCTGTTTGTGGAGAGATTGCCGGCGATCCCTTCTATACGCCTCTGCTGGTGGGTCTGGGAGTTCGCGAATTCAGCATGAACCCGATTTCCATTCCTGATGTCAAAATGGCCGTTCGCAGTCTCTCTTTGAAGGAGGCGCAGGCCATTGCTGAAGCTGCACTGACGCTGCCCACAGCAGAAGAAATCGAGAAAGTTCTTCAATCCAAAAAAGAGCCTTGAAATTATCATTTGGCAGAAAATATGGAAAATCTGTGATGAGATCATTTGAGAAACCAAAGGGGTCAAACCCGAAAGGGGAGTCGGAGTCGTTCGTAGTTGTCTTTTTGCCCAATAAAAAGAAGGCGACCAGGGAATGCCAGTTCAAATCCTGGTCATCACACCTTAGTTATTGCCTATAGGTGGGGGACTGGTCAAATGAAAACGAAGGAGAAGATTCTGGACTTTGTGAAGAAAAAGCCCATGTGTACGATCGAGGAGATTACTGGTAAATTACATATGAATCATGGGACGATTATAGCCTCTTTGAATACGCTGAAACGGAAGGGAAAGGTCAAGGCAACGGATACGTGGCCGAAGAGATATGCGGTTCCTCCGAATAAACCCATGAAATGGAACGATGGGCAGGGCTCTATGGAATACATTGGGGAGCTCAATCGGAAATATGAGGAGGTAAAAGCCGAAAACAACCGTTTACGTGGCGAGCTGCAGGAATGCCGAAGGAAACTGATGAGGCTGGCCCAGAGAATCGTCAGACAAGATATCTATGGGAAGGACTAATCTGGTGAATCGGGAGGGATGCGACTTCCGCGAAGAGAATGCTGAGGCTCAGAGAGTTTCTCTTTGACAGACCGAAGCTGCTCTTGTTTCCGTTTGATTTTCTCCTCTAGTTCTTCAATGGCAAGAATCTGATGAGGGCGGATCGAGTGGGCCGGCAGCTGTGCCTCGCGTTGGTTTAGTTCATCTTTCAATCGATCGATCTCGTTGGCTAATTGATTCCTTCTACCCTCCAGTGTTTTACGGTCTTCTCTCTGTGTCATGGAATCGTTCCTGTGTCAGTCAAGAAGGACTTTCATAGAGCTCATATAATACAATACACGCTCCCCACATTCCACTGTCCGAACAAGTGATCGAAACACTCACTTCGGCTCATATTTCCCCTTCCGTTCAAAAGTGGGAATTGTTTGAGAATTTCCTTCCATTTCTTGAGTGTGTATGAAGCAGTTTAAACGACCGGCCATTGCGTTACTTGCTTGGATGGATTTATAATGAAATATTTGGCCGTTACTTGAAGGCATGGTATCGATGAAGAAAAGCGGGCAGGATCATTTTTTTAACGTAATCCTCGACAGCGTGGCCGATGGCGTGTTTACTATCAACGAGAAAGGGGAGATTACCTTCTTCAACCGGGCCGCGGAAGAGATCACCGGCTTTACCAAGGAAGAGGCCTTGGGGAATAACTGTTTCGACATCTTCAGGGCCAATATCTGCCAAACCAACTGTGCACTCAAACAATCGGTCAACACGGGGAAGGAAATTATCAACCTGCCCATAAACATCATAAATAAGGAGGGGAAGGAGATTCCAATCAGCATCAGCACCGCGGTGCTGCGGGACGAGAGGGGAAAGATCATTGGGGGGGTTGAAACCTTCAGGGATCTCTCAGCTATTGAAGAGCTGAAAAAGGAGCTGCGGCAGCAGTACACATTTCAGGATATCGTGAGCAAGAATCACACGATTCAGGAGATCTTTCAAATCCTTCCGGATATCGCAGAAAGCGACAGCACCGTCCTCATCCAGGGGCCCAGTGGTTCGGGAAAGGAACTCTTTGCCACGGCAATTCACCACCTGAGCCTCAGGAAAGATCAGCCCTTTGTCAAGGTGAATTGCGGGGCCTTGCCCGACAACCTGTTGGAATCCGAGTTATTCGGATATGTTAAAGGGGCCTTTACAGATGCCAAAAAGGATAAGCCCGGGAGGTTCTCCCTGGCCAACGGGGGAACGATCTTTTTAGATGAAATCGGTGATATGTCTCCGGCCCTTCAGGTCAAACTGCTCCGAGTTCTTCAGGACAGGGAATACGAACCCCTGGGGGGAACCAGCACCACGAAAGTCGATGTACGGGTAGTGGCTGCCACCAATAAGGATCTGTCCGCGTTAGTCCGATCCCGGCAATTCAGGGATGACCTCTACTATCGACTCAACGTGGTGAAGATCGACCTTCCACCCCTTTCGCGTCGAAGGGAGGATATTCCCCTTTTGGTTGAACATTTCGTGGAGAAGTTCAACCTCAAGAAGGGAAAGAATCTTTCGGGCGTCTCTGACGAGGTAATGGCTTTTTTAATGGGGTATGGTTTTCCAGGGAACATCCGGGAACTTGAAAACATCATCGAACACGCATTCGTCATGTGTAAAGGTGAAATGATCGAGCTCAGGCACTTACCGCCGGAACTCATCGAATCATCAAAGGAGACCATCCTCAGGGAAAAGGAGGTCAGCAAACCTCTTCAGACGGCTGAGGCGGAGGTCATTCGCAAGGCGTTAGAGAGAAACAAGGGGAATCGCCTCCGCACCGCACGCGAACTGGGCATCAACCGGAGCACTCTATGGAGAAAGATAAAAAGATACGGTATAGGTTCATAAATGCAACAATAAAGTTGCAACTGTTGCAATATTTAAACTCTCCTGCCATTTATCTTTCCCTCCCTCTTTTTACATAATAAATTGAAATTATTGGTATTTTTCTCTTTTCGAGAGGAAGATTGGGATTGGCACGCCCCTTGCGTAATAAACTAGTAATGAAGATTGCCATATCCCTCTTTGGACCCTTGGTTTCGCCTCGATTCGGATATTCCCCCGAGATGGTTTTGGTAACCATCGAGGGGGGGAAAATCGTATCTCGAGAGAGATTATATACCGGAGGGTTAAGCATGCCCCATCTCATCAACCACCTATCGGCATCCAAAGTCGATGCCGTCATATGCGGTGGAATTGACGGTTTCTGCTACCGGCAGCTCGCCAGCCGTGACATATCCGTTGTTCCCGATATTGTAGGGGATGCAGAAACGGCGTTACAGTTCTTTTTGAGGGGAAGGCTTCGCCCTCGCACCGATTGCCGACGGAGGGGGAAACGGTTTTGTGGAGGCCGCGGTTTCTGGTTTGATGATTCAAATTGGGACGGCCCCGGCGAAAAATTCATTGGGGAAAGGAAGGATAATCATGGCTCAGGAAAAGGAAAAATGTGACGCAGAGTCTTCCTGTGGAACCTGCGATAAGGCGGGTACGTGCAGCCCCGAGGAACGGGAGGCTCATGAAAGGGAGAGGTTGGAGAAGAGGCTGGTAGGAATTCGGCACAAGCTCATGGTTATGAGCGGAAAAGGAGGGGTTGGAAAGACTACCGTCGCCGTCAATCTCGGCGTTATCATGGCGAGGGAAGGCTTGAGGGTGGGGCTTCTCGATGCCGATATCCATGGACCCAATGTCCCCAAGATGTTGGGGGTGGAATTGAAACCCCTCGGTGGAGCGAGAGGGGGTTTGAGGCCCATTGAAGTATTGCCGAACCTGCATATCATATCCATGGCCTATTTAATACAGGACAAGGATAACCCCGTGGTATGGAGAGGGCCACTGAAGCACAGCGCCATATCCCAGTTCATCAGTGAGGTGGAGTGGGGTCCGTTAGATTTTTTCATCGTTGATCTTCCTCCGGGAACCGGGGATGAACCGTTAAGCGTTGCCCATTTGATAAGGAATGTGGATGGGTCCATTATCGTGACCACTCCCCAGGATGTTGCATTGCTGGATTCCAGAAAATCAGTCAATTTCAGCCGGATTCTAAAAATTCCCGTGATTGGGATCGTGGAAAACATGAGCGGGATGAAATGCCCCCACTGTGGAAAGGATATCCCCCTCTTCAAGATCGGGGGCGGGGAGAGGGCTGCAAAGGAGCTCAATGTCCCCTTCTTGGGGAGGATCCCCATCGATCCGGAAGTGGTTCAAAATTGCGACAGTGGGATGCCGCATGTGATGGCATATCCGAATTCAGAGGCCACGAAGGCCTTTCAAAGTATCGCGCAGCAGTGCAAGGAGTATGTGGAGAATAAAGCAGCCCACACCTTGAGAATGCAAACTGCTCAAAGTCAATTTTGAACATAAGGGGAGGATTGTGTATGAAGAGGATTGCTTTAGCCTGCGACGATCATTTAGGCCTTGAGGGACAGATGAGCGCCCATTTCGGGAGATGTCCGTACTATACCTTAGTTGACGTTGATGATGGCGACATCGTCAAGACCGAGGTCATAGCCAACCCTTACTATAACCAGCATCAGCCCGGGGTAATTCCGCATTTCATCAATACCAAGGGTGTTCACGTCATGATTGCCGGCGGGATGGGGCCCAGGGCTATTGATATGTTCAACCAGTTCGGGATCGATGTCGCTACCGGGGCCATGGGAAAGGTGGAAAACGTGGTAATGGCTTATCTCAGGGGTGAAATAAGTGGGGTTTACCCTTGCGAGGAGCACCGCGGACACTGAGGGAGATAAATGAGGGTTGGGATTTCAGCTACTGGAGAGGATTTGAATGCAGACGTGGATTCTCGTTTCGGGCGTTGTCCCTGGTTTTTAGTCGTGGATAGCGAATCCTTGGAATTCAATGCATTCAAAAACCGGCACGCACAGGAGGGAATGGGTGCCGGGATGGCTGCAGCAAAGGATCTCGTTGATGAACAAATTGACGTGGTTATATCGGGACAGGTAGGCCCGAAGGCTTACGCAGTCTTGAAAGCCGTTGATATCGATATTTTCTTGGTATCAGCCGGTATCAGCGTTAAAGAGGCCCTGGGAAGGCTTGGGAGGGGAGAACTTAGAAAGATGGAAATGAAGGTCTATTAATCGCGGTTCCGGGCAACCGCCAATTACTTGAGGGAGGTTTCCTCATGCCGTTTGGAAGAGGGTTTGGATTCAGGGGATTGTTCCCACCCTGGCCATATGTGGGCCTGGGAAGAGGAGGACTTCCCAGATGTTGGGCATATGCTCCCTTCTGGGGTGCTCCCTATTCCTATCCGTATGGCATTGGTGCTTATCCCCACGGATGGGGGATGGGTTTTCCTTTCCCTTATTACGCGCCAACATATCCGTATGGATATTCTCCAGCCTATTCATACGGGCCTGGCTCGTGGGTGCCTCCATCTGGGTCCCCAGTGACTCCAGAGGCAGAGAAGGAGTGGTTAAAGGACCAGGCCGATTCGTTAAAGCAGCAGATCGATGAGATCAACAAACGGATTGTTGAGCTGGAAAAGGAGTAAATTGAGAAAGGAGGACGTTATGAAGATTGTTGTAACAGCCTCGGGCCCGGATTTGGATTCACCGGTAGACCCCAGATTCGGTCGATGCCAGTACTTTGTGTTTGTCGACCCCGAGTCCCTCCAATTCGAGGCCATCCAAAACGAAAATGTGATGGCGGGGGGTGGCGCGGGGATTCAGTCGGCCCAGTTTGTAGCCAACAAGGGGGCGGAAGCGGTGATCACGGGAAATGTGGGGCCCAATGCATCGACTACACTGGGAGCGGCGGGGATGAAAATCTTCCTGGGTGCCATGGGAACCGTTAGGGAGGCGGTTCAGATGTTTAAGAACGGACAGCTTCAAGAGGCCTTTGGACCTTCCGTTCAGGCCCATTTCGGCATGGGGCAGCAGCAGGGACCAGGGCCTTCTACACCTGGTTTTGGGCCCGGGATGGGTTCAGGCATGGGAATGGGTGGTGGCGGTGGAAGAGGCATGGGCATGGGACGTGGCATGGGAATGGGAAGAGGTATGGGAATGGGGCGCGGCATGGGGATGATGGGCCCGGCTCCGGCTCCACCTCAGCCCATGAATAAGGACCAGGAGATTCAGATGTTGAGGGATCAGACCAAACTCTTACAGGACCAATTGAAACAGATCGAGCAGAGGATCAAGGATTTAAGTAAAAAGGAAGACTAAGAGAGGCAGGCGGGAGAATTTATTAAACAGGAAAGGGGTGGTTTCTATGCCATACGGAATGGGACCCTGGGGTTGGTTTGGGGGATTTCCTTATCGGTATCCCCCCTTCTGGAATCCCCTTTGGTACGGGGGAATGTTCCCCTATGGCTATGGATATCCATGGGGCCCGATGACCAAGGAGGATGAGATGAGAATGCTCGAGGATCAAGCCAAGGCACTACAGGATCAACTCGAGGAGGTAAATAAAAGGCTCGGGGAACTCAAGAAATAGGAGGTTCAAAATGGGAAATCGCCACAGGTATATGTATTACGCAACGGGGCTTCCGGGCTGGATGAGATTCGGGTATAGCCCTGGGTGGCTCGGGGTAAGTCCAACTGGTATGGGGCCGGCAGCCAGTTATCTGATGACCGGACAGTGGCCGACTCCTCAGATGGCTGCCGCATGGCAGGGGAGGCAGTTTCCGATGGCCCCTGGTGGTGCTGGAATGGGCCAATATCCAATGGGGACAGCGCCTCCTCCTCCGGGCACTATGGGTTATCCGATGGACCCGGACCAGGAGCTCCAATTCCTGAAGGATCAGGCCCAGATGCTGGCCCAGCAACTGGAACAGATCAGCAGCAGGATCGATGAGATCGAAAAAACCGAAAAGAAGGAGAAGAAGGCCAAAAAATAACGATCCTGAATGGGAACATTTTATTGGGAAGGAGGGAATAGACATGCCAGGATTCGACGGAACGGGACCAATGGGAATGGGGCCGATGACCGGTGGGGGAAGGGGGTTTTGCGCCATGCCCATAGGGCCATACGGCGCCTATGGCTATGGCATGGGCTCCTTTCCGTACTCAATGCCATACGGCCCTTCTTACGGTGGCGCGTATGCTCCCCCTGTTTATGGACGTCCCTTTTACGGACCCATCTTCGGGGTTGGACGTGGTGGTATACCGTATGGCGGAGGCCGTGGGCGTGCCTTTGGAGGCGGACGCGGCCGAGGTTTCGGCTTCAGGAGATGGTGGTGGTAGATTTCGGCGAGGGGAGGGAATCCGTCCCTCCCTTTGCCGATTGGGACAAAGCCGAAAAATAGATCAGGGGGAGGTGATATCTATGCCAAGGGGAGATGGAACTGGCCCTCCGTGGGGAAGTGGACCCGGTACAGGGAGAGGGGTTGGAAGGGGAGCAGGCAGAGGGGCGGGGAGAATGGGAGGCACGAGACCCGGTGCGGGCCCCGCGGGAGAATGTGTGTGTCCCAGTTGTGGAACCACTGTTGCCCACCAGGCGGGATCCCCATGCAACCAGCGGAGCTGTCCTCAGTGCGGGACGTTGATGGTCAGGAAATAGAGCAAACCGGAGTTTCCTGACTTTTTGGGGAAGGCGGTTGTGCACGGGCAAAATTTAGTGATCCGCGAATTCGGAAAAGGAGCTCTGAGCGCGAATTATATTTTTTCGGCAACCACTACTAGGCAATCGGAGCGGCTGCAAACCCAGTTCTGAGTTGAGGGTAGCATAAACGATGGAATGGTCGAAAAAATATGTTTGAGCGGCGAGGAGCGACTTTTCCGGTGGAAAACTCAGGAAGCTCCGGAAAAGAGCAAATCCTTGAGTGTTCTTCTAGAATGGTATAACGTGGAGGTTGGGCTACTGCCGTGGATAAGGATCTCGACCAAATTGCCGATGATATACAGAAGGCGATTTTGGATGATGCCAGAAGGATCTACTCGGAAAAGGTAATCGATCATTTCCTTCACCCCAGAAATGTGGGAGGAATAGAGGACGCCGATGGTTTCGCACGGATCAAGGGACCATGCGGGGATACCGTGTATATCTTTCTCAAGGTGAATGGGGCGAGGATTACGGATGCCAAATTCTTGACGGACGGGTGCGGAACGACCATCGCCTGCGGCAGCGTGGTGACGGATATGGTCAAGGGGAGGGAGATCAAGGACGCTTCGAAGATCAGGCATACCCATGTGTTGGCTGCCGTAGGTGGGTTGCCCGAGGCGGATGCCCACTGTGCCGTTTTGGCTGCCAGCACGCTGCGGGCGGCCATTAAAAATTACCTGTTGGCTAAAAGATGATGAACTCGTAAAAAGTCAAAAATGGGACGGCAAAGTAAAGAACTTCAAATGCAAGGCTTGCAAATCTTGAGGAGTGAGGCGTATTTACCAGTACGCCGCAATGACGAAAGATGAAGCGTAACGCAGCAGTTGGACTTTTTACGAAGCCGTCAAAGATCAAAGGGGAAGAATGGCAGGGAGTTCCAAAAGAGAGGATGACCTGATTAAGGAAGGGTGGACGAGGCGGTTCGTCGTTAGGGAACCTCGTTTGGGCGAGGCGGTGGAGCTTTACCAATCCATGGGCTACGAGGTTCACCTGGAACCGTTGCCCCTCGTTAATTGTGATTCGGCGGATAAAGAATCCGGGGAATGCAGGGCTTGTTTTAAGGGTTTCGAGGACCAATACAAGACTATTTACACCCGTCCAAAGGGGGTCGAATCGGAGGAGGACGGCCTCTGGTAGAGGTGGATCCGGAAGCTTGATTTCATCTGAGGTGGGGTAATCTATGATCCTGTCAATTGCCAGCGGAAAAGGAGGTACTGGAAAGACAACAGTGGCCGTGAATTTGGCCCTTTCCTTGGGAGATGTTCAACTGCTGGACTGCGATGTGGAGGAGCCCGATGCTCACATTTTCCTGGACCCGATCATTGAGACTGAGGTTCCTGCCGTTATTCCCGTACCTCGGGTCGACAAGGCCAAATGCACTCGCTGTGGCAAATGCGGTGAGGCTTGCGAATTCCATGCCATTGTGGTGGTAAAGGATATCGTATTGAACTTCGATGAGCTCTGCCATGGCTGTGGAGCTTGTTCTTATGTATGCCCCGAGGATGCCATCAGCGAGGTTGAAAGGCAGATCGGCACGATACGGATAGGCAAGTCGGGAAAAATCGGATTCGTGGAGGGAATCCTCAATATCGGGGAACCCATGGCTTCGCCCCTCATAAAGAAGGAGAAGACGTTCATCCGAAATCCGGGTGCCGTGATCTTGGATGCCCCTCCCGGAACGGCTTGTCCAGTAATCGAAACGGTGAGAGGTAGCGATTTTTGTCTTTTGGTTACGGAGCCGACGCCTTTCGGATTAAATGATCTCGCGTTAGCGGTGGGTATGGCCGAGAAGTTGTGCGTTCCCATCGGGGTAGTGGTCAACAGAGCGAATGTGGGGGATCGGGGAGTTTGGGATTTTTGCGCTGAAAAGGATATCCCTATCCTCATGGAGATCCCGATGGATCAGCGCATTGCAGAGCTCTATTCAAGGGGGGTTCCCTTCGTGAAGGAGATGGAGGACTATAGGTCGGCCTTTCGGGAACTGTTCGAGAAAATGGAGGCATTGGTCCGCTAGGAGCTGCAGATGGCAGGGACAGGTGACGATTGGAGGGGACTCTATCAAGGGGAGACCCCTGATTCCGATTTTGGCTACATATCGTATAACGAGACGGTGATGGAGCATTTCATGAGCCCGCGTAACGTCGGCGTGATCGACGATTCAGACGGTCACGCGGTGGTGGGGGACCCGACCTGCGGGGATTACCTTGAGGTGTGTATTAAAGTCGAAGAAGGGCGGGTCGCCGATTTTAAGTTCCTCATGTCTGGTTGTCCGGCGGCCATTGCCACGTCGAGCATTGCTACTGAGCTCGCCATCGGAAAAACAATCCAGGAGGCGATGGCCCTAACGGATAACGATGTGATCGTGGCGGCGAAAGGTATCCCCGCTAGAAAGGCTCACTGTTCGCTCTTGGCTATTAGGGGCCTTCATCAGGCCATCCAAAATTATTTGAACAAAGACCCCCGGAGCGTGAAGGGAGGCTCATGAGACAACTAACCGTTATCAGTGGGAAAGGGGGGACGGGGAAGACGACCCTTGTGGCCGCCTTCGCCTCCTTGGCCAAGGAGAAGGTCTTGACTGATTGCGATGTGGATGCCGCTGACCTACACCTCATTCTCAATCCAACGGTTAAGAGGAGGGAGTCTTTTTCCGGTGGCCGATCACCCAATGTAGACGAGCAAAAGTGCACTAAATGCGGAATATGCACCGAGGTCTGTCGGTTTGATGCCATCGAGGACGGCGTAGTAGATCTCATTGCATGTGACCATTGCGGTTTGTGTGTTCATGCCTGTCCTGAGAATGCCATCACCATGGAGGAGGACTTCAACGGCGAGTGGTTTGTTTCGGAGACGGATTATGGCCCCATGGTCCATGCCCGCCTCGGGATGGGCGAGGAAAATTCGGGCAAATTGGTGACGGTGGTGAGGAAAGAGGCGGCCAAAATTGCGAAGGAGAGGAATCTGAATTTGGTTATCATCGATGGGCCGCCTGGGATTGGATGTCCTGTCATCGCGTCGATGGCCGGGGTGGACTTGGTCCTCGTCGTGGTTGAACCGACGCTTTCGGGCATTCACGATATGGAGCGGATCCTGGGTTTGGCAAGCCACTTCAAGATACCCGCTCTCGCCTGTATCAACAAATACGATATTAACCTTGACAATACGAAAGAGATACGGGGGCATTGTGAGCGGAACGGGGTTGAAATCGTGGGCATGATCCCCTTCAATTTAAAGGTGATCGATGCCCTTGTCTACCGGAAATCGGTGATTGAATATCCCTGTGGAACCGTGACAGAACAGGTGGCAAGGATTTGGGAGAAGGTTTCGGACCATTTGGATCACGGCGATTCACATGGATGAAAGGAAGTCTTTCCGGCATCAGGGGTGCATAAGTGGTTTAAGGCTTGTGCGGGGAGTGTGTTCTGAACGAGGAAGGAGGCGATCATGAAACGAGGGAAAAACGGGAAGGTGTGGGGAGTCGGTTTGGTATTGTTCGGTTTGTTTGCCATGAGCTCGTTGGTCATGTCCGCAGGGAAGGAGTCATTCTTCGAGAAGAGCCTCCACTATACCGGGGAGGGGATGCGGTACTGTTACGAGAGGGAAGACGGTCTTATGAGTATAACGGGGATCCCCTATAAGGACCTCGATTGCAAGAATTGCCACGTGCAATCAT
>Ga0209636_10000503_pt1 | contig 38436 bp, 38 predicted proteins | sample DeeMarSWOR152_54_FD_187464 | JGI IMG/M metagenome (GOLD analysis project Ga0209636, IMG submission 187464) | Marine sediment microbial communities from White Oak River estuary, North Carolina - WOR-1-52-54 (SPAdes) (version 2) | ecosystem: Environmental > Aquatic > Marine > Intertidal zone >... | reverse complement strand
CCCATGCGCCCGTGGAGTTGTTGTGATGTGCTGCTCATTGACCTGTAATGCGCACACATATTTCACTGTTCTATTCTGTTTTGAACCAGATTTTCATGGCAAATCCGCATCATTAGGGAAGCCTCGACTTTCCCAATATCCTCTATAGTCTACGTCGTCAGATAGTTCAATCTCGGTTATCCATTTTACCCATTTGTATCCATACTTGCTCTCCGTCACAAGTTGAAAAGGAAAGCCTCTTTCAGGTGGAAGGACTACATCATTCATTTTGTAAGCCATCAGTATGTCATTGTTGATTATGTAGTCTAGAGGCAACGATGTGGAATAACCATCATAGGCGTAGAATATCGCTACGTTTGCCCCTGAGTCAACTCCTGCCTCTTCTATCAAGTCTTTAACCAGGATACCTTCCCAGAGTATGGTAACTTCCCAACCCTCTACGCAATGCAGCGTGACAACCTTCTTGAAAAGCTGATGATTGCTAATAACATCATCGTATGTGTATTCCATTTCATTATTCACAAGACCCGTTACAACAAGCCGATAGCTTTCGTTGTCTATGAACTGTGGCCCTTTAATCGAGTTCTCCCGGAAATCATCTATTGACGAAAGCTTCTGCCCTTCATATTCTCTAATTTCTACTGGTCTCAGTATCCCGGTGTCATGTTTCGTCTCATTTCTCCAAACCCTACTACCGACAAAAACAGCCGTTGCAACAACCGATAGTAACAAGACTGCGAACATGAGTGACCTTTTCCTATACATCGTTGGACTCCACCAGGATAATATGACTTACGTCATACTTATATCTCTTCTCGTGCGCGCATGCATGCAATGTTCGTTTTGTAACGTTTGGTACAAGCGTAAGCAAAGTGAAGTACTTGCTTTCAAAACCCCGTTCTCATAGGAATCACCGTTCTCGCATGGCCCGTGCGCGCATTGAAGTATCATTTGTTTAACTTAGAAAATCTTAAGGGCTCTTCAACTTCAATATTTAGGAACAGGATCAATTTCGGCTGGACGCGCGGGCTGATAGGTGTCTCAGAATCCCTTCTTCCTTCGGAAGAGAAGAATTCGTGGAAAAAGGGTTGAGTCCCGTTGTTGTCAAAGTTTTTGCGTGTGAGCATAGAAAGACAATATGAAGAAAAGATAGCCCAGATGGAAAAACAGCTCTAACGGGTGCCCGTTATGATATGTATTCTGCAGATTTGTGTAGCTAAATAACATATCTCCAAACACGTTCATGATGATCCCGGCGTTAATGAGCAGCCAGACAGGCCCTAGCCTTCCTTTAAGCCCTGTCATGGTGAATACCAACAAACCGAGCATTGCTTGTGCCAACAATATGAGATCAAGAAAAGGATACGCAAGACCTACGAACAGGGTTGCTGGATTCATAACTGATGCTTTGGCTCTGACAGACAGCAACAAAGGCGGAATTATGCCCACGCTTGTCGGCAAAATAAAAATCGAAGCAGTGGCAAGCACTTTCGTTGATATCACCGATCTAAAGATTTTAATGTATGTGAAGATGGCGAAGAACAGGAAGCCATACCCAACAAGCCTATAAACGTCTGCGACGGATGGGTAGGGCAGTTCGATGCCAAAGATCATTGTGTATATGGCCCAGCCAAGTTCGCCTATAAACCAGAAGATCATTCCTAGGGAGAAGCCAAGCCAGATCCTGGACAGATTGCTTTCAAGGCTTTCCCAATAAATTCGCAAGGCAAAGCTCGAAGCAACTACAGCCACCCCAGAGGAGAAAAGGGGAAAAATCTTGGAGAGAAGGGCCATCGAATTCACGTAATAGCTTTGAAAGTAATAAATCCCCACGAGAGTCATGGCATAAATCAGAGCTAACCAATAAAACTTTTTCAGGTTGCGATCAGAGATGGTATGTGGCAGCTTAATCACCTAATGTTCTTCGCGGCATTCTTGTTCTTTGGAGAGCTGTGCTTTAATATTTCTGATTTGAAAATCAGTCTTTCAGAATATCATTTCAGATGTGAATTGTTGCTTAACTAGAACGCGCGTGTGCACGTTGAGTCTGAATAAGGTTTTCAGATTCACAAGTTTTTAATTGCTTTATCATTCTCTGCAATCAACAGGGGGTAAGTCTAAGAAGTTGGGATGGTGAATAGTGGGATGAGTGAAAGCCTAGAACCGATAAAACCGCTCTTGTACACTATTGGGGTCGGAGGAATGGGAGGGTTCTTCCTTGGCTACATTTTGAAAAGAATCTTCAACCGTATGATTATAATCATTCTGGGAGTTTTCACCTTTGGGCTTCTGTACCTAGCGCAAGTGAGAGCGATCGATCTAAAGTTTGAGAATATGTTTGGATTGATTTCAGCCGTTGGAAACTTCTTCAACCAAACAATCGCGCCTTTAATGGCCAACGTTCCGTTCGTGGGCAGCTTTCTTGTTGGGCTCTGGGGTGGATTTAGACAAGGTTAGCCACGCGCGCTAAAAGGTAATTAAAGGGATACTCGCATAGGTCTAGATCGAGGGCCAGAAATTGGTTGAGTGCCCTAGGTGTCGGACTTGGGTAGTCGCGAGTCCACTTAAAACTTGGTCCATGATTGGCAGACCTAATAAGAAAGGTGAACGGTTCAAACTTACGCTAGGACTATTCCAATGCCCTAAATGTGAAAAACGATTTCGTATTGTAGTTGGAAAAGAGAGAATAACCGTTAAATGTCGGATCAAAGAAATCAAAAGAATTGAGACAGAACTCATGCAGACTTTGAGAACTTTACGTGAAAAAATCGAGAAGTTGGAAAATGAGAAAGCGGATCTAATGTCGGAGATAGAAGAGCTTAGAAAAGCCGGGGAGAAGAAAGCTAGCACTCTAAAGGAAGAGGTAACCACTCTAAAGAAAGAAGCAAAATCACTGAAAAAGCTGCTAGAAGTGTCGGAATAGCCGTGTTCACCGTGTACGTGAACGTAAGCAAAAACTAACACAAAACATTGAGGATTAAAGCGTAATGTATAAATTGGAAACTTCCATCTGTACCATTTTGGTCGGGCATCGGGCGGTAGCTCAGCTTGGTAGAGCTTCCGAGCCAGCCACATGTGTGGCTGACGGAGACGCTGTAGACGCCCACCAAAGGTAGGCGCCACCCAGCCTGTCAAGCACACAGACACCGGAGTGTCGCAGGTTCAAATCCTGCCCGCCCGACCATTCGACACCTGTTGGTATAGAACTGGTTCAAAGAGCCTTTTTATTTCTTAGAGCAATTCTGGCGTAAGTATCATTTTCTTGCCTGAACCAGTTTTCGTCGAAATCATAACGAATATAGGTACGCATGAATATGGAGAAGATTTGATCGTAAAGATTTAAACTCACAAATACGAAAAGCTAAGAATAAGAAGCGTATTTGTCCTCTCACGTGCGTGTGCGTAGTAAAGGTTGCTGATATTAATGAGAAAAGTTTCTCAAATATTCGAGGAAGCCCGCAAGCAGGGAAGAAAATTTCTCTTAGAGCCCGAGGCGAAAACAGTATGCAAGGAGTATGGGATACCCGTGACTAACTTTGGAGTGGCGAAAGATGTTGAGGAGGCGGTTCGGCTTACACGAGAGACAGGTTATCCGGTGGTTCTAAAGATCATTTCCCCTGATATTCTCCACAAATTTGATGTAGGTGGAGTGATTCTCAACTTGAAGAACGCCAAGGAAGTTAGAGACGCGTACAAAAGAATACTGTTGAACGTTAAGAGACAGAAGCCCAACGCAGAGATTACGGGGATTTTGATACAGGAGATGGCTCGTTCCTCAACCGAGATCATTGTTGGAGCAACCAAAGACCCCCAGTTTGGACCAGCTCTGATGTTTGGACTCGGCGGAATCTTCGTAGAAGTTCTCAAAGACGTGTCCTTTAGGATCGCCCCAATCACCAAATCAGATGCAAAAGAGATGATTAACGAGGTAAAGGGATATCCGATTCTCAGGGGTTATCGCGGCCAACCCCCAGCCGACATCAATTCTATTATAGAGATTTTGCTGAACACATCAAAACTAGTTACGGATCATCCTGAGATCAGAGAGCTTGACTTGAACCCAATTCTAGTCTACGAGAAGGGAGCAAAAACGGTTGATGCGAGGATCATCTTGGAATAGGGGCTTCGACGATTCTGGATACGAGGTCTTCTCCAAGTTATGCACGCGCACAACAGATCAGTGAACGGACGAAATCCGTCACGGAGGAACGAGAAGTTGTCTAGCCCTCCCAAAGAAAGAATTGAAGAATTGAACTCAAGGCTTGCTTCCCTCAAAGAAGAACTCAACAGACTGAGCCTAGAAGCTCGAAGGTGGGCTGAAAAGAGAAACGCAATACAGGAAAAAATCAGGACCCTGCGCACAAAGGCTGCAGAATTCAAGGAAAAACGTGACGAGTTAAACAAGACGGTTCAGCAAGTCAAGGAGTTGCGCGAACAAGCGAGAGCAGATCGTAGGGAAAAGTGCAATCAAATTCTGGCGCTTAAAGAAAAATTGAAGCATCTATCAGAAAAGGAACCCACACGAAGCATAAACGATTTAGAAAACGAAATTGAAAAAATAGAGTGGACGATCCAAACAACCTCTCTGCCAATTCGTGAAGAGAAGAACCTAATCGATGATGTAAGAGCCCTTGAAACTCAGCTTTCAACAAGCAAGAAGATCCGTAGATTAGAAGAGGACCTACTAGAGTTCCAGGCTGAGGAGAAAGCCTTGGAAACAAAAGCCAGGCTTCACCATGAAAAACTCTCGCAACTGGCCCTACAAAGCCAAAACTTTCATGAAAAGATGAGGATCCCCCTAAAGGAGATTCAAAGCCTTCGACCTGAAGCAGAAGACGCGCATCAGAAATACGTGGAAATCAAACAGAAAACCAAACCGCTTCATCAGAAACGGGCAGAATTGCTACGCGAAGCCAAGTCTCTCAAGCAGAAACTTCGTCAAGCAGAAGAGGAAAAGCAGCTCAAGCGTCAACGCGAGCTTCAAAACCAGGTCGTAGAAAAAGCGTTGGAAAAACTGAAGCGAGGCGAGAAGCTAAATTGGGAAGAGTTCAAGATATTGACTAAGGAAAAGAAGGTGAAAAGACTGAAAACAACTCTTGAGGATTGATCGACAATTCAGAACTTTAAAATGGAGCCTGAATAAAAATAAAGTGACAGACAAGTATTCAACAAGAGTTGAAGAACTGATATGCCAAAGCGCATAAAGGGAAAAACGGAGCGCATCCTCATTCTCTGTGTCGACAGAGACGATGATCTAGGTGCGAAAGCAGGAATAAAGACGCCCATTCTCGGAAGAAAAGAGAATGTCAACGCTGCCACCAGTCTTATTCTGCGGGACCCTGAGGAACCTGACGCGAATGCGATGTTTGAGGCCGTGAGGGTTTACGACCGCCTAAAGGAAGAGTCCAAGGAGACAATAGGAGAGTGTCAGATAGCCACGATCACAGGGTCTGAACTGGGCGGCGTGGGGGCAGATAGAAAACTCGTTTCCGAGCTCACGGATGTGTTGAAAGAATTTTCTGCAACCGATGTTATTTTGGTCACTGACGGTTACGGTGACGAGACAATTTTGCCACTGGTTGAGTCGAGAGTGCCCGTAACCTCAGTTCGAAGGATTGTAGTGGCCCACAGCAAATCCGTTGAGGAAACTCTGGCAGTCTTTTCTCGCTACTTGAAAATTCTATTTAAGAACCCTCGTTATTCCCGAATTGCGTTGGGCTTGCCCGGAATCTTTCTGTTAATCTTGGGGATCTTGTCTTTATCACAAGTTCCAATTGAACCGTACCACGTTTGGGTAGCTCTCTTCCTTGTCGTCGGCACATTTCTTTTCATAAAAGGGTTTGGATTCGATAGGACAGTCCGTGATTTCTACAGCTGGATCCGAGAATATTCGCCTCCTCCTTTCACAGTGCAGATAGCAAGCTTTTCCACCACTGCTGGACTCTTATTGGTTGCCATCGGCTGCTACCAAGGCGCATTCATTGCAAATCTATACACTCTTCAAAATCCTCCGCCGGATCCAAGTCAATGGATCGCAATATTCCCTAGACTGGTAGGAGAATTCATCTCTGGGGCAATAGCTCTCATCGTAATAGGAATTTGCGTTCTTTTGGCAGGTAGGATGATCCGCTGGTTCCTTCAACGGGATTTTAGAGTCTTGCGCACCTCCGTCATTATGGTCGCATGCGCCTGTTCGTGGCTAATCTTCCATGAGGCATCACGGATTCTCATCGATCCCTCCTTAGAGTACACAAGTCTTGTAATTGCCATTATTGCCAGCATACTCTTGACCCTGATTGCCATTTCAATGACCATGGTATTCCACAGAAAGTATCCACACTTTTTCAAGGAGAAAGATACGAAAAAATGAGAAAGACCAGTTTGGCAATAATCGGCGGAACGGGCTTAGAAGCACTCTTGAAGGACACCAAGCAGATTCGAGTAGGAACTCCCTATGGACTCCCGCCAGCTATATCGGTTGGCAAAATTGATGAAACAGCTGTAGCTTTTTTGCCTCGCCACGGTGCTAGCCATTCAGCTCCTCCTCATCGAGTGAATTATAGAGCTAATGTGTATGCCTTACATGAAATCGGCGTGAAGCAGATTGCTTCAACAAACGCCGTGGGCGCAATCAATCTTCATTTCAAGCCGGGCGACCTTGTGATTCCTCATGACTTGATCGACTTCACTAGATGTCGTCACTTCACATTTTACGACGAGGCGCCGGTTACTCACATTGATTTGTCTCAACCATACTGCCCACAGATTCGTGCCCTCTTGATTGAGAAAGCGAAAGAGGCTGGCATGAAAGTGTGGAACCGAGCTGTTCTAGCGTGCACTGAGGGCCCCCGCTATGAGACTCCCGCCGAGATCGAAATGCTCAGGCGGTTGGGTTGCGACCTCGTTGGCATGACTGGAGTGCCAGAGGCTGTGCTCGCCCGTGAGCTAGAGATGTGCTACGCAACTCTGTGCTTCGTTTCAAACTTGGCGGCAGGAATGCAGAAGCGACTAACCGCCAATGAAGTGCTATCGATGGCGAAGAGAATACTACCTGCTATTCAGCAAATCTTAAGAGAGACCATCAAAAACCTACCAGAAGACCGTGATTGCCCTTGTGCAAACGCTCTGAAAGATGCTAGACTTCGGTGCTGAACCATGCTCAAGTCACTATTGTCGTTTCTTGGCGTTTATAAGGCATACGAGAAGTGGTTGTGGTATCAGGTGAAAAGCGGCTTGAAGCCTGAGCACATCGCCATTATCCTTGACGGAAATCGTCGCTGGGCCTGGGAGAGACTATTGGACTCCTGGGTTGGTCATCACCGTGGTGCTGAAAAGATACGAGGTTTGCTGGGGTGGTGTCTCGACCTAGACGTGAAATCAATCACCCTCTACGCCTTTTCCACCGAGAACTTTCAACGCACTCAGGGGGAGGTCGATGGAATAATGAAAATTGTCCAGGAAAAGTTGCTTGAGATCCTGGAAGAAGAGCAGATTCACAGGCATAAGGTCCGGGTAAAAGTGATCGGCAGGAGTGGACTGCTGCCCAAGAGTGTCCGAGAGACAGTTAAGAAGGTGGAGGAAGCGACGAAAGATTACGACGAGCACTTTTTGAACGTGGCGCTGGCTTATGGTGGGAGGGCGGAGATCGTGGACGCCACCAGAAAGATTGCCAAGAAAGTGCAGAAAGGGAAGCTGCGCCCCGAGGGTATCAACGAGCGCGTATTCGAAAGTCATCTTTACACGGCTTATATGCCCAACCAGGATCCTGACCTAGTTATTCGGACCTCTGGGGAGGAACGGCTAAGCGGTTTTCTCTTGTGGCAGTGTGCCTACAGTGAACTCTGCTTCTTAGACGTTTACTGGCCAGATTTCCGGCGGATCGATCTTCTGCGAGCCGTTCGGACATATCAGATGCGAAAGCGACGCTTTGGCGTCTGAAGCGTTAGCCTCTTTTTCTTGCGCTCACGATCGAAATCACATCCCTGTCCTTCAGGACGTAGTCTTCTCCAATTCTCTTTTTCTCGTGGGCTTCAACCGCATAAATGAAACTTTCTCCAAGCTCTGTGTGAATCTTGTAGGCGAGCTGGCGTGCAGTGGTTCCTCGGGGTACAAGGTATGCATCTGGAAGAACATTTCCCTTGTGATCAGTAAGGCGCTCAAGGTCCTCCACTGGATAAACAACTATCATGTCCAAAAGCTGAAAGAAGGCCATGTTGATTGCCTGTTGGACGCCGGTGGACTCGTATTTCTGTAAAATTCTTTCCCGAATGATTCCCAACGCCTTTTTCTGGACATCTGATAATCCTTCTGGCTTAGCTATCTGGAAGTCGAGATCTCCGGGCTTATAGTCGATTAGTTCTTTCTCTGCGGCTCTCCTCAGCGCTAGCTCGGCTTCTGCAGAGCAGGGAATAACTCTGTGACCAAATTCTTTTAGCCTCTCAACGTTTTCCTCGGCATACGGAAGATCCACTTTATTCGCTGCAATCAATATTGGCTTGGAGATTTTTCTCATAACTTTTATGAACTCAACAAGATCGTTGCTACTCCACTCGGTTGGCTTGTCAGCGTTCAAACCCGTCTTTCTTAGGGCCTCAATTATGTGACTTCTCTTTATTTCCAGCCCGCTCAACCGGTTTTCAAGGAGAGTAAGCAAGTCAGTTGTCGCTGATTCGGCGGTTCTGGCGAGTTTGAACCAGTCCTTTTTAAGCAATTGAACAAGCCACATTGTTATCTCGGTCTCCAAAAATTTCACGTCTTCCGTGGCATCGTGGGTCCCAGGCTTGCACATTTTCCCCTCAGAGTCTGTTGCTCCAGCGGCATCGACTATGTGGATTAGAACATCTGCTTTCCTGATTTCGTCTAAAAACTGGTTTCCAAGACCTCTCCCTTGCCAAGCGCCTGGCACAAGTCCGGCGCAGTCGATTAGCTCAACGGGGATCAGTCGTGTTCCGTCTAGGCACAGCGAGTTCTGAGGAGTGTCTTTCACGCCGAATTCTCTGCAAACGCATGGGGAACGTACGTATCCTATTCCCCGGTTCGGCTTTATAGTGGTGAAGGGGTAACTGCCAATCTCAACTGGAACTAGCGTTGCTGCTGAGAAGAAAGTGGACTTTCCAGTATTAGGTTTTCCAACGACCCCTAGCAACTTTGAATGATACGTTTCCACCTTTTTGAGCCTTCTCTCGTAAAACTTCTCTATTTTTATTTAAGGAGGGTATTAGCTAATATAAATTGGCAAATCTGGGAGAGCTCGGGCTGCTTTTGTTGAGACTGGTTGAAAAGTGAGGGTACTCAAAGTTATCCGCGTCAAAGTTATCCACGTGTTGTTATGCGTACCTCTGTTCTTTCCACGGATCAGCTGTATTGCTATATCCTCTTTTTTCCCAGTAGCCTAGTTCCTGTTTTGCAGTGAATCGGAGCTTTCTCACCCATTTTGCGCTTTTGTAAGCATATTTTTTGGGCACAACTAGACGCAGTGGCCCTCCATGTCTAGGTTCCAGAAGCTTCCCATTTAGTCTGTAGGCCAGCAGTGCGTCGTTATCTAGTAGTTCTGCAAGCGGCAAGCTGGTGGTGTAGTCTCCTTCCGCTTCTACCATCACATACTTAGCATTCTTCAACGGTTTAACCAGCTCGAAAACAGTTTGAAACACAACTCCTTCCCACTTGTTGTCCAGCTTGCTCCACCCAGTTACGCAGTGAAAATCGCTCACACTCACCGTTTTTGGCAGATTCAAAACCTCTTCATATGTTAACCTTACTGGTGTCTTTACTAGACCTTTAACCCTAAAATCCCACTTTTCCGAGTCAAACTTTGGGATTGGACCCACATGCAAAACCGGAAATTTCGAAGTGACTCTCTGATTCGGAGGAATTCTGTGCTTTTCTTCAATCATCACATTCATCCTCCCAAGGCAAGATTCACTTGTCTCACAATTATTGCTTTTCATAATACGCACATGTTAAGACTTATGTCTAGAAGTTGCATTTTATCATAGGAGAACTGCTGAAACATGAAGTCTGAAAAAGATTTGGTCCATATGATTAGAGTGCAGATAAAAATGGAGAGAAAGACCGCAAGAAAGATTAAGGAATTGGAAGATATTGTTGCCAATTTGGCAGCAAAACTGTTCTTGGCTGAAATGAGATTCGACACCGAGAAACACGCTAAGATTCTACGGACAATGTTGGATTTAATGAAGAAATTGGCGCCAGATCGATTTCCCACGAAATTCTGGGACAAAGAAACTCATGAATACGTCGACGCTCTGGTCGCAAAAAGAACCTTGGAGAATCATGTGAAGGTTGAAACGAAAATGTTGAAGCATATCAAAGAACAAATAAGAAAGACTGACGACGAAGCTTTGAAACTGCTATTCAGACATATTGCTGCCGACGAAAGGAAGCATCATAAGATTATGGGAATCATACTTGAGAAAGCCTTCAAGATGGTAGGCATACCTTAATCCCGCGCATCAGCGTTTGCCATGCACTCGCTCTATGTCTAGTATGAAAAAGGGAAAAGGGTCAGCACGGGCCACTTTCTTGTCCCAGCTCCAGGAGGGTTGCGCCGACGAGGGCAGTCATGTATCTCAACTCGGTGATGGAAATGCTCTCGTTTGGTGCGTGGAAATTATGATTGGGGTCAACAGGGCCAATTGACGCCCAGGGTGTATGTTGGCCAAACAGATAGGCTGGACCTGACCCGCCTGCAGAGGGGATAATCAGAGGCTCTTTGTTACTGAAATCTTTCGCTAAGTTTGCTAGTAATTTGACGAATGGATGATTGAAACGCGTTTTACTAGCTCCGTAGGCCCCGCCGACAAGTTTGATTTCTATGTCTTGAAAACCCTTTTTGTCTAGATGTTCTCTGAGCAACTTCTGAACTCTTTCAACTTGCTGGTTCGGAACAATTCTGAAGTCTACCTTCGCCATGGCCTCTTTTGGCACGATGGTTTTGGATCCACGTCCTGTCCAACCCGACGATATCCCGCAGATTGTGCATGTCGGTCTGAGGGTTAATTCCTTCCAGAACTCTACTCCATCTCTGCCAAGTAGAAATTTCTCAGTCTTGTATCTCCGCCTGTACGGATCGATTGCATCAGTTGGATATTGCTTAAACAGTTGCAGTTCTTCCTCGCTGGGAGCAACCACGTCATCAAAGTATCCGTCTATCAAAATCTCTTCGTTCTGGTTTTTCAAAGTTGAAAGAGCCCACACCAGTCTCCAAGCGGGGTTTATTACAATGGGCGCGTCGCCCGAATGGGCATCAACCGCAAAACCTTTTGCCCTGAGCTCAAAGTAAACGCAGCCCTTCACACCTGCATACAATTCGCTTCGTTGTGTGGGAAGAACTGATGCGCTCTCCCAGACGCAACCGTCAGCCTTTAGCAGTTCTGGGTGAGCGTTACAGAATTCTTCTAGGCCAAGGCCGCCGGTTTCTTCTTCTCCTTCAATGATGAAACGAACGTTGCATTTTGGTTTATAGCCGCTTTCAAGTGCAGCTTGGATGCCAAAGATGTTAGCAACAAGAGGGCCTTTATCGTCCGTTGTGCCTCGACCGTATAATCTTCCGTTTCGAGACGTCAACTCGAAGGGAGGATATTTCCACTCGTCTAAAGGTTCTTCAGGTTGAACATCGTAGTGATTGTAGAAGAGCAGCGTTTTGTCCATGCCGAGATCCATTTCGGCCACGACCACGGGCGCACCTGAAGTTGGGAAAGTTTGCACCTTGTATTCTCTCTTCTCAAACTCTTTAACCAACTGAGATATGAGAGGGGCCATATCGTGCCCCTTGCCGTAACACGTTGGAATGGCAATCATACTCTCCAAACAGGCAATCTCGCAAGTTTCACTCTTCTTGACTATTTCAAGAAGCTTCTCTTTATCATAAGTCAACCACTAACACCTCTTTGAGATTTGAAATGGTTCAAATTTATGCGTTTCTACCAATGCGCGCGCTGTTACGACAAAACAGTTTGGAAAACATGGGAGTGGCTATCATTGTAGACAAAGTGATGTCGTATGCATGTACACTCTCAATTTCGGAGACGAAATCGAAAGAAGCTCGTGCTTGAGCTAACTCAAAGTTTATATGTCCCCATCAAAGCTACGTGACTAAGTATAGGCGAAAAAACAGATGGATAGCAAGAAAGCCGTAAAAAAAGCAATTGACAAAAGGGTCAGAAGCAGGCGATACCGAGGGAAATATAAGGGAAGGGGAAAATTCAAGCCCAGAGCACCTGCATAGGAAGACCAATCGCAGCGCACGTATCCTCGAGTCCGCGCATTTTTTCGCAACGTATACACGCCGTGTACTGGTAAAATTCGAGAAGAGAAATATTCCGCAAGCACATCCTGTATCGGGAACCAATATTGAAAATGTTGAGCTGGCGACAAAGTAGCGCCTAGCTGTTGACGCGCGCGGCCTAAGACCAGTTATCTCCAAACTTGAACGCATTTGACTGTCTGGGCATATTCATGTTTTCCTATACATGGAAACATTAATACTTCGTAACATATGTGAACGCGAAAGTTTTTTCTTTCTTTCAGGACGATATGTGATGATTTGGGTGTTCTTTGATGTCTCTGACCGTTAAATGGGATTCAGGAGTCTCTGTGGAATATCGTGGCATGAGATTGGTTTTTGATCCTCGATGGAAAAAAAACTTGCGTTCCAGGATTTTCATCACTCATGCTCATTATGATCATTCAAAGGGCTTCAGTTTTTCGGATTTTGAGAAGGTGTCGACAGAGGAAACTAAAGAGATAGTTGCAGCATACGGAAAGAAGATCAACAATTGGACGCCTCTGCCAATCGGGAACAAAATCAAAAAAGATGATCTGGAAGTTGTCTCCTACAATGCTGGGCATGTCCTCGGTTCATCAATCTTCGAGGTTATCACACCGGAAGGCAACATCGTCTACACTGGTGATCTCCAATTCAAAGATAGCTTCACCTTGAAAGGTGCTGAACCAGTTCCCTGCGACATCCTCGTCATAGAATCTACTTTCGGATCCAAAAGCTTCAGCTTCCCAGAGAGAGAAAAAGTAGCACATGAAATGGTTCAATGGGCCTCAAACACGGTGAAAACTGGAAAGGTTCCAACCTTCAAGGCTGATACACTTGGAAACGCCCAAGAAGTCAATAAAGCCTTCAATTCGTATTCCAAACTGCCAGTCATAGTCCACTGGAAAGTAGGTCAAATAAACAGAATCTACAAGGCCAATGGACAGTCTTTGGAATTCTTGGAGGCCACAACGGAAGAAGCCTCCGAGGTGACTTGTTCAGGAGAATGCATTTTCATCACACCAAAGAACAACGATCTGGCGCATCACCCAGAATTTGAGCCTGCCCTGGTATCTGGTTGGGCCCTTTGGACAAATAGAAACAAAAATGCCTTTGCTTTGAGCGATCACGCCGATTTCAGACAACTAATTGAATTTGTTGAAGCTTGTGAACCCAGAACCGTCCTTACATGCTTCGGAGGCAAATTTAATCATGTTTTTGCCAAACACGTTGAAAAGAGACTGAAAATTGAAGCGCGACCGCTAAATTTGATCCCAACAATTTTTGCCTCCTAGTGCACATGCATCCCAAAACACGTGACACACTGCACTCGTGAATATCCATTGTATGCACGCGCACAGAGCCTCTCGCTACTTCCGCATGCACGAAGGAGGGAGCGAAGTGTGATGTTCAGTCTTGATTTGCGATTCATAAAGGCTAAGTCTCCATGAAGGTGAAAGATATGAGTTGCAAAACGTGTTCAAGTCCACATTTGCTTGGAATAATCATTGTTGTTGCTGGTGCTAGAGAAATGGCGAGCGCATTGGCATTGCAGATAGTTGCGGTTTTTGCAGTCATGTTCATGGGAATCACAATTGCGGCACTTTGGTTCGCACATTCTTCCTCGAAAGTGGAAAGCAAAAAGGAACTCCAAAAAAAGAAAATGGAGATTATAGACAAACATTTTTCTGAAATGGTGAGAATTGAATGCCCATATTGCAGGACAATCTACACGCCCAACAAGCCAGAATGCCCAAATTGTAGAGCCAATACCAAAATGATACTTTTCCCAGAAATTCCAGAATAGATTTGCAGGAACGAGAGAATTATGGAAGACAAGAAAAATGATTCGAGGCTCAAGGAACAAAAATATCTCTTTTCTAAATTACATAATAGCAAGCGTTTCCTATCATAATCTTTTCTTCATATGATATGCTCTAATCTCGAAACCAAGTTTGTCATAGATTCTCTTTGCGTGTACAGCTTCGGCAGGGCAGTGCAGAGTAACGAGATCAGTTCCTACCATTCTGAACTCATTCAACAATTTACGTAGCAATGCAGTGCCAATTCCTTTATTTCTATAGTTTGGATCAGCAGCTACTGATGTCATGCATGCAACCACTTTTGAGGCGCCCTAACGCTTCAGAGCCGCAGCGGGAACATCTTTGAAATAACCGTACGCATATTCTACGACTTGGTCATCTTCTTCGGCAACCCAGAAACCGTTTGGAAAATATTTTGTTATCACCAAATCTGCTTCGCTGGTGATTCCATCAAAGGCAGCATAGGCGTTGGCTAGCTGAAGCACCCTCTCCATGTCTTCAGATTTAAAAACAACGAAGTCTCAACATTCTTCCCCTTTCTGCTTTGTTTTTCACTAAGATAAACGGATGCTGAGAGCGCCCGCGTTTAGAAGAAAGCCCAAAAAGATTTCAGACATAATTTGTTGTGCATGCAATACCGGGGTATACACCTAGGTTTTCAAGTCTTCTTCTTACTGAGTAAATAAGCTATTGTCATTAGACCGGGAAATACAAACATAGAGGCAAACGCGTTCAAATCGAGCATCACAAAAAAAACTGGGATCTGTCCACCTACTATCGTAGCAAAATCATAACTCCATCCAAGGGTTCCGTAAAACAAACCTTTGTTGTATTCCTTAACAGACTCGCTGATTCTGGAGAACAGCCAAACATCTATAAATCCTCCAGCTACCCCAAATAAAATACTCACTATGAAATAATGATGCAATGCAGATGCATTTAGCATCACGATGATCCCAATGAAGTGACTGATTATGCATGCTGGAACCCAGTAATTCCTTTTCGACTTTTCAGATATTCTTCCAACCAAGTACTGAGTCAAAGAGAAGAACAGTGTTTCAACAACGACGATTATCGATACGATGCTCCGGCTTAATCCAAGAGATTGCAAGGCAAACCTAGTGAAGAAGAACAAGAATGCAGTGAAAACTGCCAAATCCATGGTTTTCAGGACAATCAATAGCAGAATTTTTTTAATGAAGCTAAACGATGCTTTGACTTTAATCTTTGAGACATACCGGTACTTTTTTGTCAACCCATATATGAAATAAAGCCAGACAATCCCTGCTACGAATATGAGATAAAAAGCGGTTGATATCCCCAAACGGTCTATTACCAACCCGGGTATCAATAACCCAAGTATCCAGCCGCTCTCTTTTATTGCTCCGAACGTCCCGACCTTTCTATCTGGATTTTCACTTACGTTTCTAAGACCATAGATTATGATTAGCACATAAAGAAGAGCACTGGCTACGGCGGATACGATTTTCAGAAACACTATCACAAGGATAAGATCCGTAAAACCAATCAGGAAAAGTGTAATAACAAACAGAAACGTACAGGCCAGTAAGAATTTTCTTTCTCCATATTTGTCAGTCAGGTAGCCAAGAAAAGGTTTCAGCAAGAAAGAGAAGAAATCGCCTATCGTCAAGAGAAAACTGTAAGTGACGATATCTATGTCAAGCGAAGAAAAATAGAATGCTGGAACAATAATGGAAAACGCCATCAACATCGTGTGGAAAAAACCGAATCCAGCTCCTGAAAATAGTCTGCCTTTGTTTTCGTCCATAGATCTGTTTAAGAGTCCTGAAGAAATAAAAGTCTATTTTCTGTTCCTAGGCAAACCTCAGGAAAAAACGTAGGGAATTGGCACTAGCCCCTATTTCGTCCCTCTGGTGGACATACGAAAAGTCTTCATGTAGACGCACTCGTCGGGAGATATCTTCATTTCATCTATGCTGGTGCTTCCAACAAAAGTAACAGGTGCCCCCCTGATAAGAACAGCTGGCGTACTTTCGCCAGCCTGTCCTATCATAAGATGAGCCGCAGATGCAAGATCGTCAGCGACAGCATGCCGAGTAATTAACAAAGGCTTTCCAAAGAGGTCTCTTTCTCCTCTGCAGTCATACATCGGTTTGAAGCCTGCCACTCCTAATGCCACACCTCTCGTACCCATTCTGAGCGGAGCTACACTACTATCCACGATGAGAACTCCCACATCTCTCCCTGCGCGTCTTTTGATTTCCTCCTGAAGACTCTCCGCTCGACGTTGAGGATCCAAAGGCCATAGGGCAGCACAATCAGCGGGGGCATTCTTGTGATCAACACCAGCATTTATCGCCAAGGCATTATCCTTTAATGCAAGAATAGCTTTTTCTACTCCCCCGTAAATCTCGTCGGCCTCCCGTAGGACCAACTCGACAAACTCGGGCTCAAGCAAATGTTTTCTTGCCAATTCCTTAGCCCTTCTTGACGCCGACACCGTCTTCATTTTGACGATACGCCCGTCTACTGATGCTACGACCTTCGATGATATTGCCAAAATATCTCTATCGCTCAGTTTCAGTCTTTGTCGTTCAACGGCTCGGATGAGAGCACCCAGTAGATCGTCGTTAGGCTTAATCAACGAGGTCTTCAAGGCCAAAACTCGCATATTCAACCCGTATTTAGTTTCACATAATCTACATTTTAGTGTTTGCAACATTTTTTATGCCAGTTAATCACACAAGACAGAACAAGAAGGACTTCTTCGTATCTATTGGCCGAGGCTTTGAATCCTTCTCTGAACAATGAAACTTCACTGCTAATCTCATGCGCTGAAAAAGCACCTCTTTGCGCGTGTGAAGGCAGGCCTCGAATACTTCGCTACCATAGAAGATGTACAAATCTTCAGAAAACGAAAGTGACTCGTGCAGATGTTTACAGCGTAGGAGTGACCTTTACGTTTGTAAATCTTTATATCGGGGACAAACTTCTACTTCGAAACAACGGGGAAGAGTCTGAGAAGTCGCAGATGGTGGTGAGAAAGGCTAGGTGATTTGTGGTGCCGGTCAAATTGTGGCGGAAACCACTAGACATAAACAAAGTAAAAATTCCCGAAGGCGAGGTGCACATAATCGAAGACCGATGCAAAGGCTGCGGTTTCTGCATCGAGTTCTGTCCAAAGGAAGTGTTAGAGATTTCTGAAGAGTTCAATGTAAGAGGAGCTCACCCTCCAAAGGTAAAGGATGAAGCCAGATGCGTGCTCTGCGGTTTCTGTGAAGCCATCTGCCCAGACTTTGTAATTTTTAGCATCCAGAAAAACTGTGATGGAAGCTGTCGAAGTGGCTGAAAAGGGTAAGGCAGTTCTCACAGGCGTTCATTTCATGGACGGCGACACCGCCTGCGCCGAAGGAGCACTAGCCGCTGGATGTAGATTTTTTGCAGGATATCCCATCACGCCAGCCACAGAAATCGCCGAACGGATAGCTCGGCGCATGCCCGAGATTAGCGGAATGTATGTGCAGATGGAGGATGAGCTCAGCTCTATGGCAGCGGTTATTGGGGCATCATACGCGGGCGTCAAGTCCATGACCGCCACCTCTGGCCCAGGCTTCAGTCTAATGCAGGAAAACATAGGATTAGCAGCTATGACCGAAACGCCATGCGTTGTGGTAAACATTATGAGAGGCGGACCCAGCACTGGCCAACCAACCATGGCGGGCCAACAAGACGTGATGCAAGCGAAGTGGGGCTCGCATGGTGACTATGAAATCATAGCCCTGGCGCCAGCATCAGTCCAAGAGATGTTTGATTTAACGATTGAAGCTTTCAATCTGGCAGAAACCTATCGCACTCCAACGTTCATCCTTGCTGACGGAATCCTTGGACACATGTCCGAGAGAGTTGAGATTCCAAACGCAGACATGATCAAAATCATAGACCGAAAAAAACCTCAAGACTCCCCAGAAGAATATCTTCCCTTCAAACCGGATAAAAACCTGGTTCCACCTATGGCCAGTTTTGGAGAGGGATACCGCTTCTACGCTACAGGTCTCACTCACGACGAGAAGGGACATCCGCGCACAGACAGCGCTGAAGCACAACAGAAACTCGTTCAACGACTCTGCGACAAAATCCGCAAAAACGCAGACAAAATCGTGAAGGTCAAGGAAACCACGCTGAAAGACGCTGAGGTGGCAGTGATCGCCTACGGGATAACGTATCGATCTGCCTTGAGTGCCGTGAGAAAGGCGAGAGCTGAGGGAATACAAACAGATCTTCTGAGACTAATTACCCTATGGCCGTTTCCCGAAAAGCACGTCTCACAATTGGCTAAGAAAGTTAAAGCGATAGTGGTTCCGGAAATGAATTACGGACAGATCGTCCGTGAAGTCGAGAGAGCAGCCAAAGAGACTCCTGTGGTTTTTCTCCCCAAGCTAGGCGGAGAACCACACAGACCCACGGAAATTCTAGAAGGTATTGTGAGAGCATCTTCATGACGCGCGAAGAAACGTTGCATCCCCTCGAGAGATATTTGAGAGAGTGGATGATGCCGCACATTTGGTGCGAAGGATGCGGAAACGGAATTATACTCAACTGTTTCGTTAGAGCTCTTCATGAGTTGGAAATGGATCTAGACAAGATCGTAGTAATTTCGGGTATAGGGTGTATAGGACGCCTATCCGGATACGCTAACACCGACGCTTATCACACCACTCATGGCAGAGCTGTCGCCTTTGCCACCGGAGTGAAACTGGCGAACCCTGAACTCAAGGTAATAGTGATCAGTGGAGACGGGGACCTTTTCGCCATCGGAGGTAACCATTTCATTCACGCCGCTCGTAGGAACGTGGATATTCAGGTGATCTGTGCTAACAACTTCAATTATGGAATGACTGGCGGACAGTCTGGTCCGACCACTCCGCTTGAGGCTTGGACTACCACAACCCCATACGGAAACGTGGAGCGTCCCTTCAATCTGGTTCATTTGGCCGCGGCTTCTGGCGCCGTGTACGTGGCTCGGTGGACGACCCTCCACGCTCGAAGACTCACAAGCTCCATCAAAAAAGCCTTGCAAAAAGAGGGATTCTCTTTTATCGAAGCGATCTCGCAATGCCCAGAGGTTTATGGAAGGCGTAACAGAATGGCAACTGGAATGGACACGATGAACTGGTTCAAAGAAATCTCTGATATCCAACACTTTTGTGATCCGGCAAAGGCTGAAATAACCCCAGAAAAAATCATCGTAGGCGAGTTTGTGGACATTGAGAAGCCCTCTTATGGAAGACTACTCCGTAAGATAAGGAATCAAGTTCAAGAGAAAATGAAGGAGAGAAAATAGGGTGAGGCTTGAAATCCGAGTGGCAGGCTTCGGCGGACAAGGCATAGTACGCGCTGGATTGATGCTAGCTATGGCCGCTTGCATCCATGGTGGCAAGAACGCGGTTCAAACTCAGTCTTACGGTCCCGAGTCGAGAGGTGGTGCGTGCAGATCCGAAGTTGTGATTTCCGACGAAGAAATCGATTTTCCAAAGGTCCTTGAAGCAGACGTCTTGATCGCCATGTCGCAGCAAGCCTACGACACATATGAGGACACAGTGAAGAAGGGTGGAGCAATTCTTTTGGACCCTGACTTGGTGCAAAAGCAGAAGGCTCACTTGCACATTCGAGTTTTTCGAGTGCCTGCAACGAGGATCGCTGAAGAGCTCGGGAAAACCATAGTTGCAAATGTTGTTATGTTGGGTGCATTTGCCTCTACAACCCGCTTGATGAGGGCTGAAACACTCAGACAATCCGTACTTGAAAATGTTCCAAGGGGAAGCGAAAAAATGAACTCAGCGGCTTTTGAAAAGGGTTACAACTATGGGAAGACTCTCCTCAGAAAAAAAGCTCAAGAATAGATTACTCGCATGCGCGCATGTTTGTCTCAACCTGTATCGTCAGAAGAGCTCTAAGACACGGCCAAATAGGAGACGCGCACAAAATACTTGAATAGTCCCTTACCCAATCTACAGATCTTCAGCCCGCTACTCCTGCAGCACAAACGTGAACATTGATGAGTTTTCAGGATTTTTATATCGTTTGGTTTAAAGGCATAATTTCACCCTCTAATTACTAGAAGAGACAAATGGAGGTCATGCAATGCTCTCTGTCGTCTACAAAACCATTAAGATTCGACGCAGTGTGCATAGGTATTTGTCAAAAGATGTTGCTGACGACGTTCTCTGGCGAGTTCTAGACGCAGCCAGATGGGCTCCTTCAGCGCATAATGCGCAACCTTGGCGTTTTGTCGTGATCAAGGATCCCGACATCAAGCGGAAACTCGCAGAAGCCATGGCGAAGGAGTGGGATAAGGATATGGACAAAGATGGCGTTCCGTCGAAAGATCGTAACCGCCTCATTGGAGCTTCGATTGAACAGTTTACACATCCACCAACCCTTATTATTGTATGTTTAGCTATGGAGGATATGAACATGTATCTGGACAAACGGAGGCAGACGGCCGAATATATGATGGCTATTCAGAGCATAGCAGCTGGGATTCAAAACTTGCTTTTGGCAGCCTACGCAGAAGGTCTAGGCACTTGCTGGTTCTGCGCCCCATTATTTTGTCCGGAAACGATTAGAGAAATTTTGGATATCCCTGAACAAATCAAACCTCAAGCATTAATCACGTTGGGGCATCCAGCTGAGAAGCCGGAGGCTCCTCCAAGGAAGCCTCTAGAGAAGATGGTGTTCAAAAAGTATTAAGGGTGTAGTGGATGATCACAGCCCTCGCGGGAGGTGTTGGAGCCGCAAGATTTCTTCACGGACTGATTAGATTGGTCCCAGAGGAAAAACTAACAGTGATCGTCAACACAGGTGATGACATCGAGCTTTACGGTTTGCACATCTGTCCGGATCTCGATATAGTTATGTACACGTTGGCCGGAATTGTTAATGAGGAAAAGGGGTGGGGCATTAGAAGTGACACCTTCCATTGCCTTAAAATGCTACAAGACTACGGACACGAAACTTGGTTTAGGCTAGGTGACAAGGATCTAGCCACTCATATCCATAGAACCTACCTTTTAAAAAGCGGCCTTAAACTCTCCCAAGTCACCAACAGACTCTGTCAGGCTCTAGGACTGAGAGTGAAGATCTTTCCAATGACCGATGAAAAACTTCAAACAATGATTACAACAGACAAGGGACATATGCATTTTCAAGAGTACCTCGTTAAGCGAGGTGCCCAAGACAAAGTGCTCAACGTTGAGCTCACAGGGGCTGAAAGGGCTTCCCCAGCCCCAGGTGTCCTTAGTTCGATTCTAAACTCTGAGGCTGTTATCGTTGCTCCTAGCAACCCAATTGTAAGCATAGGCACCATTCTTTCCCTCGAGGGAGTTAGAGATGCACTGAAGGAGACCAAAGCAAAGGTGATTGCAATAAGCCCGATAGTCGGCGGCGCTCCAATCAAGGGGCCTGCCGATAAGTTGATGCAGGGTTTAGGGTTAGAAGTTTCCGCTTATGGAGTTGCCACCTTATACAAAGATTTCCTTGACATCTTCATTATAGACCTCATAGACAAAACACAAAAATCACGGATCGAGACTCTAGGACTCCACGTAGTCGTAACCAACACTATTATGAAGAGCTTGCGAGACAAGGTTCAGCTGGCTGAAGTAGTCTTGAATCAAATAGCGAAAACCTCACAATTTACATAATGAACCAGAAAACATAGTGGCAGAATTGCATCCTGATGAGTGCGTGTGCAGGTGATAGACTCATATGCCGGTTTTTGTGATCATTCCGATGAAAACGCTGCTGGAATCAAAGACGAGGCTCTCGATCGTTCTTGAGCCACAAGAACGCAAAACCTTGACGTTAACGATGCTCGAAGATGTTCTGAAGGCAGTACAATCCTCGAAAGCCTATCAAACCGTTGTCGTGACCTCTGATTTAGCCGTTCAAGAGCTAACTGATAATTTTGGAGCTACTTATCTTCCAGAAAAAAAGCAGGGACTAAACCAGGCAGTTAAGCAGGCCACACACTGGTGTATCCGGAATGACGCAGAATCGGTTCTAGTTCTTCCTGCGGACATTCCACTATTAACATCAAAGGATGTGAACCAAATAATTCAACAGGGTTCTGAAAAAATCGCCATAGTCCTTGCTCCTTCTCAGAGCGGCGGAACCAACGCTCTCCTACAAAAGCCGCCGAACCTGATGCCAACGTATTTTGGATCAGATAGTTTTAGGAGACATTTTGCCGAAGCATCTCACAAGGGAATTCCCATCAGAGTCTACCGATCTCAAACCGTAGCTATGGACATCGACTCTCTAAAGGACTTAGAAAACCTACTCAAGATCAAGAGGCAAACCGCATCTCATCGGTTTCTGAAACAAATAGGATTGAATGTGCGTTTGGCAGGCGCATTCAAACATCTATGAGAATTTCATGTTTCGTCACAAAAAAGTTGCGACAAAAGCGTGACAAGCATGCATGCATTTTACGGGTTTCTAACTATGAAGGTACATTTTAATGAAGGTATTAGAGAGAACACTTGACACACGACTGGACGGTTTGCCCCATTGGATGCACAGGACATTCGCAACATTTTGGTAATAGGCATAGACGTTGTTGCGCTAGCTTCCTCTGCAAGAAAGGCTGGCTACAAAGTATACGCAGTAGATTATTTTGGGGACAGGGATCTTAGACAGTTGTGTTGCGAAACTCGATCGGCTATTGAGCAGAGGGCAGGAGAAAACTGTGGACGATTTGGCGCCAATTTCAGTCCTGAAGCTCTTGTTCAGCTGACAAAGGATCTTTTGAAAAGCAATGCGATAGATGCTGTGTTATTATCTTCCGGCATGGAAGATACTCCAGAGGTTTTGTTTGCGCTCAATGATTTAGTTCCTATACTTGGCAATCCGCCCAATGCCATCCAAAAGGTTCGCAACAAGCCGAAGTTTTTCTTGGAGCTTGAACGTCTGGGAATACCTCATCCGCAAACGGCAATAGCTGAGAATTTCAAAGAGGCCAGAAAAAAATCCAAAGATATTGGCTTTCCAGTTGTGGTTAAACCGTCCAAGGGCTTTGGTGGTGCTGGTGTGAGAGAAGCACGAGATGTTCAAGAGTTGAAACAAGCTTTTCTAGATGCTTCCCTCTTTGATAATGAGGTTCTGATTCAAGAGCGCATTTTTGGAACGCCAGCAAGTGCCTCTGTGATCTCCTCAGCTGACGATGCTGTTGTTCTAGCATTGAATGAGCAACTCTTAGGGATGCACGAGGTTTGTCAACGAGAACCGTTTGGTTATTGTGGAAACATAGTCCCACTTTCAGTGACAGCGCCCATCGCAAGTAAGTGCAAAAGTGTGGTTCAGAAAATTGTTCTGCATTTTGGTCTTGTCGGTTCAAATGGTGTGGATCTAGTGGTATCCAATGAAGGCGTTCCTTACGTTGTGGAGGTCAACCCACGATTTCAAGGAACCTTGGAATGCGTTGAACGAATCCTTGGTGCAAACATCGTACAAAGCCACATAGAAGCCTGTGTTCATGGAAAGCTTCCAACAATTGGCAAGAAAAACTCGATTTTTTGCCTTCGATTGATTCTGTTTGTCCCGCAACATGGAATCATATCCGACTTGAGCACTTTTGAGGAAGCCAGAAATATTCCTTTGCCTGGGGTAGTTTTACAGGAGAACGAACCACTTTGCTCAATTGTGATAGAGGGGAAAAGTAGAGATTCTCTCCTAAGAAAAGCGATAGGAGTAACTGAACTTATTTACGAATCAATACTATATCGAAGCTAGCCTTCGAAAATAGCTGGCAAGCTAGACTCTTTGAGAGCCTACTCAGAATTCAAGAGGAATTCCTTTTTTCTTATAACCTTGATGAGCGGGGACACAACCATCGCTGTGACCAGACTGGAAAAAGCGACCTGAACTGGTGTAACGGCAGCGTTCAACACCCATGCCATTTGCAGAGCTTCAAGGGGCCAATGGTAAACATACCAATAGGTCTGGCATGGCACAAGAACAAAGACTCTGAATAATATGTCAGCCTCTAATCCAATAAAGGCACACATGGCAGAAGCACGAAGCAAGCCATTCGACTCAAGTTTTGATGGATTCTTTCTGAAAATCATCAGAATGACCAGAAGACCAGCGTATGCGAGGTATGTGTCCCACATCCCCCAGATAGGAAGTTGCCAAGCGATCGGTGTTATGAAATAGGCGACAAATATAACCGTATAGTATGCAAACACCACTTTCCACTTCCCCTCAAACAGTAAACCTGAAACCATTGCGCCTATTGGCGCTCCTAACGTAAAAAAGAACTCTGAGGTTTCTCGGAAAAAAACAAAATGCCCAATTATTACCCCCACAAAAGTTGATAAAAACCCAGCGTAGGGGCCAAGCACGATTCCGGTGAGAGGCACCACAAGGAAAATCAATGACCACCAAACACCATACTCGAAAAGAGAGAGACCAGCAATAGAGTCGCAAACTGCGTTTAGAGTAGCGAAAATTGCTACAAGAGAAAGCAACCGCGCCTTTTTCATTCTTTTCCATTCCCAACTCATTTCGGAAGACCCCCCTTGTGCATAACCGGCTCAGTTTCGAAAACTTCTGTTGATAACACCGTTTTCTTTACAAGCATGTTACTCTCATTAATCCGGCTAATTATGGGGCAAAGCAGACAATTGTGAACGAACTCGGGCGCGCGGGCGGGCTTGAAAGACGCTTCAGCTGTTTTTTCACTAGAATCGGATCGGGTCATGCCGTTGGTTATGTAGGTGTTCAACATTAAAGTATTTTTTCAATTCTCGATTGTTATAGTTTGTCACGAAACAGGGGGAAACCCTGTGCGCGAGGGCGAGATGAAATATGCTGAACGCTACCTTTTGTATTCGTGGGTATCGTCCTGAGAGATAAGTGCATTTGCGGAATCTGATAGATCCCTCTGGTTCCAGACACCTCCAGCTTCACACGTAAAGGTTTTGCATTAGTTACCAAAAAGAAAACGACCTCAAATTATATATGAAACTGTCAAAACTCATCTAATGCTACAGGTCAAGAGAGTTGAAACTAATTCGTTATCTTCACTCTGGCATTGAATTCTACGGTTTCTTGGCTAATGAAAGGATTGTATGCTTACCAAAGCTCTCAGAAGTCTTGAGACATCCCCTTCCAATAGATCTGAATGGGCTGATATCGCTGGGAGTTGAAGGTGTCGCTGCCGCAGAGGAATTGATGCGCGTCTCGCCGGAAGACCTGCTGAGGAAGGCAACACAGGAAATGGAAGATGCGATCCTTCTGGCTCCAATTTCATCTCCCCCTAAGATCATCTGCCTAGGCCTAAACTACAGAGACCATGCTGAAGAGCAGGGAGCAAAGATGCCTGAAGACCTCATAATTTTCATGAAACCCAGGACAGCTATTATTGGTCCCAACGAATCCATAATCTATCCGAGCATTGTGAAAGAGTTGGACTACGAAGCAGAGTTAGCCGTAATTGTAGGGCAAAGAGGAAAGAACATACCAATTGCAGAAGTGGAAAACTGCATCTTGGGATACATGGGTTTCAACGATGTTTCCGCCCGGGACATCCAGTTCAGAGATAAACAATGGACAAGAGGAAAAAGCTTCGACACATTTGCCCCAATGGGACCGTGCATCACCCTCGCAAAGCAGATCTCAAACCCAAACAACTTGTGGATACGAACAAGAGTAAACGGAGAGCTGAGACAAAACTCTTCAACAAGGAACATGGTGTTCAGCGTCTACGAAGTGATTCATCGCCTTAGCAGAGTGATGACACTGGAACCGGGCGATGTCATAGCCACTGGAACCCCTGCCGGCGTGGCTGCCTTCATGAAACCACAACCCAAATATCTGGAGCCAGGCGACACTGTTGAGGTCGAAATCGAAAAGATCGGAACCCTTCGAAACATAGTTGCGAAAGAAAGCGGAAACTGAACAGTCACACAGATCGGAATCGAGCAAAATCCTGTGTTCATAGGATGTTGAGTTTTTGCAGGATTGATCAATCGAACTCATTCAATGACGCTCCCGCCGGAAAAAAATAAATCCAAGCCGACAAACTTACTCAGAAGCTGAAAAGGAGCTGGGCTGAATGAGGCCGAAGACGAGAATTCTTGTGTGTGACTCACTGCATAAGGAAGGAATAGAAAAGCTGGAGCAAACTGGTTATGAGGTTGATGTAAAGCCCACCATATCACACGAAGATCTTAGAAACGTTGTTTCAGGTTATGACGCACTGATTGTGCGAAGCCGAACAAAGGTTACGAGGGAAATTATTGAAGCTGGAAAAAGACTAAAGATTGTGGGACGAGCTGGAGTCGGCTTAGACAACATCGACATAGAGATCGCGAAAAAACGAGGCGTCAAGGTTTTGAACACACCTGAAGCTCCAGCCGAAGCTGTGGCTGAGCTAACAATAGGGTTGATGGTTTCACTGGCGCGCAAAATCCCTCTCGCAGATCGAACAATGAAAGATGGCGAATGGATAAAAAGAGACCTGAGAGGCTGGGAGTTGAGTGGCAAGACTCTCGGTTTGATCGGCTTGGGAAACGTCGGTGAGAGGGTAGCGAGAATCGCCAAAGCCTTTGGAGTCAAAATCTTGATTACAAAGCGAACCCCTCCCAATCCAGGGTTGCTGAGGGAGCTACAAGGAGAATTTGTTTCGTTATCGGAGCTGCTCCAACGGAGCGATGTGGTTACCCTACATGTTCCGTTGACCCCTCAAACTCACCGCATGATTGGCACTAAAGAGTTACAACTCATGAAAGACGGCGCATTTCTCGTCAATACCTCGAGGGGCGGCATAATTGACGGAAAAGCTTTGCTGAATGCCCTGCGATCTGGAAGACTGGGAGGAGCTGCGCTAGACGTCTACGAAATGGAACCCCCAACAGATTCATCAGTAATAGAGTTGCCCAACGTTGTCTGCACACCGCATATAGGAGCTCAAACTCAAGAAGCCCAAAGAGCTGCAGCCATCTTGATTGCAGAAAAGATCATCAAATCATTTAAGTAAATTCATTCTCTGAGAAAAGCCCCCATCCTTTTTTTGTGTGTTCAAGTTTGAAGATGCTGTTTACAATCAGGTTGAGGCAATCAAAAAAGCACTTGAACTAACTCAGGAGGTCTCACGAATTGGGAGTCAAGGTTTTTGTGGGCACAGGAAAACACAAGGCACGATAATTTCCATCCTTCTCGCAACGATTTTATATAAGGTCTCTTGATTTCTCTAGGGTAGTTTTTCTAGGGGAGGAAAACGAATTGACATTGGAAAAAGGAAAGATGATTAAAATATTCAGGAAGATGCTGGAGATCCGGCACTTTGAAGAGAAGGTTTATGACTTGTACGGCCAGAACCTTGTCCCGGGAACAATCCATCTCTACGCTGGACAGGAGGCGGTGGCAACTGGGGTTTGCGCCAACCTCAGAAAGGACGACTACATAACAAGCACCCACCGAGGACATGGCCATTGCATCGCCAAGGGCGCCAACCTAGGCAAGGTAATGGCAGAGATTCTGGGCAAGAAAACAGGCTATTGCAAAGGCAAAGGAGGGTCCATGCACATTGCAGATTTCAGCATAGGAATGCTAGGCGCTACCGCCGTCGTAGGGGCTGGAATCCCTATTGCCGCTGGTGCAGGCTTATCCATCAAGTTGAGGAAAACTGATCAGGTTGTGGCGTGCTTCTTCGGTGAGGGAGCTTCCAATCAGGGGACCTTTCACGAAGGGATTAACATAGCGGCCATTTGGAAGCTTCCAGTTTTGTTTGTGTGCGAAAACAATCTTTACGCCATGGGAACTCGTCAGTCAAGAGTCATGGCAATAGAGAATGTGGCGGATCGGGCGGCAGCGTACGGCATTCCTGGCTTTGTTGTGGATGGGAATGATGTAATTGCAGTTTATGAAGTTGCACGTAAGGCAGTTGATAGGGCGAGGAGCGGAGGGGGATCTACCTTGCTGGAGTGTAAGACCTATCGACATAAGGGACATTCTCGATTTGATCCTGCCACCTACAGACCAAAAGAAGAGATTGAGAAATGGCTGAAAAGAGACCCTGTTAGACGATTCAGAGCGAAGCTGCTTGAGCTGAAGACCTTGAACAAAATGGAGTTGGACAAGATCGAGGAGGAAGTTTCGGCTGCGGTTGAAGATGCAATCAGGTTTGCCCTAGAGAGCCCATATCCGTCGCCAGAGGAGGCCCTAGAACACGTGTACATCTAGGAGACGTTAAGGGTTGAGGGAAATAGCTTATCGCGACGCTCTTCGCGAGGCCTTAAGGGAAGAGATGTTTCGTGACGAAACGGTTTTCGTGCTGGGAGAAGACGTTGGGCGGTACTGGAAGGGCGCCTTCAAGGTGACGAAAGGGCTGGCGGAAGAGTTTGGAGACACGCGAGTGAGAGACACCCCTATCTCAGAGTCTGCCATTATAGGAGTTGCCGCTGGAGCAGCCATAACTGGCATGAGACCAATCGCTGAGATCATGTTTGGAGATCTTTCCGCTTTGGCTATGGATCAAATTGCAAATCAAGCGGCCAAGCTGAGGTACATGTTTGGAGGTCAAACGAAAGTGCCTTTGGTGATCCGAATGCCCTTCGGCGCTGGAGTTAACATTGCGGCACATCACTCTCAAAGCTTGGAGGCTTGGTTCATGCATGTCCCGGGCTTGAAGATTGCAATGCCATCGACACCGTATGATGCGAAGGGGCTATTAAAGACGGCGATACGAGACAATAATCCCGTTATGTTTTTTGAGCACAAACTTCTTTATTCGATCAATGGAGAAGTTCCAGAAGAGGAGTACACGGTTCCGTTTGGTCTCGCAGACGTGAAGAGAGAAGGAGAAGATGTGACAATCTTTGCCACCTTATACATGGTTCACAAGTCGCTGACTGCAGCTGAAGAGCTCAGTAAACAGGGAATAAGCACAGAAGTTGTTGACCCAAGGACGCTCGTTCCCCTAGACAAACAGGCAATCGTGAACTCCGTGAAAAAAACAGGTCGAATCGTCATCGTCACAGAAGATAGTAAGACAGGAGGCGTCAGTGCAGAGATTTCAGCTGTGATCGCTGAGGAAGCAATTGACTATCTGGACGCTCCAATTAAGAGAGTAGCGGAGCCGGATACTCCTATACCCTTCAGCCCGCCCCTCGAGAAGTTCGTTATACCTGACGAGAACAGAATAATGCAAGCTGTTAAAGAAGTTGTCCATTAACTTTGAACGGAGATGGAACAGTTGGTAACCAAGGTTATGATGCCTAGGCTCAGCCTAACCATGAAAGAGGGAACCGTAGTTCAATGGTTCAAGAAGGAAGGAGAAAGCGTGGAGAAAGGAGAACCCGTGGTAGAGGTGCTCTCTGACAAGGTGACATATGAAGTGGAGGCGCCTGCGTCTGGCGTGGTCCGGAAGATTTTGGCAGAGGAAGGAACAGACGTTCCAGTTGCTGAAACACTAGCCATCATAACTGCACCTGAAGAAGAACTTCCGGATACAAAAGCCGCGACTGAAGAGCCTACAGTAAAAGCCAAGAAACGCATTATTGCTTCCCCAGCGGCGAAGAGACTGGCAAGAGAATATGGGCTGGACCTAGCTCAAGTGGAAGGTACAGGCCCAGAAGGAAGAATCGTGGAAGAGGACGTAACTAGATTCATAAACGAGACAACAGTAACGCCGAAAGTAAGGGAAGTCATAGTCCTCACCGGAATACGAAAAACCGCAGCAGAACGTGTTTCTCTAAGCACCCGAAGAGCCCCCCACAGCACAATAACCATGGAAGTAGACATGTCCAATGCTACGAAACTGCGCGAAGAATCTCAGTTGTCTTACACAGACTTGCTGGTTAAGGCCGTTGCTAGAGCTCTAAAAGAGCATCCCATCATGAATTCAACGCTGGAAGAAGATCAAATCAAAATTTTTGAGGATGTCAACGTCGGCGTCGCTGTTGCCACCGAAAAGGGATTGATTGTTCCAGTAATACGCAACGCAGACAAAAAGAAACTCAAAGAGATCTCCTCAGCACTTAAAGAACTTGTAGAAAAGGCGAGAGCAGGCACGCTTACACTGGAGGAGATGAGTGGCGGAACATTCACTATCACCAACCTCGGCATGTTCGGGGTAGACATTTTCACTCCCATCATCAACCCGCCTGAAACAGCCATACTAGGCGTTGGAAGAGTGATGGCAAAACCAGTAGTGATTGACAAAGAAATCTTGGCCAAGCCAGTGACGGAATTGAGTTTATCCTTCGACCACAGAGTGGTCGATGGAGTACCAGCTGCTCAATTTCTGCAGAAGATTAAACAGACTCTGGAAAATGCTGCCAGTCTTCAGTAGTTGCTTTCGTGAACAAGAATTCAACTCGTTCATCATGTGCGCTCAAACGCGCGTGTGCTTTCGAATGTTGAAGGTTGGTGAGGAGGAAGCTGATTCTAGGTGCAGAAATAACCAACTCCTTTCTCTTTCCAGCACATGCCCTCCGCAACCAACCAGTAGAATGTTGCACAATATGTTGTAATATAACTTGTTTCGCTCATCGACATATTTCGAAATCCCATGTAGACTATCCAGCATGCGCAAACTCTTTTATGGCATCTTTTGATATCCATGATTTTGTGGAAGGGTCAATGGAGAAGGTTCAATTTGGAATAGAAATAGACAACCCAAATTTTAGGCACATCACGGAGGTCGCACTTCAATCCGAAGCGCTGGGCTTCGATTCCCTTTGGATTTACGATCATTTCTTTTGGGAGGATTATCGTGACCCCGAGGCAGAACAGATATCTGCTGACCTAGAATACATGACGGTGCTCTCAGCCTTGGCTGCGCTGACTGAAAGGATCCATGTTGGGTCTTTGTGTTGTGTAACTCCTACCGCAACCCTTCTCTCACCGCTAAAATGGCGGCGACTCTCGATGTGATCTCTGACGGCAGACTTGAATTCGGGATTGGAGCGGGATGGAAAGAAAACGAGTATCTGGCTTATGGCTTTCCTTTTCCTGCAGCAGCTGTTAGAATAGCACAGCTGAAAAAAGCAGTGATCATCATAAAAAAGATGTGGACAGAGGAAAAGCCCAGCTACAAGGGAAAATATCATGAAATCAAAGAGGCGCTTTGTGAACCGAAACCAGTGCAACAGCCGCATCCTCCTATTGGGATAGGCGGTTCAGGAGAAAAACTGCTACTCAAAGTAGTAGCTCAACTCGCAGATGGATGTAACTGGTACGGTTCACCAGAAGATTTTGCTCGCAAACTTGACGTTCTGAAGAGGCACTGTAATACGACAGGTAGAGACTTTGGTGAAGTAAAGAAATCATGGACAGGCGAGCTGTTACTTTTGCCGAAAGGCAGCGATGTAAGATCGAAAGTTGAAGAATATCTGGGATCGAGAGGAAAACCCCCATCCTGGGATACAAGCTCCCGGGGCTATAACGAATATGTTCGCGAAAATATTGTTGGCACACCCAATGAATGTTGCTCCAAAATAAGAGAATATCTCAAACTGGGAATCACACGATTTTAGTTAGAGAAAACTACAGCGAAAAGTAGAGAACTTTTTGCAAAGGAAGTTATGCCTGCATTTCGAACCACATAAGCTAATTGAATCGACTTCCACTAGATCCGCATAGATCACGTGTGCAAAAGGACCTTGATCGCACACACGCTTTGGGTTTGGACCTAGGCACAAAACTTAATTCATTGCTAATTAACATGGCTCTACTTGGAGCTGTAAAAACATGAAAATTTTTCATTTTCAAGACATAGAAAAAAAAGATGCAGAAAAAAGTGCTTCGAAATTAAGTGTAAGATGGCTTATTTCAAAAGAGATGGGTGCAGAAAACTTTGCAATGAGATTGTTCGAGATGGAACCTAAAGGCTACAGTCCTTTTCACAGCCATCCTTGGGAACATGAGGTTTTCATCTTGGAAGGTGAAGGCATTGTGGTTGGTGAGGGAGAAGAAAGAAAGTTTGGACCCGGGAATGTCATTTTCATTCCTGCAAACGAGAAACATCAGTTCAAGAATGACAACAAGAAGAAGGTAAAGTTTCTCTGTTTGATTCCATACACCAAAGAGTATTTGCGCACACATGGCTCTTGAAAAACACAGCATGCGCAAATACAACGGTTGAAGTGACATAACGGAGAAAATGTATTCTCCAACTGCTGAATTGATATTCAAGTGACAAAAAGAACACCACATTTCAAGGGTCCAGTTCTATTTCATAATCTCCGCTCCGAAGGAGCTTTTTTCCCAAGGATGCGCGCGCTTCGTATACGTCCTTTTCTTTCTTCATCTATTCAGTGATTTGAAAATTTTTTTTCAGTCCACAACGACTTTGCATTCTTCCACTGATCTTTTATGATATCTAAATTACTCAGCACATCAGAATGAAGAGAATAGAAGATGTAACAGAGATATGCACATCGATCACATGTGCTATACTCTCTTCGATAGCTCTCAAATCTGTCGCTATCCCAAACATACGGCAAATCAAACACAGATGCAACTGGCTCACGACAATGACAGCCAGCTACTCTCCCTCGGTGGTCAACAATGAGAAAGCTTTGAAGAGCCCCACACTTCCAAGTTCTCTGCTCCTCTAGGAAGAGTCGCCTCAGAGCGATCAACGTTTTTGTTGTGACGAAAACTCCTTGACGCTGCTTTTTCATCGCCATAAGCTCGTCGCAAACCTTTCCGACAGCCTTATGGTCCCTAATCTCAAACTCGTCAATCTTTTTGCCTATCCCAAACAATCCATCTTTAGCTGGCCTGTCATACCAGTAAAGGCAATACCAAACAGGCACGTCGCGATCAGTGAAATACCTTGTGAAGCTGACGATTTCATGCAGGTTCAACTGTGAGATTGTCGGGGAGACTCCAACGAAAATTCCTTCATCTCGTAGCGTTTCTACGGCTTTCATGGCCTTTTTCCAAGCTCCTGATACACCTTTTATGTAATCGTTCTTCTTCTCATCTAACGTATCCAGCGATATGGCCACGAAGTCCGCGGCACGAAGGGCATCGATCTTCTCTAACGCCAGGCTGCCATTGTCGTACACGGTGGTTATGAAAAACTGGGAAGCGTAATCGATGATTTCTCCGATGTCTTCTCGCAGTAATGGATTACCGCCGGAGAGCACGAGTTCCATGACGCCAAGTTGTCGAAGGGCCTCTAACCCTTTTTTTATCTCCTCGACAGATAACTCCTCCAAGTTTTCTTGGTTGCGCCAAACGCTGCAGCCCCTACAGCGGTAGTTACATCGTCGAGTTAGCATCCACTGAGCGTGGTAAGGTCTGTTGGGTGTTAGAGCACGTTTCACTACGCTCAAGACTTTTCGAGACGAAAGCTTCATCCGGTGCGAGCTCCAACTTTAGAGTTTCTGTTTAACATAGGATATGTAGAATTTTAGCCTTTGTGTGTTTCTCAATTATGTCAAAAGAAAACTGTTCAGCGCACGGGTTGCCAGATCTTTGAAAATGGCTTTCCGCGAAACATGAAAAACAGGTAGTCTGTGAACCAAGTGCCTAGAACTTTGAAAAATCCCAGCTTTCGAAATCGTCTCATAGACTCGTAGACGGTGAGATCATTGATGAACGTGACCCTTCCTCTTTTGGACAGCCTATAGGCGAGATCGTGATCCTCGAGACATGGCATATTCTCGTCAAATCCGTTAACCTTTAGAAAGTCAATCTTTCGAACCGCCAAAAACTCCCCTCGAGAATGAGGCTTAAATTTGGTGCAGAGTCGAATGATAAAATTGTAAAAATGGAAGAAAGCAAATTCAGAAAGTGTGGATTTGATTGGCATGATTCGACAGGTGGCACCCACCACTGAGGGACTGTTGAAAGTCTCAAGTACCTTTTCCATAAAGTTAAGCGGAGGATACACATCTGCATCTAAGAACAGCAGGATTTTTGCACTGGCTTTTTTGGCTCCGTGGTTTCTAGCTCTCGATATCCCTCGCTCATGTATTTGGTAGACTTTGTCTGTGAATTGTCTTGCGATGTTGACTGTGCTGTCTTGACTACCTCCATCAATGACTACAATTTCAATTGAATGCTTTAGATTAACAAGTCTGGATAGAGTTTTCGCTATGTATTCTTCTTCGTGAAAGGTTGGAATAACCACTGACAACTTTGTGGCCTCTGTTTGCATGATCGTTTCCACCTTTCCCCATTCTGTCTATGATATAGTGAATGTGAGGCTCTATAAGGCTGTATTGCGAGTGTTCGGTGCTTTGTTTGTATGTTCTTATCTTTACCCGACCCCTTGCAAAACACAGAAACTTTGAATTCAATGGCTATAGTCCTTTTCTGTCAACGTTGGGTTTTGCCTAGAGCGCTCCACAACTCCTCTTTCACAACTTTGGAGAGGTCAAGCTTGGTCCCGTCGCGCCGGACAATATACGATCCTTCTCTTTGATCCACTATTTTGCCGATCACACACGCTTGAATCTTCTTTTTCTTGAGAGCAGCCACTATCTTTCCAGCCTTCTCTAGATGTGCCAAAATTATCAAAGCCCCGGAGCTTATTGTTTTGAGCGGATCAATCTTCAGTGCGTTGCAGATTTCCGCAGTCTCTCCATAGACGGGTATCCTCTTCTCATGGGCCACCACACCTACATTGGATGCCCAAGCGATCTCTTGAAGACATGCGGCAATTCCTCCTTCAGTTGCGTCGTGCATAGCATGGACTCCTCCCACTTCAGTGGCGGTTAAAGCATCTTCCACCACACTCGTCATTCTGACAAACTTTTTTGCTCTCTGAATCAAGGCTCTATCAACTTTAGTCTCCAAGAGTTCAGCCAACTCTGTTGAGAGAATCGCTGTTCCTTCGATCGCCGCTCCCTTTGTCACGATGATGTGGTCATCCACTTTTGCTCCTTTGGAGCTCACAAACTTTCCTTTTTCAGCTTCTCCGATAGTTGTTGCAATCAGGATGGGTCTCTTGACGCTTGGGGTGAATTCACTGTGACCCCCTATAACGGCGATGCCTAGCTCCTTTGCAGCCTCGCCTATTTGACTGGCTATCTGCTTCAGCTGGCCAGAACTAACGTTTTGAGGCAAAAGCATGACAACCAGAATCCATAAAGGACGAACTCCCCTTGTTGCAATGTCGTTGGCGCAAACGTTGACAGCCAGCCAACCAATGTTTTCGATGGCTCCAGTTATAGGGTCAGAGTGAACAACAAGAGCCCTATCCTTAAAATCGATCACAGCAGCGTCTTCACCTATTTTTGGGCCAACAATAACGCGGGGATCAGGAGAACCGAGACAACCAAAAACCATTTGTCTAAGCAGTTCAGGATCGAGCTTACCAACCGACAACGAACGCGGAACCATTTTGTAAGACCTCCAAGGCTAACGTTAACAATTGGCGTTTGTAACTTTAAAATTGAATGGAAGAAAGCTATGAGACTTTGAGAGATGGAAGAGCTCGCCACACCGCTCTCAAACGGGAATTGAAACGACGAGGCCCACAATCATCTGACCAATATTTACTGGAATCTCCGCTATCGCTACAGCTTCGACAGAAAAAAATGCCCATAAAAAAATTGTTGGTAGATGAAATAACCAGCAACCATTTCTAGCCCGCTGATAAGAGTTGCGAGAATAATCCACTCAAATTCTGGCTCAAAGATGAAACCCATTATGCATGCATTCGGTGTTCTCTTCTTCTCGCAAAGGCTCGCGCATTTAATCTCTATTTCTTAAGTGATATGTATGTCTCCTCCCGATATTAATTTCATATGGGTACAAAGTAGATAAAATTATGGTCTTTGAAAAATCTCATTCTTTTGCGCTCCGGATGTCTCCTTCAACATCAAATGTTTCCGATATTTTTTCATCAACCCGAAAAAGTTCTCGGTTATTGCAGTTATACCTATAAAGACGGTAAAATGTCGTGCAAAGGACCGTCTCTTAGCCACGTGGTGGCAAAAGTTTTATAGTGAAGTTACAACTTGAATAAATTATTGTAACTATACCGTATTGTTGATGATAGAAGATGAAAGATATGATTAAGCTGAGTGTTAACATTGATCATGTCGCGACTCTGCGTCAGGCGCGGGGAGCCCCCTTTTGGGAACCAGATCCCGTGGCCGCCGCAGCAACATGTCTACAAGCGGGGGCTGATGGAATAACGATTCACCTGCGGTTAGACCGACGCCACATTCAAGACCGAGACCTGCGCCTGCTCCGGCAAGTAGTGAAAAGAGATTTGAATCTTGAAATGGCAGCCGCCGAAGATATGCTGCAGATTGCACTCGATGTCAAGCCGGATCAATGCACGCTTGTTCCAGAGAGACCGGAGGAGACTACTACCGAAGGAGGACTCGACGTCGTGGGCCAAGAAGAACTCATAAGCAAGGCGGTTGAGCGCCTTCAAAGAGGAGAAATAATGGTCAGCTTATTCATTGAACCGGAAGAGGATCAAGTTAAGGCAGCCAAAAAAGTAGGTGCGGATAGGGTGGAGCTGTTTACAGGCGCGTATGCTGAGGCTTCTTCTGATGAGGAGGAGGAACGTGAATTCAAGCGGCTGCTTAAAGCAGCTCAGCTCGCAGGTGAGCTGGGGCTAGGGTTGCGTGCAGGGCACAGCTTAACATTCCGCAATCTCCGCCGCATTGCCACCCTTCCTAATCTGAGCGAAGTGAGCATAGGCCACAACATCATTGCACGTGCTGTATTCATAGGGCTTGATCAAGCGGTCAAGGAGATTCTGGCCGTGCTTCGTTGAGCACTTCCTGTAACCTTAGGTAGCTGTGGAAAATGACCAACTTCATATTCATGTTTACACACAACGATGTGATGGTCCTAAATGCCCTTGAAGTCTTCGAGGAGATCAAAAACACGCAGGTTATGCATGCATGCATTGCCCTTAGAAAGTATTAGAGCGAATATCAACGAGGATAACTAACGAGTTCCCCTCAGCGACGAAGGTCTTATACGACATCACTCACAAACCGCCAGCGACAATCGGATGGAAGTGACAAATCTTGAACGTAAAGCGTTTGCGTAGATCACAGGAGCACCTTCAACTCGTCGATTGCTTGTAAAGCTCGTTTTCCGCGCTCGGTGATCCTGAAGTATTTTCTTCCCTCCCTTTCATAGGCAACTAACAATCCTCTTTGGGATAGGTCGTTAAGGTGTTGGTAAATGGCAGTTCTTGTCATGGTTTTTCCCAGTTTTTTCCATAAGTCGTAGCCGTAGGCGTCCTTTCTGCTTAAGATGCGTAAAATCTTCTCCTTTGTGCTCAATTCTAAACCGACAACAGCGGTCTTCCGCTTTTTTGTCAAAGCTTGGAGCACATCGGTTGCCTTCAACCCACTTCCAGTTATCAGGCACACAACCCTGTCTTTCTTGGTGACAATGCCTTGATGCGCCAACCTTTTGAGTGCCGCTATGGTGGCTGAGCTCGCTGGCTCTGCGAAGATTCCCTCAAGCCTTGCGATCACTTGTTCAGCGGCAAAGATTTCCGAGTCCGAGACTGCTACTGCGACGCCTCTGGATTCTGTCATTGCCTTGAGTGCCAAATTTCCATTCAAAGGGTTACCCACAAGGATTCCGAGGGCATGTGTGGAAGGTTTTGGAATGACAACTGGCTCAGATTCTTTTCTTAGGTAGGCGTTGACAATGGGTGCGCATCCGCGTGCTTGTACACCTACCAGCTTTGGCAACATATCGATGTTTCCGAGAGCCTGTAACTCCTTGAAGCCCTTCCAGATAGAGTATACAGTTCCACCGCTTCCTATCGAAACGATGAACCAGTCGGGCACTCCGATCTGTTCCACAATCTCGTAGGCGATGGTCTTCTGAGCTTCGATCGCCAGGGGATTGAGTTCCGCCGTGGCTTGGTACCAGCCTGATTCTTGTGCCAGAGACTCTGCCCGCACAACGGATTCGTCAACAATCTCTCCGTGTTCCTCGATGATGGCGTCGTAGATCAACATCTGTGCCAACTTTCCCATGTCAACATTTTTGGGAACAATAATGTGGCAGGCTAGTCCTAACTTAGCAGAATAAGCAGCTAAAGATGCTCCCAGGTTCCCGTTGGAAGCGCAAACCAAAATGTCATAGTTCAAGTCACGAGCGTTGGAAACCATCAGCGTTGCACATCTGTCTCTGAAGGAATTAGTTGGATTTCGAGTTTCATCCTTCAAAAAGACATTCGTCAACGAGATTTCTTTTGCAAGACGCTCCGCCCTATGCAGAGGCGTACCACCTTCTCCCATGGTCACCAAATTTTTAACCTTCGGAAGAAGTGATCTGTACCTCCAAAATGTGAAAGAACCCGTTAGTTTGACCCTGCTCAGCTGTTCAAAG